>ERZ1046148.390-NODE-390-length-27530-cov-17.849354_pt1 | contig 27530 bp, 22 predicted proteins | sample MGYA00383090_ERZ1046148 | MGnify/ENA primary metagenome ERZ1046148 (study PRJEB29581, sample SAMEA5548360) | metagenome | biome: marine; feature: coastal; material: water | depth 25 m | study: Short-term variability in the microbial, nano- and picoplankton... | reverse complement strand
GGTAATGGAGCATCCATTGCTGGAGCAGGAGGTAATGGCATTGGTGCTGGAGGGAGTTGTGAATCCATATTTGGAAGAGGTGGTAAAGGAGCTATTGCCGGCAAAGGAATTGTTCCAAGTGGCAACGATTTTTCATCCTTTTTTCCATCATCTTGCTGACTCATACGGCTCACCCCACCTACGGTGGGGCAAACTCTACCCTTGAACCTTACCGGTGAAGGATTGTGGAAAAATGTAGTTTATGCACTGAATAATCTATACCGATTATACAATTTTCGCCCATCCTTTCAATACCAAGAATGTGGCCCCAGATTCGGATAACTCGATTATTTGCCCCATTGATAATTCGTATATTTTTTGATCAAACTGTGCAACTGCATCCTCTACGGTAATTTCCACTCGGATTTTTTCTTGACCACTCAACGCCATGGCCTCATCTAATGGCCTATATGGGTTTGAACCATCAGGGTCTAAACGATTTAATGGAAATTCGCTCACCCTCATACCTGTTTTTCCATGAAGTGATGTTGGCCACCGGATTTGTCTTCTGGTATCTATCGTGACAACTTCATCGGTTTCACCAGCATTTCCAAGAACTACTGAAGAATCGGTTTTCAATAAATTTAGGAATAATCCATTATAATTTCCTAGTGCACCGAAATTACCGGCGATGATTCTACTTGCTCTTTCCTCATGATTAACAATATCTGCCAACTTCTTTATTGATGCGGCACTCCTTTGCGCAGTTGAACCTTCTCTCTCAAATTGAGACTTCAATCCACTCTCTAAGTCCTTTAGGATTGAAGAATAATCTCCTTGCTGATTTGAAATTAATTGTAATTTATCTATCATACTTTCCGTACCATCTCTAATCCTTCTAGACCATCCTTGCGAATCAGGTTCATTGAAACGCATCATTCCGCCCTGTACATTTACTCCTTCTCCACGAATGTGTGAAACCAATTCTCTGCGCGCTTCTGAATCTAAATGGAATAACTTCGGGTCTCGATAATGCAAATGGAAACCTCTATGCCCGGAAAAGGTGACTTGAAGATATTTCTCTTCGAAGCCGAATTCCGGCTGCAAAAAATCATTCCACAGACTCCAACCTTGTTCCTGTATAACCTCTAGCATCGCGGGAAAGTCTCTATCGGTTACCCCTGGCAAGTGGTCACCATCTAAATCAAAAATTAAATCAGCACCCTGCCATAATTTGTCGGCCATTTTCATTTCATACGGCCTTTTCCAGTAAGCGGTTGAATAGAAGCAGGAATGCATCGCTCTCTCGCTCAAGAAAGTTCTAACATCTTTCATATCAGTAAATCCCTTATGTCTTATCGGAGGTGAACCTCCGAATGGAATGAACATCCACTCTCTGGATTTCAATCTAGGAGGAGTCCAAAATTCAGAGGTGCGATAATATTGCCCAAAACGATGTGCAAATCTAGCCCAACCAGTTGACACTTTCTTCCCTCCTATACACGGACAGGAGGTGACAGTTTTTAACTAAGTGAATTCAATCTTTATGCATCCAAAATCTTTCTTCGGATTCGTTGATAGAAGTGACAGTGTCTGCACCTGTTGCTTCAACATAGTGTTCCCAGCACATGTAGTACTTGTCAACAACCATTGCATTACCAAAGGTCAATCTCTCTCCACATGTGTGGCAACGTGGGCCAATTTCACCATTTGGTGTTTGGGCTAATTGGATATGTTCGTGTGGCATAGGGGTTGCCTCTAAATTGTGCGGGTGCTGGCTAGTCTTTGAACTTGAGCATTGATTTTTTACCAAGATGCCTCTTCCCATTCGGTTGTTTGGCACCAATTTAGTAAATCGAGTGCTACTTCACAGGACTCAGCTACCTCAATATTTTCATCGTTGAGAAATCGCTCTAATACTGGCTTTGCAGAAAGATCTCCGATTGCCCCCATCGCCTCTGCAGCCTCATGTCTTACCATGATGTGTTCGTCCAAATCGCTTAATCGTTCTATCAATGTAGGAACTGCAACAGAATTCTGCATCTGGCCTAGAACATATGCTAATTCATGTCGCAATAGAGCACTTTTTGATGTAAATGCAGAGCATAAGACCAAACAAGCTTCATCAGTTCCATTATTTCTTAGAGAAAAGACTGCGCGCATTCGCTGAAACATCTGAATATTCTCATCCAATAATTGATGTTTCAATTTTCCAACATCACTCTCAGTAGAAGGAGGTGCAGGATCTACCGAACCATATTGGCTGATTCCAGGAGACCTATTTGCATCAACCATCTAATCACCAAATTATTCAGGTGAACCAATAAATTTCATGTTTTCGGTATCAAAGGCGGCATCAATAAGTCCAATCTCTTGGCCTTCTTTGATGAATTGACGGACTGCCGATCTTCCTTCATGTTCATAATCTATAGTTCTATTATTGACATACATAGAAACAAATTCCTTATTCGTTTCATCATCAATCCCTCTACCCCAAGCCTTAGCAAATTCTAATGCATCTTCAGGGTGTTTAATTGCGTGTTCAATACTCATTTTTGTGTATAATGTGATATCTTCCATTACTTGTTGCCCTAAATCTCTTCGCACGACATTTCCGCCTAGTGGCATTGGCCATCCGTTTGTACGTCCATTCCACCAAACACCAAGATCTAACAAGACATTTAGGTCATGTTCAACATATGTTAATTGACCTTCATGAATAATTAATCCAGACAAATATGTTCCGTCGAGAACACGTGGTATGATTTCATCAAATGGAACTACTGCAACTTGGCAATCTCCCCATGCCAATCTCAAACCAAGATATGCGCTTGTCTTCATTCCTGGTACTGCAATGATATTTGAACGGACATCTTCCTCGCTAACACCACTCATTGAAACTACCATTGGACCATAACCCTCGCCCATTGAAGCACCGCAATTCATTAGTGCGTAATGCTGGGAAATTTCGGGGTATGCATGAATGGATACTGCTGAAACTTCGAGTTCTTGGTTAATTGCGCGGTGGTTGAGTGTTTCGATATCTTGTAATTCATGAACGAAGTTATATCCTGGAGTTGGGAATGCCCCTGTGGTCATTGCATGGAACATAAATGCATCATCTGGGTCTGGCGAATGGCCAATTCGGACAACTTTATTCCCATCCGCGTCAAGTGGTAACTCATAGTGCATATTGCGCCCGACCAATAAGCCCCTCATCAATTAATCGGAATAATAATTCTTCACTTAACTTCACTAAGAGTGAAAAACATCAATTTGAAGTGTGTTTCAACCGAGATGTTTTCAAGCCTAAAGGAGTACAATCAATCGGGGCGAATATGCGATTGGGCCGGATTACTAGTTCTTTTCTGCCAGCATTAATGATGATGGCATTAATAATTATGGTACCTGTATCTTCTGCAGCATCATCAGGGCTATCATATTCAGGCGGCCTTTCAAATCCATTAGAAAAGTCAAATAGCCAAGCCATAGATATCAATGGAGATAATACGTTATTAGCTACAGGATATATGGGCGTAATAACCATTCACAATATTGAAGATAATTCGCTCATTGAAAGTTTTGAATTTACTAGGCAAATTGTTGATTTGAAGTTTTCACCAGATGGGACATTACTAGCGTTATCCTTGATGGGTTCGGAAGCAAGGTCTGACAATATTCAACTGATCGATGTTGCTAGTTGGCAGCTGCTAAATGTAAATGGGAATTCAAATTCTGAAACAAAATCTATTTCCTGGAGCCCCGATAGTTCGGTATTAGCAGTTCCAAATTCCGATAACGGGGTTGACTTACTAAGGAAATCCGACCTTACTCTTGAAACTACATTATCCGGCGAACATAATACGGATGTTTCGTGCATTGCCTTTTCAAACAATGGGGCTAAGATTCTATCAGGTGATGAATCAGGACGAGCACTGGTTTGGGATAGACAAGGTAATCCAACCGGGAAAATGTGGGAATTGGATAGCGAGATTGTTGGCTGCAGTTTTGGTAATTTGGACTTGAGAATCGGATTGTTTAGTGAAAATGGAGTGTTGAAAACAGTTGATGTCAATGGAGGAGATATTCACCGAAGTGATTTCATTTCTGGAAATAAAATGCAATGGTCGGGCGATGGCACTTACATACATATTATCGAATTTAGCAGTCGGGCGAAAATTATCACAATTGAAACTTCTACATTTGCGATAATCGAAGAAACTTTACTTTTCCACCGCGCCTCTGACTTCGCAATAATTGAAAATTCCAACTATTTGCCCGAAAGGATATTCGTCACTACCGATACACAGAATGTTGCGATTTATGGTACCCCCGAACTACCATTTGGATATGGTGAAAACGGTGCAGATTTAGACGGAGACGGAGTTCCAGACCATCTTGATTTAGATGATGATGGAGATTCTATCACCGATTCATGGGACATTAATTGTAACTCAAGTGCCGAAGTATGCTCAGATGTTCCGAACCAAGACGACATTCGTAATCTAAATATTTGGATCAATAAAAGTTCATTGGAAATAGAAGATATTGTTACTCTTAGTTCACAACAATCATCACAAATAAGGAATATGTCAAGAAAATCAGTTATTGCAGACCAGCAGTTGAGTTATTCTGAAACGATAATGTTCTCAAACTCTATTTGCAAGAACATGGATACGGAAGATTTTGTTGACTCTTGGAAATCCGCGATAGAATTATCAGTTGGGCAGGTTGAAAATGGCGTTGTTAGTTGCCACATAAAAAGTGGAATGACTTTGACAATAGTTGATGACGAAAGGACAAGAATAAAAATCGCCCTAAAGGTTTCATTCACTTTATTCCCTGATGCACAATATCCAATGGATTTGTCTCTTATATTCCAACCTGAAGCCACTGATGCATCAATTGCTAATTTAGCAGAAGCACACCCTGTGCGCGTTGTATTAGATGGGGAACGGGGCCTTCAAGCATCTTGGAGTCCTTGGTGGGTTGAAGAGAATCAAATTAATTTATTACTGATGGAAGACATTCCTCCCGAACCTTCTGCATTGGAACTATTCATTGAAATTACAATAAAATATCCATGGATTGCAATACTTGTTTTGGTTATGTTTATGGCTTCAATTCTAACATATATTCGGACTTCGAATGCTAGTTCAGTCGATTTGGAATTTGCATTTGATGAATTTGAGGATTTGAGCGAAGATGAAATGCCTGAGCAATCAGAAAATTTCGACATGGATGAAGAAGAGTTGGTTGAAGAGGAAGAACTGACTCATGAAGAGATAATGAAGAGGCGCCAGATAAAAAGAAAAATCGGCAGAAAGAAATCCTCAAGTGGAACAAAACCGGAAGTAGAATTTTCTACAGCTGCAAAGAGGGTACCTGGTGACCCTACTGAGGTCGAAGAAGATGATTTTGTTGCGCCTGTCAAGTTGCGAAGAAGAACAGGGAGTGTCAAGCGCAATAAGGATGGTTCAGTAATTTCTGGTAAGAGGAGACAACTTGGAGGTATTGAAAGAGATAGTGCCGATACCCCTCCGGTAATCGCTAAAAAAGTTTCAACCAAGAAAAAAACTGTCAAGACTCGTAGAGTCGTTACTGGTCAATCCGAAAACCAAATGATGGATGATGCAATCAGTAAGTTAACAGATAATGATGATTACCAACAAAACTGAGCACCTTTTGGTAAATCACAAGCATCACTTAAGAATTGATTGAGACCGCTTAGATGATCATCATCAAGTCTATTGAATACTTCACCAAAATATTTGTCAAGTCTTTCATAAGACAAATCAGACCGGCTGATAGACCAATTAATCACTGCATTTCTTTGTTCATCACTATTTTCAAATTGTGTCAATTTAGATTCAAGGGCATTATGTGCTGCGATAATATATTCATGCGGAGTATCCTTTCTGGCGGCAAAGACTCCAAAGACCATTGGTTTGCCGGATTTTTTTAACCATGCCTGACCCAAATCTAACTGAACCATGGAAGGGTATTTCTTTGCGCTTTCTAACGCTCTATCGCCTATTAGTAATGCCCCATCACAACTTTCTAACATCAAATCAAAGTCAGGTCCCATTTCAGTGAATGTGGGAGTTAGCCCCTGCAATTCTAGTAGGTGCTTTAGAAGAGCCACTGAAGTTGCTGAATCGGATGGCAATGCGATTGATTTCATCTCATTGAGTGACTTTTTAGAAAATAGCAATACACTACCAACTTCTCCTTTAGAGCAGATACCGATGTCTGGAATTAATACTAACTCATCTGCATATTTTGCATAATCTGCAGCCGGAATGGGTGCGAGAACACAATCTTTCCTCAACAAATGGCCAGTTAGCCAAGAAGGGGGAGCCGGTAATACGTTCCATGTATCATCTAAACCATGGAACAATGGATCGCAATTTAGAAATGAAACGCGCCCGATAGTTCTCGTCCAACTATGGGCTGCCATAATTTGCGGGAAGGCCAATCACTGAAAGGTGTAACCCACAATTGGTTAAATCATTGAGCCATTTTCAGTCCGCGTACCGGTGTTGGTTTTTTGGGGATAAACCTTTCAAAATTCTCATAAGTAGTGTTTCTCTTTATTGGGACACAACCAGCATTCTCTATCAATTTAGATAATCTGCTCATGTCATGATCCAATGGGGCGGTAGAGCCTGCAAGATGCATGATGGATTCTTTTTGCACAGTTCCATCGATATCATCTGCACCAAATTGTAATGCCAATTCAGCCAATCCATCTCCTATATTCATCCTGTATGCTTTGATATGTTGAATTGAGTCTAGCATCAATCGAGATATTGCTATCGTCCTCAATACTTCGCTTCCTGTGGAACCCTGAGCTTCTGGCAATCTTGATGAGTCGGGCAAAAAGGGATATGGTACAAAACACTGAAAACCTCCGGTTTCATCTGCTAATTTACGTAATTTATCCATGTGAGTTAAACGATGCTCTAATGTCTCAACTGTTCCAAATAGCATAGTACAATTAGATGGTAATCCAATCTCATGTGCGGTTTTGTGAATCTCTAAGTATTCATCGGAACTCTCTTTCCCATTACAAATAATCGCTCTTATTTCATCATCCAATATCTCTGCACCACCTCCAGGCAAACTTCCCAAACCGGCATCTTTCAATATTGTCAATACCTCTCTGTACGTCATGTTGGATAACTGGGCAAGATGTTTGATTTCAACTGCTGTCAATGCCTTGATTGTGATGTGGGGGAATTTTTCTTTGACCGATTTGAATAACTGTTGATAATGATGGACGTCCCAATCTGGATGTAATCCTCCAACCGAGTGAACCTCGTCAACAAATTCAGCATATTTTGACAAATCTTCAACATATGCTTCAATATCTAATGAATATGCATCCGATGCTTTCTTGCTTCTTCTAAAGGCACAAAAACGGCAAGACAATACGCAGATATTTGTTTGATTAACATGTACATTTGAATTAAAAAACGCAAAATTACCAAAGCGAGATTTTCTAACTAAATCAGCCAATCTACCAACTTCATTTAGATCAGGATGATGGAATAGAATCATTCCATCCTCAATACTCAACCGTTGGCCTGAAGCAACTTTATTCGCAATAGGCGAGATAGATTCGCTCCATTGTGAATGTTGCATTGAACTGGTTAGCCTTTCTTGCCAATCTTGTTTACAACCGGCTTGAGATTGGTGTGAAGTCCATTGATCCATGTACATCCCTCAATTCCGGTAATTCTTGCCGACCGCAAAGAATCTCGAATATACAATGAATTTTCTAAATTCTTCAATTATAAATACGCCAGAAGCAACCGCAAATATTGTCAACCAATCCTTTAGTTCTAATTCAATTGTAGACAACAAAGAACCTACTTTAATGTCAAGAAGTGGTATTGTTTCAGATGAATAATTGATGATTAACCAAAGCAATGTTAGAGATGTTAATACTGCATAATTGATTGCTTTATTTGAGAAGATTCCCAATTTGAAAATACTGTCTTCACTACTACGGCAATTGATGACATTGAATAATTGGAACACCACGAATACTCCGAATGTCATCGTTTGCGCATATACAAACCGATCTTCTGAATATGAGTTCCAGTTATCTATTGCCACCGCATCACCAGCAATGCACGCATCCCTGTCAAAATATTGGGATAAATCATCCTCTGTAAGTGGTAAACCTTCACATGTTTCGATTCCTCCTCCGGCTAAAAAGAAAATTATTAGAGTTCCTGTTACCATTACAATTCCAAGATAGAATATCAATGCTATATCAGATAAACTCGGCAATCCCTCATGTACTGGGCGCGGCGGCCTATTCATCACATTGCCATGCTTTTTCTCAACACCAAGAGCGATTGCAGGGGGGCCGTCCATTAGAATATTAATTACTAAAATTTGAGTCGCTGTTAGAGGTAGATTCCACCCGTACAAGAATGTTGAAATGATGATTAATGCAACTGCTGCAACGTTAGTAGAAATTTGATACCTCACGAAATTCCTAATGTTTTGGTAGATTTTCCTCCCTTCTTCTACCGCGGAGACAATGTTTGCAAAATTGTCATCTTGAAGTACCATATCAGAGGCATCCTTTGCTACATCAGTTCCAGCAATGCCCATAGAAATTCCAATATTCGCTCTAGAAAGTGCTGGAGCATCATTGACTCCATCGCCGGTCATTGCAACAATTTCTCCTCTTTCCTGTAATGATGAAACTATCCTCATCTTTTGGTCAGGTGTAACGCGGGAAAAGATACTTGCATTGGAAGAGACTTCAATCAATTCCTCATCGGTGAAATTAGAAAGTTGCGCTCCATTAATAGCTGGGTTTATTCCATCGGTGATATTCAGTTCGAGACCGATTGCATTGGCAGTAATTTGCTGATCACCAGTAATCATCTTGACTTCAATACCTGCTCTTTGGCAAATTGCGATCGCATCCTTTACTTCAGGGCGAGGAGGGTCCATTATTCCAACAAGACCTAAGAAAATGAAACCAGACTCAATTGTTTCAACATTGTTAATATCTTCTCCGTCTTCCAATTTTCTTGCACATAATGCTAGAACACGCATTGCTTTTGAGGCCATATCTCTATTTGACTCAACTGCATTTGCGATATCTGAGTCTACTATGGGTTGAATCTCTCCATCTTCTATTTTCCAATCTACAAGTGATTTATATCCACCAGCACCACCTTTTGAAAAGACCCACTTTTCACCCTCATATTCATGGATGACCGTCATTCTCTTCCTAATGCTGTCGAAAAAGAATTCATGGATACGCGGGTGACGTTGGGCAAATTTCTTCACATCGCCATTGATTTTCCAGCCAGCAACCGCACAAGCAGAATCTGTAGGATCTCCTATCGCTTGCCAATGCCCGTCGCTTTTTGAAATCTGAGAGTTATGACATAATGCTAGGCAAGCCGCAGTCAATCTAAATCCAATGTCATTTTGTAATTTAGACATTTGATTATCTGTGAGATTAATGTCTCCTTCCATTAGATTCCCTTCTGGTTTAAACCCATTTCCCGAAATCTTGTAATCTCCAAATGATGAACTGATTTGCCGCGCTGTCATTTGATTTTTTGTTAGAGTTCCTGTTTTATCAGAGCAAATAACAGTTGTTGAGCCTAGTGTTTCAACCGCTTTCATTCTCCTAATAATCGCCTTGTGCCTCGCCATATTACGCATTCCCAAAGCTAGAGTTATTACCAAAATAATTGGCAACCCTTCAGGGACAATCGCTACGAATATTGCTACTGCTACCATGAATTGCTCAACTGCAGCATCCCAAATATCGATATCTGGACTAGCATATGCAATTAGCATTTTGAGCGACACAAGTAAAAATGCAACAATTAAGGCAACGAAGCCAAGAAATTTTCCAAGAGATTCCAATTTCATTTCCAAAGGAGTCGGAGGGGCTTCGCTTCCAACAATATCTCTGGCAATTCGTCCCAATTCAGTAGACATTCCAGTTTCAACAACTATTCCGACAGCCCTTCCAGTGGCGACACAAGTCCCCATATATGCCATGTTTTTCCTTTCAGCAAGAATTGTATCAGCGGCACAAACATCTGGGTTTTTTCGAACTGTTAGCGATTCTCCAGTTAGTGGTGATTCATCGATTTTACATTGGAATGATTCAACGATTCTAACATCGGCAGGTACATTTAGGCCTTCTTCTAACTTTACAATATCTCCCGGAATCAAGTCATGTGTTGATACTTCAACATCAACGCCCTCTCTAATGACTACACATTGCGATACAGACATTTGTTTTAGTGCGCCCATTGCTTGCTCCGCTTGACCCTCTTGCCAAAAACCGAAGACTGCATTCGCGGTTAACACTATGAAGATAAAAATTGCATCACCTGCATTATGACCTGGTAATGCAAGTGCAACCACTGCCGCCATAATCAGAAGATAATTTAGTGGATCGTGATATTGAGATAAAAACCGAATAAATGCAGAAGTTTTTTCTGGCTCTTGTAATTTATTAAAACCATATTTTTCTTGCCTATCTGCGACTTCATTGCTTGAAAGTCCATCAAATGTAGTATCTAATTCAATAAGGATATCAGCAGTTTCAATGTCATGCCAAGTAGTTGTCGACATAGTAATCACCTTGAACGCAATATGCTATCCAATAGCCTTGCGAATGATTGATGATTTATGATTATAATGGAGGGGTTCCCATGAATTTGGATTAATACTATTGGAACCTTTCAATATATTATGCACAATTGATAATATTTTACCAATGATTGCCGATAATGTCCATTAGATTCAAAATACCAATTCACTTGGCCAAAGATATGAGCGTTTTGGGTGAGCCATATATCTCTGCAGAAGAGTCACCTATGGAATTGACTGTGAGAGCAGTTCTCGTTGGAATAGTTCTAGGTGTTCTGATGACTGCTGCCAATGCATATCTTGGATTGTATGCTGGTATGACCGTATCTGCATCCATCCCTGCTGCAGTGATGTCAATGATTATTTTACGTACATTATTTGACGATGTTACTATCCTTGAAAATAATGCTGTACAAACAATGGCTAGTGCAGGAGAATCACTTGCTGCAGGAGTTATTTTTACTGTTCCGGCATTGTTGGTCCTTGGTATGTGGCAAGAGATTCAATTTTTAGAAACGTTTGTTATTGCCTTAATCGGAGGATTATTAGGAACAATGTTCACAATTGCATTGCGCAGATTATTCATTGTTGAAGAAGCACTACCATATCCTGAAGGTGTGGCCTGTAGAGAAGTATTGGTTGCTGGAGAAGAAGGCGGAGAAGGGGCATTAGCGATATTATATGCTCTTGGAATTGGCGCAATATATGGGTTCATGGTCAAGGGATTCAATGTAACACATCACACAGTAGAAAGTTCCGTTAATTTCCTGAGCACCAAATTATACGCAGGTATGGACTTATCAATCGCATTATTGTCAGTTGGATATATTGTTGGGATTAGAATCGCTTCATTCATTTTCTTAGGTGGTGTGATCGGGTTTGGACTATTAGTTCCAATTTATGGATTGATCAATGGGTGGCCTGAGGCGTCAAATGGCGTTGAGGCGTTCTACAAAGTATGGTCATCACAAATCCGTTATGTTGGTGTTGGTGCAATGGTCGTAGGTGGAGTTTACACATTATGGTCGATGAAGGATACAATATTTACTGGATTGTCAAAAGCATTCGAAAAGAATGATGAAGTTGAGTTTGAAGTCGTTCGCACAGAGCAAGACCTTCCACTTCGCAAAGTGTTGATGTTTTGTGGCGTTCTTGTAGTTGCGACATTTATCTTTTACGCGATTGCATTGAAATCAGTTATTTTAGCCCTTGCTGGAGCATTGTTTTTGGCAATCGTTTCGTTCTTTTTTGCTGCTGTTGCAGGTTATATTGCAGGAGTTGTTGGTTCGTCAAACTCACCAGTTTCTGGTATGACTATTGCAACTTTATTGTTCACTGTAGCCCTTGTTTGGGTTGTAGGTGACTTGTTTTTGGGATTATCAACAGGTTCTTTGATGTATGCGACATTGTTAATCGCTGCAATCGTTGCATCCTCTGCTGCAATTGCTGGTGATGTAATGCAGGACCTCAAAACAGGTCATATGGTTGGTGCAACTCCTTGGAGGCAACAGATTGCTGAAATCATAGGTGTAGTGACTGGGGCCATTGTAATAGGGCCAACTTTGAAATTACTACACGATGCATTCAGAATTTCAAGTACTGCTTGTGCACTAGACCCACTGCCAGGTGACCCAGGGTGTAAGAAGGCGCTCTTCGCACCTCAAGCCGAACTGATTGGAGCTATTGTGGAAGGTGCTTTTGGCGGTAATTTAAATCTTCAAATGGTTTTACTTGGAGCAGTTATTGCCGTTGTGTTAATCCGGTTGAGTATGCCGGTCATGAGTGTTGCAATTGGAATATACTTACCACTCGGTTTATCTGTTCCGATTATGCTCGGTGGCGTAATATCCTATATTGCACTTCGAAGTGCACACCTAAGAATAGATGGTACATTGGATTGTGAGCCAAGCGCTGCTGCTAATGATGCTGCCAAAGCAGTAGAAAGTAGGGGTGTCTTAATTGGAGCCGGATTTATTGCAGGAGAATCGATAATGGGGGTCTTCGTTGCGGTACTGATAGTCATGAAAATCAATCTTCCAGAGTTATTGGGAATTGGCGTATTAGGCAATGTACTTTCACTCGCATTCTTCGCTTGGTTCGTCGGAATTTTCATCTGGCTAGCAACTAGAGCATTACCCGAAGGTGGAAATTTACTAACCGATGCCCTTGAAGTGATGAGAAATGTGATTTCACGTACAATAGGGTCTCTAATGCCTAAGCGTTGATGAAATCCTTTCTTTGGCCTTCGCATATGATGCGCAAGTATCAAAGAGCCCCCTCATAGCCAATGGCTCAATAGGGTGATTTTCATGGCTTTGTCAATATCAGAACTCGAAGAATTTGCAAGAAAATGTAGAGTTGAAATCGTGAAAATGGTTTACCGTGCTCAGGCTGGACATCCGGGTGGTTCATTATCGGAAATAGATCTTATTTCAGCACTGTACGCAACACGGATGCGTGTTCGTCCTGACCAGCCTAAATGGGAAGATAGAGACCGATTTATTTTATCAAAAGGTCACGCTTCTCCAGGAATGTATGCTGTATTAGCAGAGATGGGTTTCATTACACATGAAGATTTACATTCTTACAGAGTTCTTGGAGGTAAATGTCAAGGTCATGTCGATATGAAATGGTGTCCTGGTGTAGATTTTTCAGCCGGTTCTTTGGGTATGGGTCTATCATTTGGACTGGGTTGTGCAATGGCTGCTCGCCTTGACAACAGTGAGCGAAGGGCATTTGTAATGCTAGGAGATGGTGAAATCCAAGAAGGTAGTGTTTGGGAAGCCGCAATGGCAGCAGCACATCACGAAGTTGGCAATTTGAAGGTAATTCTTGACCGTAACAGAATTCAAAATGATGATTTCTGTGAGGCTCAAATGAGAATGTTTGACATTCCTGCAAAATGGAGAGCTTTTGGTTGGGAAGTTAAGGAAATAGATGGCCACAATATGGAAGAAGTAATGTCAGGGCTTGATTTCCTTGAGGCTACTAACGATAAGCCATCAATACTGATTGCACACACGATTAAAGGTGCAGGAGTTTCCTTTATGGAAGATAACCCTGCATTCCACGGTGCTGCTCCAAACGATGAGCAATTTGCTCAAGCAATGGCCGAACTAGGAGAGGTGGTTGCATGAGTGAGATGGCAGCAACTAGAGATGGGTATGGTCAAGCATTACTGGAACTTGCAGATAATCCGAAGGTAGTAGTATTGGAGGCCGATTTAGGTAAATCTACTAAATCATTACACTTCAAGAAAAAATACCCTGCACGTACATTTTCTTGCGGAATCGGTGAGCAAAATATGTTATTGACCGGTGCAGGACTTGCAGCTTCAGGATATATTCCATTTGCAAGTACATTTGCAATTTTCACTGAAAGAGCATTTGAACAAATGCGTAATGGTGTTGCAAGACCTAACTTAGCCGTGCATCTTTGTGGTAGTCACGGAGGAACACATACTGGAACTGATGGTTCCAGCGCACAATCAATCGAAGATCTCGCTATTTACAGAACACTACCAAATGTTGTCGTTATGCATCCTTCAGATTATGTTTCAACATTGGAATTAACCAAGCAATTACCTGAGTTAAACAAGCCATCCTATATGCGAACTGCAAGAAATAAAACTCCTGTAATGTATCGCGGAAGAGAATCTGAAATTGTTATCGGTAAAGGAATCACATTACGTCAAGGAACTGATGTTGCTATTATCGCATGTGGCGTATTGGTATCTGAATCAATGAAGGCCGCTGAAGAATTAGCCGCAAAAGGAATCAATGCAACGGTTGTTGATATGCATACCCTAAAACCACTAGATAGTGACTTAATCAATTCATTAGTATCACAATGTGGGGCAATTGTCACAGCAGAAGACCACAACGTAATCGGTGGATTAGGTGGTGCTGTTGCTGAACATTTAGTCAAAAACACATTTGCACCATTAGAGATGGTTGGCGTTGAAGATAGATTCGGTGAATCAGGTCAGTCTGATGAGATGCTAGAGGTAATGAAAATCAATTCTAAATATATAGAACAAGCAGCTCATAGAGCAATTGCAAGAAAATCTTGAAACAGATTTGTGCAAAAAGATTTTGTTTCTTTGGTCGACAATATTTGCATGAAGCGATTAATTCATAGACAACCTGCTATGCCACCCCATCATGGAGTTCTTCCTAGATACAGCCGATGTTGACGAAATTAGAGAAATTGCCGCATGGGGGATTCTTGATGGTGTTACTACCAATCCTTCTTTGATTAAAAAAAGTGGCAGAGATTTCAAACAAGTGGTTAGGGAGATCGCTGGTATCTGCTCTGGACCAATTTCAGCAGAAGTTACTGCAATGGATACCGAAGGAATGGTTTCTCAAGGCATGGAATTAAAGGCAGAATTACCGGACAATGTAATCATCAAGATTCCTTGTACATCAGAAGGGCTCGCCGCAACAAAGATTCTAACTTCAAAGGGCGTTGATACAAATGTTACTTTGGTTTTCTCCGCTGCACAAGCATTGATGGCTGCAAAGGCCGGTGCGACTTATGTTTCTCCTTTTATCGGAAGAATAGACGACACAGGGCATGATGGAATGAATTTGATCGCCGAAATAATGGAAGTCTGGGCAAGTTACGACATTTCAACAAAGGTATTAGCCGCATCAATTCGTCACCCAACTCATGTTCTTCAGTGCATTCAACTTGGAGCGCATACTGCAACAATGCCAGCGAAAATATTCCGCCAACTAATGAAACATCCACTCACTGACAAAGGTCTAGAAGGCTTCATGAAAGATTGGGCTGAGGTTGAAGCTGCAGGCAATGCATGAACTATTATTACTGAATATTTGCGAAGGAGGCTTCATCAAGTAGTGGGGTTCACCTTAATCATGGAGGAGATACAATGACTAGCACTCAAGAAAAGTTGCAAATGCTACTTGATGGGAAATTAGATGCTTCCGAAATAGCCGATGATCCTGCACTAATCTCTCTTGCAGACCGTCTTTATGGAATTAAAATCGCATCAGCAAATCCTAAAAAAGCAAGGGATATGGTCGCTACTCCGCAATCTTCTGACATCATTGAAGTTGCTCCGCCAACAAATATGCTCATCGAAGTAGTTGCACCGATTAATGCACCTCTACCTGATTTGGAACCACTGCCAACTCTACCTTTGGTACCAGAAAATACTAGCGTAAAGAAAATGAGTCTAATGTCAAAAATCATTATCGCTGAATTAGTTGTTGTGACTTTGAATATTTTTGGATTGTTTTCTTACATATTAGGAGGGTTGTGCAAGTCCGACACACTATGTCCTTCAGACGGATATACGCGAATAAACTGGCTTAGTATTCACAAAATTGACAGTGGTTGGGGATGGTCACAATCTATTCTAGACATGGTCATCGGAAAACCTGACATCATTGCACTAATCGTTGGAATCATCGGATTTTGGTATTTTTCTCGTAAGTGATTATTATGCAAGTTGACTTGCTTAGCGAAATCCTTTCATGGATTGGAATGATATCTATTTTGGCCGCTTTTCTATTTGAGACAAGAGAGGTTTTGAACAGTAAAGAAAAGCCATATCTATTTTTGATGGCATTTGGTTCAGGATTATTAGCGATAAGGGCGGCATTAATTTCTGAATGGGCGTTTTTAGTATTGGAAATAGTTTGGTGTATTGCTGCATTAGTGGCGATGAAAAATAATGCCAAAGTGATTCAATAAGGTGCCATTACATGCGCTATATTGATGTGCGAGAGTGCGGCGAAGCACATTATGAGCCAAGGACCAGGCAAGGCCAAGCGAGGTATTCCCTCCAAGGTAGAGAATTTCAATGAATGGTATCCATTCATGGTTGAGGCTGCTGAATTGGTTGACAAAAGATACCCGATTAAGGGGATGGATGTCTGGAGACCTTATGGTTGGAAGACCATGAAATTAATCGATTCACTCACTCAAAGTGAAATGGATAGAACGGACCACGAAGAAGTTAGATTCCCATTATTAATTCCTGAAAACCTATTAGAAAAAGAAAATGCTCTTGTTGCTAAATTAAAGAGAGCTAGAGAAGAAGGGGTAGATGTTGAAGATTTACGTGAAGAAGATGAAGAAGGCGGATTCAAGAAAGAAGTATATTGGGTAAAGCATGCTGGAGAGAATGATTTAGACATCCCTATGTTTTTGCGACCAACTTCAGAAACTGCAATGTATACTATGTTCCCTCTTTGGATTAGATCACACAAGGATTTGCCCCTAAAGGTATTCCAAATGGTCAATACCTTTCGCTATGAAACAAAGCAAACACGCTCATTTATTCGCGTAAGGGAAATTCATTTCTTTGAAGCCCATACTGCGCATGCTGATGAAGAGTGTGCTTCGAGACAAATTGCACAAGATTTGGAAATTGTAAATAATTTGATGCATGATTTATGCCTCCCTGTAATCAAAGCCAAGCGGCCGATATGGGATACATTCCCTGGCGCGTGGTATACAATTGGAATAGATGCAATAATGCCTAATGGAAGAACTTTACAAGTTGCTTCTTGCCATCATTATCGTGACCAATGGGCAAAGGCGTTTGATATTACATATGAAAATCTAGATGCTCAACAGCAATATTGTCATCAAACAACATACGGAATGTCTGAGCGACTTCTTGGTGCGATTGTCGGTATGCATGGCGATGATAATGGATTGATAATGCCTCCAGCCATCGCTCCTTACCAAGTTGTCATTTGTCCTATGATAAAGAAAAATTCAGATGTTGATACTGTAGCAATTTCAAATGATATTGCAAAACAATTACGCGCCAATGGCCTAAGAGTGAAAGTTGACTCAAGAGATATTAGAGCCGGTCAAAAATACTATGATTGGGAAATAAAAGGTGTGCCTCTGCGACTTGATATCGGTCCTCGTGATGTGGCACAAGGTACAGCATTTGCTTGTAGAAGAACAGGTGGTAAAATGCCGCTACCATTAGACGACATTGTCAACTCTTGCAGATCGGTATTGAATGAAATTTCTGATGAATTAAGACTTAGGTCAAATGCACATATGGAAGACGTGATTCAACCTTTACCTGCCTTTGAGGAAATTGATGGGACTTGGATAATGCATGGCGAGATTGAAGATGGGAAAATCTACGAAATGGCTTTTGACGGTAGTGATGCCCATGCAGAAGCAATCGAAAGAGCAACTTCACTAAATTTCCTTGGAGATGCAACCGATGAATACGAAGATGCTCGCCCTTGTCACATGACTGGTCAAATGACCAAGCGTAGAATTTTGCTTGCTAAGACCTATTGAGTGAAATAATATTATCACATTCCGAAAGAAGATGGGTCCATTCCATCCATATCTCCTTCTTTCATCATCTTACGCATTTGCTTGTTGAGGCTGCGGTTTCCACCCATTCCCTTCATCATCTTGCGACTCTTATTCCATTGGCCGATTAACTCTCTAACATCCTTTTCTCGAACACCAGCACCTCTAGCAACACGACGTATTCTTTCTGACTTGATCTTTGCAGGTTCGTTCTTTTCCCATGCAGTCATTGAATCCATAATTGTGCGATATCGGTCTAAGTTGGTTTGCATTTCTGCCTTTTGGCCTTTGGACATCGCACCCATTCCTCCCAACATATTTCCTGGTAAGAATGACATCAATTTGTCAATAGTTCCAATTTTTGACATCATTTCCATCTGCTTATACATATCATTTAGTGTGAACCTTCCAGACATCATTCTCTGAGTTAGTCTCATCGCCTCTTCTTGATCCATATCTTCAGGTGCCAAATCAATAAGACCCTGAATATCTCCCATTCCTAAGAGCCTTGAAATAAATCTGTCAGATTCAAATTTTTCTAAGTCTGAAACTTTCTCACCTACACCAATGTGAACGATTGGCGCACCTGTTGCTGCAACTGCAGAAAGAGCGCCACCGCCCCTTGCTGTACCATCCAATTTTGTAATTACGATTCCTGTGACACCAGCCAATGTATGGAATGATGCTGCGACTGGACCTGCGGCTTGACCGACTTGTGCATCGATTACGAGCCAGCGTTCAGTGGCATTTGTAAGGGCAGAAATCTGTTCCAACTCTTCTACCAATTCAGTATCCAATTGATGTCGCCCTGCTGTATCGACAATAACAAGATCACATGATGCTAATTCTTTCAACCCATTACGAACAATTGTCGGAGCATCTTTTGTTTTTGGTTCACCATAAACGACCACCGATGAATCTTCCAATAATTGGCATAATTGTTCGTATGCACCAGGTCGGTGAACGTCAGCTTCTATTACACCGACTCTCAAACCGTGCTTCTTACGATACCATTCGGCCAACTTTGCGGTTGTTGTGGTCTTACCTTGACCGTATAATCCTACGAGCAGTAAAGTTGCCCCATGTGGCTGAAATTCGTGCTTTGAACCCAATAATCGGACCAATTCCGTATAGAGAATGTTCATTGCATGTGTTTGCAGTGTAAGTCCTGGACGCAACTCTTCTTCACGGATACGCGATTCCATCTTTTCAACGATTTCTTTTGTTTGCCTAACGTTGAAATCCGCTTCTTGGAGCGACCTGCGTAAACTGCGAGTCATTTCTCGCAATTCCTCTTCGTCTAACTTTCTCTTAGACTTCAGTAATCCAATAGAGCGGAAAATACCCTTGGATAAGCCTTCGAGTGCCATAGCATAGCGTGAAAGCCGCCACTTTTCAACCCATGCCTATTGAGTTATCAAAAATAATTACCTATACGTCATTCAATGGAATATCCAGTCTCAAAATATCGCCTTCCAATTTTGCATTTACCTGACTTGCTTTGACCGGAACTGATGTTTTTACTGGCTTTTCTCTTCCATTGAGACCAACAAATAGAACTCCATCTTCACTTCTTAATGATAATTCGTCTCGCTTTATTCCAGGATAGTGTAAATAGATTCTTTCAGTATCTTCAACCAATTCTTTTGTCATTCCTCTATGAACTTCATGATGTAATACCGAACCTATAGAATGAGGTCCTAAGCCACTATCAATCTCAATAACAGGCCCATATAGGAATTGACCTACCTCTCTTAATCGCTCTATTCCGACCACCTCTGTATCGAATAATTCCATGGTCGAAATTTCAATACCAAGACTTTCCTTTAACTCTTCAATTCGTTCTAATTCAGCATCTCTCCGCGTCTTTAGGAATGGGTGGTCAAGTTCAGGAGTAACTCTATTGACCAAACATCCACCGATTGGCAAGTCAAATTCTTGCAGCGATTTTTGAGCTCTTATCGTCTCATTTACACCCATGCGCTCCGGTATAGTAACCAATGTGAATGAAGTTATTTCATCATTTGATAATACTCTTCTAACATGCAATACTCTGCGCTGAAATTTTTCAAGTTCCTCTTTCATCGCATTACTTTCTTTCTTGCCAAACATCATTGAACGGATTCCCCCTGATATTCTCATCATGCGAATCAATCTATCCGACCATGCTTCAATTAATTCAGGCAGCGACAAAAATCTCAAAGTATGACCAGTAGGCGCTGTATCAAAAACGATAACATCCCAAGTTGGGTCTTCTACATGACGTAGTAATTCGTCAAATGCAATCGCTTCATCTAATCCAGGTAAAACCATATCTGAAGTTTTTATCTCACCCTTCATATCTGCAATTTCATCTTTGGCACTTGGATCTAACATCATCCCAAGTCCACCCAATCCTCCAGAAGAATTCATTTTCTCCATTGCTGAGCCAACCTTTGGTAACAAAGAGGATATTTTGGCCTCAGGGTCCATTTCTAGACCCCATAAACCTTCAACACCTTCTATTGGTGTGACTTTACTACCGATTGTGACGCCAAGCGAATCCGAAGTAGAATGTGCAGGGTCGCTTGACACAAGCAATACACGTAACCCAGAATCGGCAAGCCAAACAGCAGTTGCTGATGAAGTGGTTGTTTTACCGACCCCGCCTTTGCCTCCAAACAATAACAACCGCGCCATATTATCTTGCCAACCATAGGTTGTGTTTGAACATACGCATAACATAAGGCGACTTTAGGCGATTGACATTGAAAGTCTAATAATATCAATATATTTTACCATTAATTGAAGAAGTGAACTCGTCTGCGACGCAATATGGTATCTGAATTATTGCTATTTCAGGTTGCCACATTCTCCGCACTTATCGGCATGACTCTCGGTTGGCGGGGAGTGATGACAAAATATTCTGGATTCTATGATTTACCTACTGCATGGAGTCAAATATTTTGGGGAATTATTATTGGAATGTTTTACGCAACTTCCTGTGACAGCTCATTATTTATCCCATATATCGAATTTGTAAATAATGGCGATGGAGCGAAAATACCTCACCCGATTACACTGTTATTGCTGGCCCTGTTATTGTCTGTAGCAGTACATTTGCTATTGCGCAGAGAGAGGGTTCGAAAAGGTGGTTCACACCCTACCAGTGGGTGGGCTCTCGGTCTTGCAATCGGCGGAATGACTGCAATGGTGTTGATCTTTAGATATATTTTCATTGTAGATGGTGTATTTTCATTAAAGGCACTGCTAACTGTTGCGGCACTTGCAATCCTAACACCTAGATGTGAAGCGATAATTACCGCACATCAAGGATTTATGATGCTGAATGGAAGAAGATGGGGTGCAGTCTTTAGGTCAACGGCCTGGAGAATTGCACTATTAACCACAGTTTACTACTCAATTTTTGACCCTATTGGATGGCTATTTATCGCAGCGGCAATGATGATTGTTGATTCAAAGATAGAGGACTGGGTTTGGGCTTCAATTCCAAAACCTGCCAGACGAAGATTACGAAGAATTTGGGCCTCTAATGAGAGAGATAAGCGTTCTTCGGATTCGCTCTCAGAGGAAGAATAATATCTCGGCAATAATATTAATGTAAGTAATAATTTACAAAGGACATTGATAGGAAATCGCTCTAATAATTGCAAACTATAGCAAATAAGCACTTTTGTGGGCTTTCCGCTAGCAATGGTTATACAACTCCCGCATAGCCCAAAAGATATGGGTTCGTGCCCTTATTGTAGAGCAACCACTGAATCGGGAGATTCTATTTGCTATTCCTGTGGGCGCGTTCTTGCAAATATCAATTCAAGCAATTATAGACTTGAGCAACAATTCAACCAAGGTACACTCGCAACATCATACAAAATGACAAACAAACCAACCAGCAAAGGTATTGTACAAACACATACTGGTAGGACAAAGAATATTTTGAAAAGAAGGAAAAATCGTTTCCGCAGTTTTGTAATGTTATCTTTAGTGGCTTTTATCATGTTATCTCCACAAGCAAGAGAACAAGTTATCGCTCAATGGGCAGGAATTCAAGAATACATTCAAGATGCTGTTTCACCTTATCACCTATATCCTATCGAAGCATCATATACACTTGACAAGACTGTATATGTTTCAAATTCAGGTGCGAATGGGTATATGATCGAAAATTTGGCTATACCCCCCGCTGTCAGTTCTACACAAGGTTCACCTTACGGTTTTGAATATACAGATGGGCAAAATCCTGAATCTCCAACTTCAATTCAGATAACTACTGCTATCAGCATTTCATTTGGTTCTGAAGAATACTCAATACCGACTAACGGATTCCCGATTAGAACCGCTGCTGAAAAATTAGTTACTTCCAATGGACACGAAATTTGGTGGCCTGGTGTGGGAAGCAACGATGATTTCTGTTCGGTCAGTAATTGTGTCAAAGTTAAAGTAAATTTAGCACCAGGGGAATCGAGCAGTTTCACGTATTCAGTAGGAGTTCATTCAACTTCTTATTCATGGCATGAAGGTACGAGAGTTGATTCAAGAATAGCGGGTATCGAAAATGGAATTAATGTCGATAATAGTGGAGTCTTTTCAGATCTTGCTGAAAGAGATAGTGGGCAAAAGTATATTGATTTTGGTGATGATTTATGGTATAATAGAGGCTCACCAGCCGGATATGCGATAAATGCACAGGCTGAAATTATTCTATCAACTGTAGAAACAATTAGTGCTGGAATCCCTGAAGGATTACAGGATAACGCATACGCATTTTCCCGAGCAGCATTTGATTATCTTCACAAGAATATTGTCTATGATAAATTAGCACCTATAGTTGCCAGAAGTGGACCTTCATGTCTAAATGATGGTCAAGGAGATTGCGATGAGCAAACGAATGCATTCCTTAGCCTCCTTAGAGTAAAGGGGATTCCTGGATGGTTTGTTTTCGGAGCATTGACCGATATTAACTACGAAATATGGGAGGCACATGCTTGGGGCTACATTCAACTACCGATGAGTGATGAATGGTGCGATGAAAATAATATTGCGCGTAATTCTTGCTTCGTCAATGGTGCAGTAGATGTCGTAAATAACAAATGGTTGTTGAATACACCAACAGGCTATATTGATTGGATTGAAGAGGCTGATGAGACGGCTACAAAATTGAATAATTTCTATCACCCAATCAGTCAGACAAATGGAATTGAGCGAGAGAGAAGTTATTCTACAGGTAATTTTGAATTAGAAGGTGGAAATTATCAGGTGAAGAAATACGCTGAAACATTTTGGTGATATCATGAGAGTAATAATAGGTGGAGCAGGAAGAGTTGGTACAGATTTGGCCAAAGCATTGAGAGCAGAAGATTTGGATGTTGTTTTAGTTGATTCTAACTCACGTGCCGTAAAAAATGCCCAAAACTTGGACGCATTGGTAATACATGGTGATTTTATTTCAAGAGAGAAATTGATTGAGGCAGGAATTGTAGAAGCGGAAGTGTTTATTGCAGTAACTAATTCTGATGAAAGAAATTTGTTAGCATGTACATTAGCAGAACATACCAGCTCTTCTAAGGGTGGCAAAGACTTACTGTCAATATGTCGTGTTAGAGACAGTAAATTTGTCGAGGAGCAGAATAATGGTCATTTGGTAGAATGGGCCAAAGTAAACTATGTTGTAAACCCGCTTGATGGAGCAATAGAACGCCTTCACCTAGGTCTGAGAACTCCTGGAATTGAAGATGTAATACCATTCGGCCATGATGCTTTCGTCGTTGAATTAGATGTTACAAATGAGGCAAAGGATGTGATATTTTTGAGTTTGAAAGAGGCTGCTGATAATATTGATGGGAATTTGCCATTGATTATTGGGGTTAAGCGAGAAGGTGAGAAAAGTATCGTTCCCGATGGCGAATTTGTTCTAGTTCCAAATGATAAAATAGCCGTAGCGACGACTGGAATTTCAAGTTTCAATCACATTTTGAAAATTTTTGGCCACCAAACTAAGAATTTCCCTGCAGCACCTAAAGTAGCAATCATTGGCGCCAATAAAATTGGTCAACGAGTGGCCGACAAGTGGCTTTCTACTGGAGCATCTGTGACAATTATTGAAAGAGATTTACAAAAAGCCAATGATTTTTCTGGTACTGCAACTGGAGCAAATCCGAATATTGAAGTGATTCATGGTGATCATTTGGACAGAGAAATGCTGAAAGAAATTGGTATTTCTGAGCACGATATTGCGATTGCTGCTTTAGAAGATGACCACGCGTGTATCGCAGCAGCGCTATTGGCAAGTGACATGGGCATTCAAAGAACTGGTTTGATGCTTTACGATGCTGATTTGGTCAAGGTTACTCAACGTATGGGTATTTCATTTGCAGTCGATAGAAAGAGAGTTGCTGTGGACAATTTATTAGCATTAATTCATACTAAGACTACAGGAGCTTATGCATTATTGTCCACGATTCCTGAAGTAATTGGAATTTCATTGCCGGTAAAGGAATCAGCAAAGTTCTGTGGAATGAAAATCGCTGAAGCCAATTTCCCAGAATGGATGAGGATTGCTTTCGTTCAAAGACAAGTGGACGTAAATAAGTGGGAAAATATGAGACCTTCACCTAATAAGATAATTATTGAGGGCGATAGATTAACCGTGTTCTGTAGTCCTGATAGAGTTGCGGAATTGGAAAGACGTTTCAAGGTGTGATTACAATGCGAACTGATGTTTTGAGCATGATTTTGGGGTGGACGTTGATTGCGTTATCTCTCCCTCTTGCTGCATCAGGTATCGCAACTGCTTTTTTGGATTCAATCGAGTTAGCATTGATCTCTTTTGCGGTACCAAGTATTATTTCTCTTATACTTGGAATAACAATGCTAACATTATGGACTCGTACTAATACAAGTGAAAGATTACGCGATAAGGAGGCTTTTGCTGCAGTTGCTCTTGTATGGCCTCTGGCTGTATTCATTGGTTGTTTACCATTCTGGTTTGGTGGAATGTTCGTTGGGCCATTTACCGAAGGTGCAGCTCTCATTGACATCGCTCGCGGTGGAATAAATTCTTGGTTTGAATCAATGTCAGGATTTACCACTACTGGTGCAACAGTCATTTCACACAATATGAGTCCTAACTGTGTACCTGGACCGATGGACTGTATAAATTCGCAGCCACGTGGCCTATTGCTTTGGCGTTCAATGATTCAGTGGTTTGGTGGAATGGGAATTATTATGCTCGGAATGATGCTTTTAAGTCGCGTAATGGGTGGCGGAATGGCTCTTGCAAGAGCGGAATTAACTGGTACTTCACTATCACGTCTCAGACCAAAAATCAAACAAACAGCACTTGCTTTATGGGGATTATATGTAGTTCTAACAATAATTGAATTTTTGATGTTGAAGTTTATTGGTCAAATGTCATATTTTGATGCTGTTAATCATGCCTTGACAACATTACCAACGGGCGGTTTTTCAACATATGATGCCAGTATTGGTCATTTTGATTCTGTTGCAGTTGAATTGATCATAATATTATTTATGTTCCTAGCGGGTGTCAATTTCACCCTACTTTGGATGTTTAGGGACGGCCAATTCAAGAAAGCATTACGTGATGAGGAATTGCGCTATTATGTGTTTTACATTCTAATTGCATTGGTTGTTGTTTTCATCGCATTACTGATGTCAGGAGATTATAGCTCTTCTGAAGCCTTTAGAGACAGTTTATTCCAAGTCGTTTCAATAGCGACATCAACAGGTTATGGTTCTGCAGATTATATTCCATGGCCTGTTGCAACGCATGTAGTTATTTTCATGCTAATGATAATCGGTGCCAGTGCTGGTTCCACTGGCGGTGGGTTGAAAATGTTAAGAGTTACACTTGCATTCAAAGTAGCGATGAGAGAATTGGTCAGAATCGCTCAACCAAGGCGTGTTGATAGAATTAGAATGAATGGTGAAGTTGTCGAAAGACAGCAGTTAGGATTGATTGTTGGAATGCTCTTCGTATGGATTGGACTGTTCGGTATCTCAACATTGATTCTTGCAATTATTATGCCTGAACATTCATTTGAAAGTATTGTTTCAATTGTTGCATCATCACTAGGAAATACAGGACCTGCACTTGGAGAGTTCGGCCCGAGTAATACTTGGTCGGGAATGAATTCTGGAGCTTTGGTTATCACATCAATACTGATGTGGTTTGGCCGATTAGAATTACTAACAGCTGTTATATTATTGCATCCAAGGACTTGGAAGAAAGAAGAAAAAGTACTTACTGAAAGGTCTGCAGTTGCTTTATGGAGAAGAATGATACCGACTAAAGAAAAAGAACAGAATTCAGAATAGTTTTGTTTGACCCGGATCTTTTTCCTTAATTACTTCTTTAACTTCCTCTTGTTGCACTGGCTCTTTTTCAATTTGAGGCAGAGGCTGTATTTCTTCACTCTTTGCAAGAAGAAGACTATGACTCTCATTATATTGCGAGATAAGTTTCTTTGTACTCGCACGAGAAAGCGGAAGACCTGCTAAGGATACGTGTTCTTCGGCTGTAAATCCAAGACTCAAGGATATGGTGAAATCAGTACCATCTCCAATTTTTTCTTCTGAATCCATTAAGACAGATAATATTGGAAGCATTTCCTCCCTCACAGTTGATTTATTTATTCCACATGTGCTAGCTAATCGGTCAATAATGGTAGGCCTAGTGTATGAACCGCCCCGTCGTAGATAATTTGGATAAGATGCGAAAATTCTCCCAACTAAAGGTTCGGGGTTGGCAACACTTGCAGATAATGCACTTAGGTTGGAGCACCAATATGAAGAGCGATGCGCAGTATTTAGAAATCTACCATAGAACATCTTATTTGCTTGTGATAATGAACGTGCACCTCTAATTACTCCGTTGTTATCTGTAAATAAGGAAGCATTATTCCAGTGAACCCAATTCATCAAATCATTTGGAGACTTATCTATAGAACGGGAGATTGTTGAAGCCTCTTCTGCAGTTTTACTCCTATACAGATTGTCAAGTCCCGGAAATACTTCAATCGAAATATCTCTCTGTCCTGCTTCAATTAGCAAATTCACATTCTCTTTCGTCAACGTTAATTCTTTGTTCACACAGACCACTTGTAAATCACGTACTAATGCTCGTAAATCGCCAGGATTTGATTTGACTAATTCTTCAATTGCTGCATCTTCAAATTCAATATTTTCTGCACGCAGAACTCTTCTAGCGATTCTCCTAAGTGCTTCATCACTGGCTCTAACAAAATTTATTTTTTGTAAATGTCTTGAAAACCTATCCTTTGTGCTTCGCCACGATGAGCCTTTGCCCCAAAGACCCATTTCATCATTACAGGCCATGATTACTGGTTGTTGGGTGGAATCAAGTAGACGCAGTAGTTCAGCCTTACCGCCTGAGTCACCACTGAAAGTGATTGCTTTACCGGCTACTTCTTCACCCATCATCGCTTTCTGTAATCGTTCTTGGCTAACCTCTCTTAATCCACCAGAAAGATGGTCAACTTCATCTAATAAGATCAGAGTTCGTTGTGCTTTTTCATTGGGATTGTGAAATAATGAAC
>ERZ1046148.387-NODE-387-length-27660-cov-5.402355_pt1 | contig 27660 bp, 26 predicted proteins | sample MGYA00383090_ERZ1046148 | MGnify/ENA primary metagenome ERZ1046148 (study PRJEB29581, sample SAMEA5548360) | metagenome | biome: marine; feature: coastal; material: water | depth 25 m | study: Short-term variability in the microbial, nano- and picoplankton... | reverse complement strand
TTGTTTGAGTCAGCATTCTTGTGAACATTTGCGTTAGTGATGGACCACCATTCCCTGTTTGACCATAATTCCAAATAGCAGACCACGGCAAAGAATCAACATGAGAGTTCGCTTGAGTGTCCGCAATATTCCTCGTTGTGATGAACGAATGGACAGTGGAAATGACGGATGGTTCATTGGGAAAGAATCTCAATCCGCCGGAGTAGCCGATGGCGAAGATGTCATGTTGTGTACGAGGATTCGACATGCTTAGAGCGTTTTATTGGCGCCTTAATCTTGGTTTTAAGAAAATAAAATCAAAGCGACTTAGGAAGAAACTCGGCCATAATATCAAAGCCGTCATCACGAACAGCGAAAACGGTTTATTCGCAGTTGACCCAGAAGACCTTGAGGTAGGCCAAAAGTTACGTTCAGGTGGATTTGGTATTGAAGAAGTGCAACGACTCAAGAGATTCATCGATGATCAATCAAAAGTGTTGATTGTTGGAACGCACATCGGCTCGTTAGCAATACCACTTGCAAAACATTGTAAGGAATTAACGGCAATTGAAGCAAATCCAAATACCTTCGAATTACTGGAAATAAATCTCCAACTTAACAATGCTAAAAACATAACACCGCACAACATCTTTGCTAATGACTCTCATGAAAAAGTAGAATTTCTACTCAATACGGTAAATTCAGGTGGAAGCAAGAGGAAACCAAAAAAGAACAGTTTCCTGTATGATTATGATAACCCCGAAATTATTGAATTGGAAGCTCATAGACTCGACGATTATTTACCTGAGCATGATTATGATCTCATTCTACTGGACATTGAGGGGTCTGAGTACTTTGCGATGAAAGGCATGCAAGACCTTCTATCGAATTGCAAAACATTAGTTGTTGAATTTCTGCCCCATCACCTCAAGAATGTTGCAGATATTGACGTTGAAACATTCCTTTCAGTATTACCTGGTCATTTTACGGAATTTAAATTGCCGGATCATAAACAAGAACACAACATTTCAGAAGTCAAGACCGTACTACAGAACATGTATGATTCAAACCTCAGCGAGGATGGAATTATATTCACTTCTAATTAGAAATTAATTCAGATATAACGGCTCAACATTATAGCAACCACCCCTCTCACATAACACATGGCTAACCTTCAAAGAAAGCGCCTTTTACTTGTGAAAGGCTCTTTTGAGCACTTCGGTGGAGGAGAAAGAGATTTGATCAATAATCTCGAAGCCTGGTCAAAATATTTTGACTTGAGTATTGCAACATTACATCCTAACAAAGAACTTATAGAGAAATTAAATGAGTTGAACATACCACTCTTTTCTCCAGTAAGCAATTGGTCTTACTCACGTGGAATATTTTCAGAAGTATTTGCAAGGTCATCTCGAAATGCATCTAAAAAATGGTACTCTATGCTGTCTTTAACAAAACAAGGAGTTGGTTTGAATACATTGTTTTCTAATATTGATGCAGTCAACATAACAACAGGTATGGCCTCTTTGGAGATCCTTCCACTGATACCTCACAACATTCCCATTCATACACTCATGCATGAACCCAACCGCGGTTTACACAGCAACGACCTCCACTTTGATGTTGATGGAACACCAAAACAAAACCTCAAATTAACAAATTTCCTTTTGTCAAAACAGAGAAAGATCGATGAAAAATTAGTATCTCTCGCATCCAAGAGAGGGCAGATCAGTGGTAATTCAAAAAACACATGTGATCGAATCAAACAGGTTTATGGAGTCGAATCTAAGGTTCTCTATCCCAGCATAAATACAAATCTTTGGCCGATTAAACCAACCAAAGATGAAGACTGGGGGTCTGTTTCGAAAGAATTTGGTCTTATCAAAAACAAGTATGTCATCACCATTGGTCATGCTATTTTTGCAAAAGGCCTGTGGGAAACCATCACAACACTCAGCGATTCTAATTTGCAAATTGTCCAAATCGGCGGCGGTGTCAATGAAAAACACAAGGAGCACGCCAGAAAAAATAACGTGGAATTAAAAGCCCTGCCAAGAGTAACACAAGCGACCATTAGAGCGTTGATGAGAAATGCTAAGGCGATGGTGAGTCATGCTATCAACGAACCCTTTGGCTTAACTCCACCAGAAGCGTATTTTGTCGATTGCCCGGTTATCGTTACCAATCAAGGAGGATTTAGAGAAACTGTTGTTGATGGAACAACAGGACGCTTAATGGATGAAGGAGATGATTGGATTTTAGCAATTAATGAAGGACATAAACACAGAAAGGAATGGTCGAAGGCTGGCCGAGAACATATCCAAACAATCGATCTAACACCTGAAACTCAGGCAAGAAAAGTATTCGAATCCTTCACTCGCTATTTTGAAGAGGAATAATCACAACACAACAGACTCGAAATATCTCAAAAAATCCAATTGAAACAACGGTCGTGGGAACTTCTGCGTGAATGGTGGATGAAGATGGCTTCCAATGCATGAAGACGCCCGTTGAATCCTGCAGGCTCTTGAGAAGGGGACACGGAGAGGCTTGGAAGGCATATGTTTCGCTGGATGGCATAACCTTGGGCGAGCAACGGGCAAAGGCTGGACGGCCATATATGGGGAGAATTTTACCCTGCCCGTTCAAATCACAGCATTGGAACGCATGTTGTCAGATTCATGATTTGTTCATAAAGTGTAGAGAGATTCAAATTTCATGAACCTTGAAACCCCAGTCAAAAAGATGCTTGTTGTCGGAGCCGGTGGCATTGGTGCAAGCCTCTTGGAAAACTTGATTCCAGCCGTGATCAGAGTCGCTCTCCCGTGCTCCGTGACCGTCATGGATGCTGACACTGTTGAACCTACCAATCTTGGCCATCAACGCTACAGTTTGACCGATGTTGGCCATCATAAAGTCACACAGTTGGCTCAGCGCTTGGATTCAGAACACGTGAGCGTTGTCGGGCTTCCGGAGAATTTGCGGCAATCCAAGCAACTCGATGGTTATGACTTGGTCGTGGTTTGTGTTGACAGGCCAGAACCTCGTCGTTTGGTCCACAGTCTTGACGTTCCTTGGATTGATTTGCGTTGTTCTGGAGATGGATGGGTCGCTCTCACATCCCAAAGTTCACGAGGGTTGGTCCAAGAAATGACGCCGGACCACGAGCCGAAGAGTTGCCAGGTTGATGGTGCATTGGAAGCTGGAAACCTTGAATTTGGATTTGCTGTTGCTGCCGCCATTGGCTCTCAGTGGGCCATTCAAGAATTGCGAGGAAGACCGTCTCCCACCCAAACCATGGGCAGCATCACTTACGGTGCCCTTTCATTCCCCGAGGTGAAGGCATGATGGTCGAACTTCCGGAATTTTCCCAAACCGGTTTGGACGAAGCAACATGGGATGAAGCCTGTCTTGCAGCGAGTGAACGACGGGTTGAAAACCCTCAACTTCTCTCCGCTCAAGAGACGTTAGCTGCTCACAGTCGTTGGGACGGAGTGTACATCTTGTCAGTTCTTGCAGGCTTGGAAACATCTGTCCTCATTGATGCTGAAAGCAACATATACATCGATTGGGGAACGGCTGGGCAAGTCACCCTTCAACCACCAGTAGGGGCGAAAAGTCCGTTCAAGTTGTGGGTCCACACCCATCCTGATTTCGCTGCATATTGGAGTACAACCGACACCAACAGCCTTTCTCTGGGGACCATGATTTTGGAAACCGCCATGGTATTGGGTGAACCTGGACCGAAGTTTACAAGCAATTCTACCTTCAATAATCAACTGAAGGCGCCCTTCATTTCCGCCGAAGGCCCTCTTTCAAATTGGACCAGTGAAGAACCAACCCCCTGGTATTCATGGTACCAAAGCAACAACATTGCAGTGGAGGTGGAAGTATGAGTGCTCGACGACCAAAAGACGAAGAAGAATTTGTAAAAGCACTTCTGGCCATTGAGGAAGGTCGAGGGAAAAGCATCGCCGAAGTCATTGAAGAAATCAGTGGCTCTGCGCCATCCGACGAAACCATAGAAGCCGTTCGTAACCGGTTGCAACTCGCTCAGGAAAATGGAGAATCCGTTGACATCGCGGCAATCGTTGAGTCCCTCAACACTCTGATGTCAGAGTGGGTTTAGTTTCACTCGTTGTTGTATGTCGCTCTGCGGTTCTCAATGAGGGCGGACAAGCCTTCAAGCGCATCTTTCGTCGAGAAAATCATGTCCAATCCGTCCAGTTCCATTTTCAAACCGTCACTCAGAGTGGTTGACGCTGTGGCGTTGATGAGATCGCTAGCCATCTTCAATCCAATGGGAGCTGTAAAGGACAAACTCTTGATTTGACGCAAAACCGTCTTGTCTTCTGCCTCAAATCCTTCAGGGCACGTTCCATTCATGAGAGATGGCATGTTGGCATCCGAGTAAAACGAAGACGCAAATTGTGCAACCTTGGAATTAGGGTTTGACGGCTGCCCGGGATATTTGTTGGCTGGCTTTCCTTCCGATGCAATGGTAACTACGCAGGAGTCAACACTGGCAACGTCCACGAGGTGGGTAATCAAGCCGAGATCTTTGGCCGTTTGAGCGTTCATGAAGTTTCCAGCCAATACAGCCCATCGGGCTGCAGGGATACCACAGATTCGTGCCGGTCGTTGTGAACCGCCGAGTCCAGGATAGATTCCGATGGAAGTTTCTGGGAAGCGGAATTGCGTTCTGCGTGTACCAATGCGGTAATCGCAAGCAAGAGCGAGTTCCAATCCTCCGCCAAGAGCGAGGCCGGTCGTGAGGGCTACTGTTGTCTTGGATGAGGTCTCAAGCATGTCAAGTAGGGTGTGGCCATCTGCAGTGAAATCGTAAATTTCAGGAATTGCATCTGCACGAATCTTGTCAACAAAGAACTTGACATCGGCTCCCGCAACAAAGGCCTTTCCGGCTCCATCGAGGACAATGGTATGAACGGAATCGTCTGAGTTCGCCGCAGATACGGCGGTGGTGAGTTGTTCAACAACAGTGACATTGAGCGCATTCATTGCCTCAGGCCGGTTGATGGTGATGGTTGCGACACCGTCTGAAACGTTGGAATCAACGTAGGAGAAATCCCAGTCGTTCCCGCCTTGTTGAGTAAAGAACGCAGGAACGCTCCAGCCCTCTCCGGCCACGTCAGCGTACTTGACGGCCATTCGATGTGCTTCAGCAACCCCGATTTTGTTCATCAATTCAAAGGGCCCACGAGCCCAACGCAGTCCAACCTTTGCACCGCGGTCAACGTCTTCCATGCTGCAAATATCTTCGTCCACGATTTGTGCTGCGACACCAAATACAACGCCGAGCAGGCGTTCTGAAACTGCAGTGTATTGGTCTTCCGAATAATCGTCATCACCGGAAACGTCCCAGTGCGCATTTGCTTCAATCAAGTCTCGGAGGTTTTGAGCACCGGTGTACCGAGGAGTGTTGAGTTGCTCAGCGAGATAGTCCGTCGAGTGCAAGGCAATTGGGGGGCCTGTGAGGTTCATCAGACCAAAGGGACCTAGCCCGATTCGGAATGCTTTGCGAGCGATGGCATCAATTTGAGCTGCGCTTGCTGCGCCTTCTTCCAAAAGCAAACAAGCTTCATTCAGCCATGGAACGAAAAATCGGTTGACGACAAATCCAGGTCGGTCTGCACAAACGATGACGACCTTGCCCAGCATTTTGCAATACTGTACGACTTTGTCAATGGTTTCTTGGCTTGATGATTGAGCAGGTATCACTTCAACCAAACGGTTCTTGGCGGGGTGATAGAAGAAGTGGAGGCCAACAAAGCGGTCAGGACGTCCGGTCGCTTCTGCAAGAGCATTGACTGAGAGCGAGGACGTGTTGGATGCGAGGATGGTGTTTGGTCCGCAGACTTCGTCAAGTGTGGAAAACACTGCTGTCTTCACGTCAAAATCTTCGAACACAGCCTCGATCACCAAGTCAGTATCCGCTGCCGTTTCCTCAACTCCAATAACTCCGGTGATACGACCTTGAATATCTTCAACTTGTTGCGGTGAGAAGATTCTTCGTTCAACCGCTTCCGAGAGGAAATTCGTTATGATGGACTGCCCGCGTTCAACCCATTGTGCTTCGCGGTCTACCATTTGAACATCAAATTCTTCTTGAGCACTTTTCTGGGCAATTCCTGAGCCCATGTTTCCTGCGCCGACGACGGCTACGCGCTGAATAGGTTGCATGTTACTGCGCAATCAAACGATGCTCATGAAGCATACGGATGGTTCACAATGACGAAATCTCAGTCCAAGCATGGCTCATATCACTGTGGAAACGCTCTGGCGACAGAAATTCAACGTGTTTGATGAGGGCTTGAACGGGTTCCCGGTCTGCACCGTTCCGAGCGGTCCAAGTTGAATGAACCTCTTGAATTGCTTGACGCCAAGCATCTTCGTCTTCTGCACCCAGGCAATGTCCGTCCGGCATCAATTCATTGTGTGCAGGTCGGTCAGATGCAAGAACAGGTTGGCCCGCCGCCATTGATTCAACGGGAGGGTAGCCAAATCCTTCAGCTCCTGAGGGAAACAGAAGAGCCTCCGTGTGCCATCGGTAATGATTGAGGACGTCGTCGCTTATCTCGCCGCCAACGTGAGTCCAAGGAACACCGTGCTGAGTTGCATATTCACTGGCGGCAACACCACCATAGGGGCATGAATCGCCACCAATATGGTGAATCATCAACGATTGAAGAAGTTCCTCCGGCAGTTTGCTAAGTGTCCTAATGAGGAATTTCAAACGCTTTCTAGGGGCGTGGCTTCCGACAACCAAGAGGTTGCAGGTTGTCGATGAAAGACCACTTGGAGCAGCAGGGAGTGGAAACGTTGGAGCAAATTTAGCTGTGTCCAATCCATACGGGATGCGATAAAGGGGGGTGTTAGGGAAGTGCTTTCGACACAACGCCTCGGTTGCTCGCGTATTACAGATGATTCCGTTCGCTCGGCCGATTCCTTTCATCAGGCGCTTCAAATCCGAACGGCGGTACCAAGGTGGCTGTTGCTCCCCCACCTCAATACGTTCTCCATTAAGGGAAATCACCTCAGGAAAGAGATGAAAGAAATCATGGACGTAAACGACAACCGGGGCAGGTGAACGCTTCGGAATCAGATGTGCCTGTTCTTGGTCTGCAACATGGATCAAGTCAACTGAGTCGGTTTTGTGCAAGCGGCGGATTGTTTGCAAGACCTGTTTTGGATGACCAAACCAGCGTTTTAGAAGACGACGCAGCCCCGAAGCCCCTTCAGCCAGGTTGTACTCTTCAATACCTGCGCTTTCCCAACCTGAAATTTGTTCGGATTCCAACGAGGTTCGCAGGTCGTGAAAGGCCCCCCCCAGTCCGGAATGCTGCGAGAGTGTTCCTCCCCGAACAAGCAACACGCGCCGCCGAGGGTGCGCGTCCTTGTCTTGAGCCATGAACTGCGGAAGGCGCTGGACTTCTTCAAAGAACCACCCAAAGGGCTCCTGATGGCTTGCTTCTTGGCGATGGATTGCATCGGGTGTGGAAAAGAAATCAAGTAGTGGTGACGCACGCGAACGAATGTAGCCCATGCCGACTCCACCAATGAAAATTCCAGCTGATGCATTTGAAGTTCTTCAGAACAACATTGAGGGTACGCTCAACAACGGTAAAATCATCCGTTCAACGCTCGCAAATTACTCCAACCAAGGACCCTATAACGCAGACTGGGAGGTGGAGGCTGCTGTGGAAGCACTCCATGTCTTCGGCTCCCGTTGGACCATTGAAATTCTTGCAACATTGTACATTACTGGCCCTCGCAGATTCAATGAAATGAAGAACATGCTCAGTGGTATTTCCAGCCGAACTCTTTCCGATAAGTTGCGGTTTCTTGCAGAGGAGGGCTTGGTCTTACGCCTGGTCACCGAAGGCCCTCCTGTCAAAGTCAGTTACGAACTCAGTCAGCACGGGATGACCTGCGGCAGACTTCTCTCACCGTTGGTGGCCCATCTGAAAGTGAAAATGGGCTCGGTCCAATCCAAATAAAGTCAGGGCTCAACGCGGTTTTGCTGTACGACACGCTCGTCTTGAAGATTGAACGCAGTTAAGACTGCAGGCATTCCATCCTTTCCGTGATACAAACACGTGTCGAGGCCGATGGCTGCGGGTCTAGCATTGTTCAAGCAAACTTCACTTCGCCAAACCTTGCCCCATGAATGCTCATTGTGCCCAGGAAGACTTACCGTTGGAGTGTGACCAAACACCACGGTTCGCTGATGGTCGACGGGTTCTTCGGCCTGATGGAACTCCTTTCGTATCCACAAGTACTCTTCTTCAGTTTGCTCATCAAGGGGAAGACTTGGTTTGTAACCAGCATGAACCAATCGCCATTCCTTCAGCACAATGTGAAGGGGGAGGGTTTCAATCCATTCGTTATCTTCCATGATTTGATTTTTCATTGCTTGACGGTCGGGTTCTGCTGCTGCATTGTTAAAAGCATCAAGATAGGAACGAACGGTGGTATCCCCACCGTTCTTGATCCAAACCAGCGTGTCTATGTCTGGATTTTGGAGTCTCTCGAGGGAGAAGTTTTTCGCCATCATGGCCTCATGGTTTCCTTTGACGCTGAAGATTTGTTCATTCGTTCGTGCAGTGTGAACTACCCCGTAGGAGTTCGGACCTCGGTCGATAAGGTCGCCGAGTAAAACCACTCGGTCGTTTTCTCCAAGATTCAACTCGTCCATAAGCGAAATAAAACTTTGATAGAATCCGTGAATATCTCCGATGACCCACACATTAGCGCCCTGTTCTAACGCTGTTTGCAACTGCATTTCAATCCCCTCATTTCTCTTTATTTCCATCATAAAAACCTACCATAATATGACTCCTTCAAGAGTATATTAACGCCTTCATCGGTGGTTGAAACAGCGACTCAAACCAGCGATGGTTTAAGGAAGGAGAAGGCCAACCTCTCCTTATGCCTCTTCTCTCCCAATGGGTACGTCAGCGACCATGGTTGGCTGCTGGATTGGCTGGAGCAGCCAGCAGTGTTGCTGGCCTTGCTGGAGGAGTAGCCGCTGCTGCCGGAGCAGTTGGAGCCATGACGATGGGAGGCATCCGAACCAAAGCAACCCACCACGAACATCCGTTGCGGCGAAGGATTTTGTCAACCTTGGAGGCACACCCCGGCTTGTGCTACCGTGAGTTGCAAACTGCAATGAATACAGCGAATGGGACGCTACGGCATCATCTTGATGTTCTGCAAACTCGGAAGTCGGTCACCATTCTCCCTGTGAACGGGCGAACGTGCTATTTCGCAGGGGCCCCAAGTCAGATTGAGGTTCTCCGTAGCACTGTGATCGGGGAAGAGAGAATGGCACAAAGCCTTCCGATTGGGCTTTCTCTTGTACAGCGCTTAATTTTAGAAAACATTGAGCGCGAGGGCGTTCCTCGTTCGCAAGCAGAACTCGCCCGACGTCTTGGAAGAACTCGCGCCACCGTGCACAGCGCCGTCAAGGTACTGCGACGACGAGGAATTTTACGCGATGACCGAATTGAACTCATGCCCCATATCGACCTTGACATGTGTTGGCAGCCGCACGGTAGCGTGGATTACGAATGGAAGGACGAACGAAGGACGGCGTGACCGTCCTTCTGAGTTTCTTTTGAAATCTACCGCTTGAGCGGCATTTACTGCATAGACTTCAAAGGCTCTCGCCATTGCCTTCACTTCGGTTGTCAACATGTTCTCGGTAAGAATGGTCGAACTCGCTTTGCCTTCAACCGACCGCGAAATTGATGCCTTGGTCGAATGGATGACTGACACGCTTTGCCTCGTCCGAAAGCGTGGCGATGCAATGGCTGACAACGGCAGAGCAGGGCCAGTTCACCGACTGCTGCGAGATCACCTGTTTGGTCAGCCCAATACTGCTTGGGACGCTCAAATGTTAGCTGATGAACTCGCCTTGATGCCGGCATCGCTCAATCATCACCTTACACGGCTTGTAGAGAGCGGGATTGTCGGATATACCAACGAGGGGAAAGGATGGCGTCGTTATTTCTTAAGAGGCGGTTCTTTGACCAATGCAGTGGCTTTTTTCCAACAAAATTGTTCACTCGTCCTCAGTCAACGAATGGCTGCTTTAGAACCGTATTGGAAGCGGACAGGTGAACCGATGGAAGTGGAACTTCCCGAACCCGAACATGCTCCATTCATGCTCGGCCTCACCGACCATCGGCCAATACCACACGATTCTAACGGAACCGTACTTTCGCATTGGATGAGCGATTTTGGAATGCTTGGGGAGCGCCCTGGTCAAGAAATCGCAGCAGACTCGTTATCCGTTCGCTTGATGACAACGCTGTTGGAACGAGACCTCCCCTTGTCCCTTGACGAGGCTGTAGAATCTCATGGTGGCCAAAAGGCGCGCATAGGGCGAATTTTGGACCGCTTTAGGGCGTCCGGCATGGTCGAGAGGGTTGCCAGAACCGACCGGTTAAGCGTCGCGTTATGGACAGCAATGACCACACAATATCAGCGGCGAGGCGAGGATTGGATGTTGAAAAAAGGCGGGTTTCAACGCTTGCTGAACGACAAGCAGCAGAACAGTCTACTCGATTCATTGAAGAAAGGAAATCTCAATGTGGATGATGTCGGAACGCATCTAACCCTCATGGAAGCACGAGAACAGATGCTTCTTCTGAACCTACTCGGTGGTCGTCTTCCGATGGGTTACCGACTCTCAGCGCCCTCCCCTCAAGCCATACAACGGCGGGTTCAGGAACGGATGGACCGCGTGCTTCGGAGAATGGTCCGAGTCGCCAACTTACTTGATGAAGCCCTTGAAACCTCATGAGTTGAGGGAAATGCTTGAAACAATTTCAACTGAGCGAAATCCATGACCGAGCACATTCAACCCGCCCCTGGGCCTTGGGACGGTGATGCTCGTCCACTTTTTCTGGCACCGATGTCGGGAGTTTCAGATCTGCCGTTTCGATTGCTTTCAAAGGAATGCGGTGCGGACGTGACCATTACGGAATTTACAAATTCCACAGCGTTAACTCGGGAAGCCGCTACTTCATGGCGCCGCATGGAAACTCACGATACCGAAGTCCCCTTCATCCCTCAAATCTTTGGAGGCGACCCTGGAGACATGGCTACTGCGGCTGAAATGCTTGCACCAAGTGCTGACATCATCGACCTCAATTTTGGTTGCCCTGCTCCAAAGGTGACCAATATTTGTGCGGGAGCTGCCCTTATGGGAGAACCTGAGCGTTTGGTCGGTATGGTTGAAGATATCGTGGAACGGGTGGATACTCCCATTACGGCCAAAATGCGCCTTGGAACCGGCAGCGGTCAGAACAACGCTACCGAACTCTGCAAGCGTTTGGAGGAGGTGGGTGCTCAACGCCTCTGCATCCATGGACGAACCCTTCGCCAGAGGTACACCGGTATTGCAGATTGGACTTCAATCAAACAGGCGGTAGAGGCTGTGGAAGTTCCGGTCATTGCGAACGGTGACGTTGTAGACGCCGCTTCGGCTGCAGCATGTTTGGAACAAACGGGCGCTGCAGGACTCATGGTTGGTCGAGGTGCAATTGGGCGCCCGTCTGTATTCGCTGATATCAAAGTCGGACTCGGATGGATGAAGGAAGAGGATTTGCCTTGGATTGCATCCAATGAGGAATGGTATGAATTGGATGAAGTCAAACAATCTTTTGCATCACGAAGGTGGTGCTGGGACCGTTACATCGCTTTGTGTGAGGAGACGGTTGGCATCCAAGCTCGTTGGATGAAACGTCATGCAATAGCTTTCACCAAAGGGTTGCCCAATGCAAAGAAGGTGAGGAACATCATGCACGAACAAAATACGCCCAAAGCAATGGCTGATGCGATTAGCACCTACTTGGCCAACGGAGTGTAAGACTCAGAAGGTGGATTCCCAGTCTTCGAGGTCGTTGGCTTCTGCCCATGCCTCGTCGGTGGTTTCTCCACGAACCTTGAGGACTTCACGGGCAAGGAGCCAGTAAATCAAAGCGAGTGAACGACGACCTTTGTTGTTGGCTGGAAGCGCAATATCGACATTTCGAAGGTGGTTGTTTGCATCAACGATGCCGACGATTGGGAGGCCAGTAGCAACTGCTTCACGAAGTGCTTGCTGGTCTGCAGCAGGGTCAGTCACGAACAAGACATCCGGTTCTAGGTAAGAACGGAGTGCAGGGTTGGTCAAGGACCCTGGAATAAAACGGCCAACGGCTGAGTGGGCGCCAACTGCCTCTGCAAACTTACGAGCAGGGCGTTGTCCGTATTGACGGGCGCTGACAATCATAATCGAAGGCGCATCAAAGGTGTTGAGGAAGGCTGCAATCGAACGAATGCGGGCATCAGTGATGTGAATATCAAGAAGGTAAAGACCGTCTTCGCGGACTCGGTCAATGAAGCGACCCATATCGGCACTCTTCTGTTGAGTTCCGATGTTGACGGCGCTCTCCTCATAGGCTTCGGCGGAGACTAGCAAACTTCCTTCATCGGACATAATAGACCACAGTAAGCCGCCCACAGACCCCCTGTATTAAACCGCTTCGTCCCAAAATCGTTTAGCAGCCTTTCCGGTTTTGATGAAATCAAGGAGGGAAAAAGTATCAAAAAGGGAACGCAGTACGCCATCTTATGCGGGAGGATGGTGAAGAAAAGTCAGTGGCTTACAAACCCACAGACCCGAACGCCACCGTGAACGCTGAAGGCTATTGGGAACTGGAAAATGGGAATGTTTTGCCGGTCAGTGCGAGTGATCTGGAACGTTACACCTATTGCCCTTTATCTTGGTCTTTAGCAGCACATGGCCATGCTGGCAAGGGTGAAGAAATTATCAAAGGACAGGAAAGTCACAAAGCAATCCACGATATTTACTCGGAATATCAACATCTGCGTATTCAAACAAAACGTAATTTGCTCATATGGCAATGGTGGTACGCCATCGTACTCGTTTTGGTTGTTGATGCTGTGTTGTTCCGAGGATTCAGTCGTTCAAGTTTTGACACAGATGAATTTTCTAAATTACTCGCAACTTGGGCCTTGTCATGTCTGGTAGTAGGAATCGGTGCACTGCTTCTCCCTTGGAGGAGCCTTATTGGAATGGAGATACATCAAGACTCCACCATACATTTCAGTGCTGAAAATAAAGCGGTGGTTGAACCTTATTTTGAACCGAGAGGCTTCAAAGGTGGATGGTTCGAGGGAGGGCGTATTGAAGTGGCCTTCTTTATGGCGGCGATCGTCATGGCACTTCACTCCATGGCACTTCGCTTTGCAAGCAATAAAGAGCAAGCTGGCTATGTTTTTGCATTCATTGCCATCTGTTGGACGCTCATGGCTTCTCTCCAACTGCAGAGAGCCTTGATAGCCAATACTAAATCCTTGGACCTCGCAGAAGAAAACAACATTTCCATCGGGACTGATGTCGCATATTCTGACGATGAATCAACGAGTGATTTGCTCATAGATCGGGAAACTGGGCTGCGGGGACGACCGGACCAAATCGTCATCATTGATGGCGAATTTATCCCTGTTGAACAAAAAACGGGGAAAGTACCCAAGCGCCCCCATGATTCTCATTCAATGCAAGTACTGGCCTATGCCCATCTTATCGAGACCATGACCGGTCGGACCCCTCCTTACGGCATCCTTCGATACGGAGAAAAGGATTTGCACGTCATCGATTGGAATGCGAAAACTAAGGCAACACTGCTTGAGCGGATCAAAACCATACAAGAGGTCATGGCCAAGGGTGGGGCTGCCCGGAATCACAATCGTCCTGGAAAATGTAAGAATTGTTCACGCCGTTATGCGTGTCCCGACCCGTTGGACCCATGATGAATGGCGCCTTGAGTGGGGCTCAAGCATAATGGCTATTCACACACTTGAACAGCGACTTAAGTGCCGGACCCAAGGATTTACCCTTTTCGGAAAGGGAATACTCGACCCGTGCTGGAACCTCTGCATACACTTTTCGCACCAACAAGTCACTGCGGCTGAATTCATCCAATCTACGGCTGAGCGTTGTTGCGGTGATGGACAATTCACGTTTTAGTTCGTTAAAGCGGACAGGTTTTTGATGGGTGTTCATGAAATAGAGCATCTCAAGGACATATGATTTGCCAAGCAAGGCAATCAAGTTTTTTGCAGATGATTGCAGGCAAGTGGGTTTGATTTGCACCGGTGGTTCCATATCCCTACTAGGTACAATCGGTATATCAATGTGCGAGTATCTGAACAGATACTATCGATGTTCAAGAAATCATTGTGACAACGCACTTTCCTTTGGCTCTGCCCGAAAAGGAGCGAGTAAAGGCCCCCTGCCATCCGGATTCAATGTCTTCAGAATGAAAATCCCAAGTTCCATCGAGAACAGCTTTGATGGTACCGCTTTGAAGATGCTCTGCGAGGGCACGCAAATCATCTCCACTTGGCGACAAAAACAGATAGGTCCAAGATGCATTAGCCGCCTGTGCAGCCTTGAATTCCTTTCTCTTTTGTTTCCGCTTCAAAAACAACTTGAGAATCCATGCAGACCCACCAATCCGCCGAATTTCCTCAAGGGTCGGCATCCCTGCAATCGTGACGATGCTTCCTCCTTCTTTGACGATCTCTGCCATGTCCAAGCTTTCAGCAGTAGTGTCAAAGCAGACGTCAAATTTGTTGCTAACATCCTTTGAATAGAGGTCTGTAAATTTTTGAGATTTGTAATCTACGACTTCATCTGCACCCAAGGATTTGCACATCTCGGCTTTCTCGCCTTTTGATGCGGTGGTTACCACGCGACCTGCTTTGAATACATGCTTTGCAAGTTGGATGGCCATGGTACCAACTCCTCCTGCGCCCCCAGAGATGAAGATGGAATCGCCTTCCTTGAGGCCTGAGGTCTTGAGAACTTGAAGAGCAGTCATACCAACAAGCGGGATTGACGCAGCTTCTTCGAAACTAATGTTTTCTGGCTTTGACACTGCATTTGAGATGTGTGCCACGCAATATTCAGCCATTGCGCCGCGGAACCATGGTGTTTTGTTTCCATCGCTTGAATCGCCGAAGAGTCGGGCAAATACGGGCTCACCAACTGTGAATGTTCCATTTTCATCGGCTTGTTCAACAACGCCTGCGACATCGTAAGAGATGACGTGAGGGAATGATGCGACTGGACGAACCATCTTCAAATCTCCACCGAGGAGGGCTTTGTCAACGGGGTTTATTGAAGAGGCATGCACTTTGATGATGATGTTTGTTTTTGGATTAAAGCCGTGAGGGAACGGGACTTCGGTCATCTTCAAATTGGCGGGTTTCCCGTATTTTGAAAATCCAACGGCTTTCATTGTTCTCTGATTTGGATGATTGCTCATGAAGCGAACGGACTGGCTTCCATTCATAAGGAGATGAGTGGCGCATGTGTCATCTTGTAACAAAGTTGTAACCTGTGGCCTAATAACAAACTGGTACTGAGAAGAATTCATGACCCAAGAACAGAACCTTCGGATGCAATCGATGTGCGATTCAGGAAAGGCCCATGTCAACGATTTGTTCGTCTTACTTTCGAAGTCGAAGATGCTAAACATCCTGTATGTTCTCAATTGCAATCCAGAACCCTTGCGATTTTCGGAGGTCAAAACAAGAGTGAATTCTTCCTCCACAACGGTGGCCCGCAGGCTCAGTGAGTTGGAAGCCCATGGGTTGGTCACGCGAACTGTTTTTCCCACCGTTCCGACCACGGTTCAATACGCACTCACCAGCGACGCAGTAGCCTTGAAGCCCTGCCTTGAATCACTCTTTGAGTGGGTGCTTAATCGGGCTGATGCATTACCGGCTGTGCAGGAACAAATCGCCTGAATGTTCCGACCTGCAGCTTAGCAGGCAAAAGAAGCAATATAGTTCAATCTCGAGCCGTTTGTATGGAGATTCTGCCGTTGGAGAAAAAAGACATCTCGGCGGTGTGGGAGATCAATCAACAAGGCCTACCAGGGACCGGAGAGGTCACGCATCAGGAAGTGGAAGGTTTGCTTGGTTTTGCTTCATTTGCAGTCGGTATATTTGATTTGGAAGAACTGCTTGGCTTTGTGATCTGCATGCCCCCAAGAACACAATATGCCAGTTTGAATTATTCTTGGTTCAACGAACGTTACGATTCGTTCGTTTATGTGGACCGTATTGCAGTCTCAGAGCAGCATAGAAACAAGAACATAGGAACACGTCTGTACGACTACGTTGTAGAGGCGGCCATGAACATCAATGCACCAATCGCAGCAGAAGTTAGTCTAAAGCCTCCAAACCCTGGTTCAATGCGATTTCATTCAAGGTTTCAATTTGAAGAGGTTGGAGTACTTCATCACGATTCTAAGTCGGTTACGATGTTAATCCGACCAGCTGATTCGTGAAATCTCCACCAAGGCAAATCACGAGCACTCCTCGACAAGAGGGTACTGCATGCAGGTGTTGGTCACGGTGACGAGAATGTTGAAGTTGTCTTGAATCGTTCCAAAGGTACTTTCTCCCCATCCACGGGCTTTGACATCCAACACCCACTCTCCGTATGCAAACCTAGGGTTTGGCGAAAGTCGCTCTTCCAGTGGAGAGGAATCTTCGCTTACATCTTGTTCCCATGCAATGTTTCCATCTGCATCGGTGAGGGTTGCACGGACATAGCGGGTGGTATTGTCAGATGGAAGGGTATCTGAAAACGAAAAACTCGCCTTAAAATAAATACGAACCTCTGTCGTGGAGTCATCGACGAGGAATGTGGAACGGTTGGTGAATTCCTCAAAACTCACAACGTTGAAGGTATGAGCTACCTCAACTTTTGTATAATCCAGACTTTCATAGGCCTCAGGCCTCAAATTCTCCACGGTTTCTCTTGCCGCAATCAAACTCAAGCATCCGGACATTGAACAAAGCAGGGCTGTTAACAACAACGCCAAGACCTTACCTTGCTGCCTCATCATGCCTACCGAAGATGATGGCCCCTATCAATTCCGCGACAGAGTGTTTCCGCTGAGTTCAAGTGGATGAGGGCCAACCGACAGATGTCTGAATGAAGCGAGCACAAGGCCGAGCTAAGGCGATGACGAACCCTATGAACGCTGACAGACGCTCAACCAAACCGTGCACCACAGGTCCCACACTCATCGGCTTCCGGAGGCAGGTCTGCGCCACAAGCACCGCATTCGGCAGTTGGGTTAGAAACTTCTTTTTCAGCTTCATCCTTCTTGCGTTGGCGTGCACTTCGGCGACGAACAGGTTTTCGTGATTTGGCGTCTTCTCGCTGTTCCTCAGCGGTCTTGGTAGAGCCAGATAAGGGCAGATCGTCGTCGTCATCAAAAGTAAAGTTAGCCGTCGCTTCAGCCACTTCATTTCCTGCAAGGGCAGAATCGGTGAGCGTCATACCGACCGTAACTTTCTCGCCGGGCAGAACGCCTTCTTCTCCAGTGATTTCGAACAAACGCTCGCGAATGCTGGCATCCGACGCACTCAATTCTCCATCATCCTTGTCCAATGAACGCAATTCACCCTTGGAAGCAAGAATTGCATCAATGTCGTGGTCGGGAGATTCATCCCGGGACGATTTGAGTGTTGTCACGACTTGAGATTTGTACTCTTCAATCTCTTCTTCAGTCATGTCCTCAAGAGCAACTTCGTCCGCATGGCGACGGTCATATGCCGCTTCAACCTCAGCCTCAGCAGCCTCAATGTTAGCGTCCCATTCTTCCTCAAGGTGTTCTTCGTCAAATCCGAATTCCTTGACGGTCTCAGCAAAGTTCTGAGTTCCAGTAACGATTCGGTCTTCGTCTTCTTCCTCCGGTAGGGCAACCATCTCCTTGACGGTCTCCTTTCGCTCTTTGCGCTCACGTCGTTCAAAGAAGGACGAAACATCTTGTTCCGCACCACAATATGCACAATTGTCCAGCAAGTCTGGAATTGATTCGCCGCATTCATGACAGTCATGGAACTGACTTCGGGCCTTCTTGAGGTTAAAGGAACAGTGTGGACAACGGTTTTCTGTTCCTTCCAGCTCTCCATCACAGGCAGGGCAGTAGTCAAAGATGTCGCGCTCGACTTCTTCCTCACGCTCTCGGGTAAGAAGTACGGCAGCAACCAAAATTCCAACGAGAATGAGCGCTCCAATTCCAAACAGCGTCATGGTTCCTGCATCAGAGGAAGCCGAATCGTCTGCGGCGTCGGCTGCCGCCATGGTTGCAAAGGACATGGTGAAGAGGTCAGCAATACTGGTTTCTTCTGGAATAAAGCGAATGGTGGTCATGGCTGCTGTTGCTGTGAATGTACACGAAAGCGACACGCGAGCTCCTCGCACTGCAACCGTCGTTGACATCGTTGAGAGGATGTTTCCAGACCCATCATCGCAGGAGAAATTAGCGCTACCTGTTTCTTTGCTGGTCATGTTGATGGAAAGCGTATAGGCAGCACCATCTTGAAGAGGGCTTGCAGCACGTTCATTGTCAGCATCAACGACGCTCAAACTAGCGTACTCCCAGCTCAGTTTCAATTTCGACTCAACCTGGGCAGAGGTTGAAAACTTTGAATTCTGTTTGTTGTCGTCCCAACTGCCCACTGCAGCAACCCAATTGCCGCTGAACAACGCTTCGTGCTCTCCCAGGTTGGTTGGTAGACTGACGGTCCATGTGAGAATCTCTCCATCGGCAAGGGTGATTTGTGGTGATTGCCCGTTTATCCCGTCAAAAGTGTATTCGATGTACCCTCTTACCGCCTTATCGCCAGTGTTGGTCACCGTGATGCGCCATTCAACATCATCGCCCGACTGAACGGTACACGAAGTGCATAGAGGTGGGTCGACGTTGACGTCAGGAATCGGAGAAATGGTGAGCAAACCCGAGGCTTCGTCGTTATCGGTGGACTCTTGTTCAAAACCGGACTCTCCAAACGGGTTAATTCGCGCTGTGACCACGTGGTCGCCATCAGGGAGTGAACCAATGGTGGACGAATTGAGTTCCGCCGAGAAGGGTTGTTCTGCATAGCCAGTTCCCATGATTTCAACCGTAAACGGCGCGCCCATGACAACACCGCCAAGCGGGTTGTTAATTTCAAGAACCATTGGGATGTTTGCAGGTCCAGTACCGTTGGTACGAACGATTGTTCCGGAGATCATCCAAGGCCCTTCAAGGGCTTCAGGGTCACTTACCACCGTTAGATCGTCTTTGAACGATAGGTCCATTCTGCTGGAGACCACCAACTGAACGGTTTCAGTTTTTCCAGTTTCTGACGCTTCGTAAATTGAATTGTCAATATCTGGTGTAGCCTCTATCAGGTGAATGCCACTGCTTGGAGCAATTATTGTGGTGTTAACCCAAGCAGAGGACCCAGCGGTTAGGGCTGGGGTGGCAAGAATAACATCTGCGGATTCCGGAACACTGAGCAACAGATTGCTGCCTGCTGCATCAACCGTACCTGAATTCAAAACAAGTGCCGAAAAATCAATGACATCTCCAGAATAAACCGGTTGTGATTGGTCAACTGAAGCGGAATCAACCCGAAGGTTGGGCAGACCCTGTACCGTGAATTCTTCGTTAAATTGGACCGGTATGTCGCCTCCAGCACTGAATTCAAACCAAACCTTTTGGACGCCTTCCGTCAACCCGTTCCACGTGACACTTACCGTTGTGAATGCTTCACCAGCAATGGTAATTTCATCTTGAAGAAGACGGTTTTGAGTGGAGATGGAGTTTTTGTAAAACGCAACTTGTACGTTGTACGCATCGCTTTGAGCACTGTTGTACAGGCCGACTTCGATGTCAACTGAACCTCCCATAACTGGGTTTTGTGGAGTCAGTGAAAGCTGGGCCGCAGAGGATTGAACCCCTCCGCTATCTCCGGCTTGAACCGAGAGCGGAATCAAACTGACCAATAACAAGGCTACGATGATGGCGGCCTTCGGCGTTCTCTGCATGGATAACTCTTGCACATGCAAAGCACTTGAACCCATCTCTTCTTGACCCGTTTAAGCGCAGTGCTTCCTCACAGAATGTGAATGCGGGAGGGTGTATGAAAGCCGGAAAGGGTGGATGAATGCAAAATCGGAGGGGAGGATTGAAGGACAATCGCACCTGTCGTGAATGCATGGGACGGAGTTATGTGGGCATCTTGCTTGTGCTCATCCTTCTTGCGGGGACTGCTCCATTGCCTCAACAAGGAGATACCGTGCTTCTTTCTGAAGCGATTACGCCCTTTGAAAGTGGCACATCAAGTCTTTCAATCGCCTTCTCAAACGGTCCATCACAAGACGATGACATTACCGGACTTCAAACGCTGACCTTCAGCTTGACCGGAACAGGTACGCTGGATTCATTGCTGCTCGAAATTACCGATGATGATACCTCAACCTCTCAACCAGTTTGGAGCACTGTTGTCAATTTGACCGAAACTCCTTGGATGTACCCGTTTGACAGTACCGATTACACCAACGGAAGTTACACCTTACGAGCAATCGGCTGGGACAGTGATGCAGAAGCCAATACTACCGCTCTATCTGGTTCGTTCAACATCACAAATCAGGTTCCCGTGATTACCATCTTTACCGCACTGAATCCAGATGCGGGTAGCGGTACTTCGATCAACGACCGCGCATGGTTCAATATTCCAACTCAAGGAACCATTGCCTTCCGTTGGGGTGCAAACGATGACGACTTGAAACAAGCCACACTCACAACCGTCCCCGGCCCGGGAACTCCAGCCACAGATGGTCCGACTTCCCTTGCCTATGGGTGGGATTGGGCTTCTGGTAGCATGCCCGAAGGAACATGGTCGCCCCGACTCACCGTGTACGACCAATCTGGACTTTCCAATACCTCAACCCTCCACATCGGAATTGACCGAACAGGACCAACCGTTGGAACAATCACCGTCGGTGACGGTTCAACGTGGCACCGCTCAGGGAGCATTACCCTAAGCAACATCATGACTTCAGCGAGCGACGGCCAAGGATCCGGAGTTGCGAGCATCCAATACATGGTCGCAGGGGCGTCATCATGGACAACTACGACCAGTGATTCGGTGACGCTTTCCTTTGCCGAAGGAACACATGAACTCATCGTTCGGGCCATTGACCGAGTGGGGAACGTTGGAGCAAACCAAACCATTGACATCAATGTGGATGAAACCGACCCTGTTCCACTTGGATGGACGGTCGATGAACTTACAACCAGCAGAATTGGTGCCGCTAACGTTTCGTTTAGCGCAGAGGACCTCGGTTCGGGAATGGATAATGTGTCATCCTACATTCAGTATGGGTTCGATTCCAACGGCGTGGGCCAAACTCCCGATATTTCCGGGCGATGGTTGAATTTGGGCGTCAATGGACTTGAAGGCCAAATAGGACTCTCCAGTTGGGTTACAAAATCACGCCAGCACATCATGCTCAGGGCGTTTTTGCAAGATGAAGCAGGCAACACCTACACCACCGAGGCATCATCCTTCCAAATCCTCCCCGGATTGGACCTCTATTGGAACGCAAGCCAAACAAACCTTGACCGCTTGGTCGTACGCCCTGGTGAACAAAACGGAAACATCACCATTACCAGCGTCCTAGAGTCAAACCAAGACTATTTCGGTAGCATCATTGTTCGCTTGGAATCTGCACCTGCTGATCGCTCTTCAACCGTTGAATGGACGGTCATGGAAACTCGGAATTTACCCCGTGGAACACTATCAAACAGCACAGAGACCGTGACTTGGCAGTATACCGTCCCTACATCCGGCCAATTTGATTTGCGACTTGTCATTGACTTCGCCAACGTTATCGATGAATTTGATGAAAGCAACAATGCGAATTATCTCGTCGTTACCGGGGCGTCTTTGGATGCCCCTGGAACGGTTCCTTCATTCGCCCCTTCGTTGCTCCTCCTCATCCTCGTCGGATTTGGGATATCCCTGCTCCAGCGGAAGACAAGGGATTGAAAAGAGAAGGGCGGCAGGGTAAGCCATGCGACAGTCCCTACCGCGGGTACCCAAAGACCGCATTGCAGTCATCATTGGAGCCAAGGGTGAAACAGCCAGAGCCATCAAGAAGGCTGCAGGCTGTAAAGAGTTCAACATTGATTCTGACAGCGGTGACCTGGAAGTTCTTTGGGGAGCTGCAGGCACTTACGACCCAGTAAAGGCCATGAAACTCCCTGATGTAGTCAAAGCAATTGGCCGTGGAATGGCCCCAAATGCCGCCGTCACCCTACTGGAAGATGACCACTTTTTCGAACTGGTGGACCTCCGAGATTTCGTCGGAAAGCGTTCCAACCAGCAACGGCGAATTCGTGCACGAATCATCGGTCGAGAGGGTAAGATCCGAAAACTCATTGAAAACCTCACCCAAACCCAAATCAGCATCTACAATTCAACCGTAGTTCTGGTTGGAGAAGAAGGTGGATTGTACTCTGCCCGACATGCGATTGAGATGCTAGCAGGCGGCTCTGAACACGGTAGTGTCATCAGTTTCCTCGAACGTGACCGCAAGCGAGCACGTCTTGAATCAAAGTCTCTTGATGCATTCGAAGAGCGAGAAGACACACAACGCCCAGCATCTGGCTTTGACAGCCTCGTCCCCGGTCTCGCTGAAATATCAGAGAGCCGAAATAACCGGAGAATGCGAGCAGCACAGGTTGACCCAGAGGACGGTAACGCCGTTTCCGAAATGATGGAACTGGCCGAAGACGAAACGGTCAACTGGGAAGAAGAATGATCAATTCCATTCTTCGGGTAGTTCTATTTGTTTCACATGGGATAAATCCATGTTAAGCACTTCATACATAGCCTCAGCAAGGTCCACATCAAGATTGTTCTTCTTGCCCCATTCAACCAGACGAGTCACGTCCCTCACGAGGAATTCCTGCGACTTGGGATGACTTTCAACCACACCTTGACCTACGTCAATCACTTTTGCACGACCATCGTGCCATAGAATGTTGTAAGGTGAAAAATCTCCGTGGACCAGATTTGCTTTTTGCCAGGAAACGGCAAGGAATTCAATCAAGTCATCGTAGACAGACTGCGGGTCATCGATGAGGACATCACGTAGTTTTGGAGAGGGTGATTGTTCGGTACCGAGATAATCCATAATGAGGACATTCTTGTGGATGCCTCGTGGAAGTGGGACGTTCAATCCCCAACGGGCCAAGCGGGTGAGATTACGATGTTCTTTTCGAACCCATACTTCAACGAGGTCCCGATGCTTTCTTCGCAAACCAGTAAAGCGGGGATCGCCTTCTATGTATTGAACGAGATTTTTGAACACTGCATTTGAGGTGTGAAAGATTTTGACTGCAACGGGCTCTCCCGAGAGACTTGTCCCGTGAAACACGTGGGCTTCTTTCCCGCGTGCAACTGGGAAGTCGAGTGTGTCAATGACCCCGGTCTTCATCAATTTGTAAAGGGCCATGAGTGTCAAACGGTCAAAGACTTGGTCAAACACACGACGGTCGACCCAATCAAAGGAACCGGTCCCCATGGCTCCCTGAATTTTTTCTTCAATATCACGAAACATTGTATTGTAACGCTTTTCTTTCATCCAAGCATACTTTGAGGATTTTTCATCCAAGTCACGAACAAATTCATTTTGCTCGTTCCGTTCAAAATCCGAGTCCAGTTGATCTTCTTTAGTCCGTTTTTTATCCCTTGCGAGAGGACGTCGTTTACGTGATTGACGACGGGCGAGTTCTTCCCATTCATCGTCCTTGGCCATGCTGGCACCTCATTGAATCATGTTCATGCGAAGAGTGCGTCGACTTCATCGTCGTCATCATCGTCGTCATCATCGCCACCCTCTTCATCAGGGAATTCCTCTACAGGAGCAGCAGCAACTTCAGGCTCTGATTGTTCTTCAACGACTTCCTCTTCTTCAGCAAAGAGGTCGTCGCCGCTTTCATCGTCAGCAAAAAGGTCGTCACCGTCATCTCCATCATCGGCAAAGAGGTCATCGGATTCTTCCTCAGCAGGTTGAGCAACTTCTTCTGAAGGGGATCCTGCTGAACTGAACAGGTCATCGTGTTCATCATCATCATCATAGCGGGTGCTCATACCGAACATATCCACATCGTCCGGTAGGACGCCTTTTCGGGAGAGGTACATGGCTTGAGTCTTGGTGTAGCGATGCTTCACGTCAGCTTTTGAATCTTGAAAATCCCAAGGCCAAACGATGATGAGGTCACCTTCACGAACCCATTGACGGCGACGCATCTTTCCGGGAATTCGAGCCATACGGGTTTCGCCGTCAGCACAAAGAACGGTGACACGACGGCCTCCTAGAATTTGTGAAGCGAGAGCGAACATTTCATTCACTTTCTTATTGGGCATCTTGACACGGATTTTACCGTCACTTGAGCCTTCAGGATTCTCAAGACGTGCGAGTTCTTCGACGTCTACTTTTTCCTCATGTCTGCGACCCAATCAGTCTCACCTGTTTGCGCTATCGGCCTACCCTTCTTGAAGTCATCACCTCAAGAAGGCGTTTTGGACGCCTGCGGGATGGTTTCACCAGGCCCCAACGAGGGCGTTGGCTGCAGATTCACACAGTGCGATGAGCTGTCCTGCACCAACACCGAAGTAAATCGTTGAAGCGACGCAGGCGACGATTGCAAAGCGGATTGAAGTTCCGTTTGGAAGCGGTCCCTCACGGCCTTCTTCTGGTTCGTTGAAGAACATCACCAAGCCCACTCGGAGGTAGTAGAAGACTGAAATCGCTGAATTGATGACCATAATGAGGGCTAGATACCAAACCCAGTGAATCTCGCTGAACGTGATGCTGCCTGAACCTGATTCCAAGAGAGCAGCCTTGACGATCCCCATGACCACAAGCAATTTCGAAAGGAATCCTGCAAGAGGTGGAACCCCTGCTAGGGACATCATGAAGATGAACATAGCAACGGCGAGGAAGGGTTCACGCTTGACCAAACCGCCCAATGATTCGAGGGTGTGGCCGCCGTTTTCAGATTCAAGTAGGGAGAGCACCAAGAAGGCTCCAAGTTTGAAACAGACCAGTACTACAAGGTGGAACATCAGAGCCGTGACGACTGCAAGTGCTGCATTTCTGCTGGCATCTGCATGGTCAGCCTCCCAGTTCAACGCCCCAATTGCCGTAATTGCGGCCAGCATGTAACCTGCGTGAGCAACCGATGAGTAAGCGAGCATTCGCTTTGGATTGGTCGAGCCAAGAGCTGCAAGGTTTCCCCAAGTCATGGTAACGACCGACAAGACGGCCAGAGCGACAAGCCACACCGTTGTATTGTCATCCATGCCTTCGGGAGATGCAACGACCAAGAGTATGCGTAGAAGTCCAACAATTCCCATGGCTTTGCTCGCTGTAGCGAGAACACCTGCAACAGGGCCGGGTGCTCCAGCGTAAGCGTCAGGTGCAGCAAAGTGGAACGGTGCAGCACTGACCTTGAAACCAAAACCAACGAGGAGCATTCCAAGTGCTGTGAGAGGCAGAGGGTCCATTCCTGTGGCGTTGAAGTGTGCGCTGAGTTCTTCGAATTGAAGGGAACCCGACCAAAGGTACAGCAAAGAAAGACCGTAGAGGCCAACACCCGATGCTACTGAACCGACGATGAAATACTTCATTCCAGCTTCTGAGCCTTCTTTGGTTTCTTTCATGAACGCTACAAGAACGTAAGTGGAGAACGACGCCAGTTCCAGACCAATGAACAACAGGAACATGTCCTGGGCCAAAGCAACGACTGACATCCCAAGACCGCAGGTCATGAGCAGGATGTAGAAGTCAACTTGACGACGATTGTTGTAGAGGCCTGAAACACTTCGGTCCTTACGACTGGTCGCTGGAAGGCGGTCAATCGATGCGATGGAAGCCAAGGCAAGAGCGCCGTAGAAGATCAATTCAAACAGACGACTGAATTCGTCGACTTTCAGTAATTCATTGGTACCTGATGCGATGGTTTTGGTTTCCATTCCGCCGATAAAAGAGACTACGGCGAGGATGAACGCCATCACAAAGAACACAGATGCAAAAATTCCAGGAAGGCGAGGGTCACTGTCCAGTGTTCCACGCTTTCCACCAAACAACCACGGGATTCGTACTTGAGTGAGTGGAATTCGGAATTTTGCATCTCCGAGGTTGGGTACAATCATCAGCGTGAACAGTCCAATGACAAGGACAAATTCCGGGGCTAAGGCCGTTACAAAACCTTCTCCAAAGGGTTCGATTCCATCAGTCATATCAGACACCTCCACTCAAAATTGGGATCAGCAACTGTTCAAAGAATGCCACAGTCCATCCGTTCATCATGTCCAGGGCAATCCAAGGCATGATTCCGAAGAGAATGGTAAAGGCGGCCATAATAACCATGGCAATCTTCTCTGAATCTGCGATATCTGGAACGGGTGCACCGTGAAGGCTGGCGGGGGGTTGGGTGTCATCTCCGCCTTCGAAGATGGTGCGTTGCATGGACCACAGGTAGTATGCTGCAGTGATCGCGAGAACAAACGCAGGGCCGACCATCCAGAAAACACTCCAGTTCTCAGCAGCAAGGAAGTGCCACAAAGCGAGGAACATCATCAATTCAGCAACGAATCCAGCGAGGAGTGGGAGCCCTAGGGAGGCCATCCATCCGAACATCATTGAGGTTGCTAACCAAGGTGAGTGCTTGGCCATTCCACGCATTGCGCCGATTTCCATACTGTGGTAATGATGCTTGAAGGCACCACAAACAGCGAAGAGCATTGGGCTGATGATTCCGTGAGCGAACATCATGAAGAGAGCGGCTGCCCATCCAAGAGGTTGCATGGTCGCAATACCGATGAGAATAACACCCATGTGCGACACAGAAGAATAGGCGACCATTTTCTTGAGGTTGGTTTGGCCCAAACAGACGACTGCTCCCCATACGAGTGAGACCATTCCGAGGGCAAGAAGCCAGAATTGGAAGAACTCTGCTGCATGAGGGAACATTGCGAGGGGTAGACGGAACATACCGTAGGCACCCATCTTGAGCATAACTCCGGCAAGCAACATCGAACCGCCGGTAGGTGCCTGAACGTGAGCATCGGGCAGCCAAGTGTGGAATGGAACGGTAGGGAGCTTAACGAGGAAACCGATCATCAGCATAACGAAGAGGACCTTCTGCATGCTTTCACCAAGGAACCACATTCCATTGGCGTTTGCTGCTTGGGAATGACTGACGAGGGTCGGAATATCGAAGGTGCGTCCGGTCATTGTACCGTACTTTCCGCCTGTTACAATTTGCTCGGGTTGCATGAGGTACAAGGTAACGAGACCGAGCAACATCACGACAGAAGCCGTAAAGGTGTAGATGAAGAATTTCTGAGATGCATACTTTCGGTCCTTTCCGCCCCATTTGAGGATGAGGAAGAACATTGGGATGAGTGTCAATTCCCAGAAGACATAGAACATGAACAGGTCCAAAGCGACAAAGACACCGATCAACGCACCCCCCATCATAAGGATGAGTGGGAAGTAAACCGATGCGTTCTTTTCGTTCCAAGTTGCTACAATGGTGATTGGAAGGAGGAATGTTGTCAACCAGACCATAGGGAAGGAGAGGGCGTCCATGCCAACGCTCCAACGAATACCGAGTGATTCGATCCAAACGTAGCTGAACTCAAAGTTAAACGAACCGAAATTCATCGTACTCCAGTCGGCCATCTTGTCCATCTGACCAAAGAACATCATGG
>ERZ1046148.385-NODE-385-length-27703-cov-7.582791_pt1 | contig 27703 bp, 23 predicted proteins | sample MGYA00383090_ERZ1046148 | MGnify/ENA primary metagenome ERZ1046148 (study PRJEB29581, sample SAMEA5548360) | metagenome | biome: marine; feature: coastal; material: water | depth 25 m | study: Short-term variability in the microbial, nano- and picoplankton... | reverse complement strand
TCACCCAGATGTTCTTCGCGAAAGATTAGTCGAACGGGGTTATTCTCCTGAGAAAGTTCAGTCTAATGTCGAGATGGAACTACTAGGAGGAGCATGGAATGATCTAGTTGCAGACATACGGCCAATTATCGAAATCGACTGTTCACACCATAACCCGCACGCTGCTGTAGCTCAATGGATTAGCGATGGTTGCCCTCATTCGACAACTGCATTAGAGGCGATTGATTGGCTACAAAACCTATCTGATGAGCGAAATCCTCTATGACTATGAAGTGTACGGCCCGTTATGGTGCTTGAGACACAACGGACCCTATGGGAAAAGTTTAGCCGGCCAATTATCAACAAAATGGATAATGTTGACCCGGTTGTTTTGACGTGGTTAACCCTCCCAACTGGATTGGGTGCAGCAGCGTTGCTATTGACTGCAGATCGTACTGCACAAGGTGGCTTAATGTTAGTGGGGGCATGGATTCTAATGTCCATATCTATGCTTCTTGATGGCTTAGACGGGACACTTGCGAGAGCGCGGCAAAAGACTACTCGCTGGGGAGATTATCTCGACCATACGCTCGACAGGGTTCTTGACGTTTCTTGGGTAGTGGCCATGGGCTACAATGTTCACTGGGTAGATTGCCCTGAACTGGGTTGGTTTGCTGCAATGACTATGATGTTCGGTTCGTATTTGGGAACACAAGCACAAGCTGCTGCTGGTAGCAGAAACTACGGCGGTTTCAGCCGAGCAGACCGAATGATGCTAACTTGGCTAGCGATCATTAATACCGCTTTGATGGCATTCATGGAATGGAACGACCCTGCCGCTTGGTTCGGACTAGGAGTAAATCCACTTTCACTAATGGTAATAGTAACCGCCCTTGGCGGAATATACACTTATGGTCTGAGATTCCGTCAAGCAAGATCGGTTTTACAAGGTCTCGACAAGGAACGCCCGCTATTTATTGAACAAAGTGATGCGTCAAGTGAAGAGTGAAACGCTGTTTGGCGACATTAGGATTAATCAAAAACTGTGCCTTTAGGCACCATGAATGGCGGCAAAGTCATAACGATGATTGACAAAGCGTCGCGAGATGACCATCGGTATGCTGCGAGAAGGGCCCCGGGTGCGAGCGATAGCAGTACTGGCTATTCTGCTACTTTCAGCGATTCCATTAATGCCTTCAGCAATTGCTGTGGACTCCGGCGACCCTCAACTTTTACAGGCCCAAGGCATTACTGCATCATATGATTCTATTTCTGAAACTACAACGATTACCTGGAGTAATATCGCAGATGATGGAGGAATCGTAAACCTCCATTCAGAATTATGGGTTTCTTACTATAACGTCTACCGTCATACTGAAGTTATCACTACTTCAAATATCAATTCATTAGTATCTTTCGCAGAACCAAAATTGGCTTGTGATGAAGATTTACTAGGGTCAAATCCGAATTTATGCCGCGGAGGGACCCATGCTGGGCATGAGGTAGTCTATGAGGTTCCGCCGGGCATTAACGGTACTTACTATTATGCGATAACAACTACCATGTCTGACGGAAGTACATCTATGCTGTTAGATGATGGAGCTTCTAGTTTTTCAGCTGGTGTTGAGGAATTAACCTCCCCCATACGCTCACCATACAATATTGAAGCATCTTATGACCCTACAACGGGCATGACTACAATTGACTGGATTAATTATAATGATATCAACCCGGTTCTACCAATTGAAGGTAATGATTCTTACAGTACGAATCTTTGGAGAACTGTAGAACCTGTCACCCGCGCAAATGCAGGAGATGTATTACAGCAAGTCAACCTCTTAGAAAACCTAGCAGCAGGCGTTAGTTCCCATTCCTACATTATTGATTCAGATACCAATCGTAACTCGTATTATACCGTAACTTATAATTTACCCAATTACACAACACCAGGGGCGATATATCATGATTTGAGAATGCTATCTAATAACGCAATGGCCAATCCCATTCTTGAGGACAACATACCTCCTGGTGCAGTATCATCAACAACTGCTGTATTTGTAGAGAATAGTGGTCAAGGTACTGGATCGACTACTATTTCGTGGGATGATCTTGGTGGCGAAACTGGTGAAAGATATCGAATATATTACTCAGCGACGAGTTTCAATCAGACAACTCAACCCGACGTATACCTATTATCAGAAGTATCAGAAAACGTAGAAGAATACACCTATGTCCTACCTATTGGAACTCTAGGCTACACTCATTACTGTGTGGTAGTGATCGATCAGTATGGTGCCTTTGACGAAAATATCTCTGCTAGTTCTTGTAGCGGAGGAGTGTTGGAAGATGCTTTCAATAATTGGATCGCAGAACCAACTAACGTTAATGCCCAGTATATTGGAAATGCAACTACTCGAATTACTTGGACTGACCAAGTAGGTGCAGAAGGTGAGACCTACTATGTATGGGAAGGAGACTGGTTGATCTCTGGAGCAAATTGGGAAAGTAACCCTGATGTTCTCACTCAAGTTTGTGAAGTTCCAGATGGAGTTCAGATGTGTGATGTAAACGTAGAATGGACCAACGATGGAACCATACCTGAAGAAATTACATCATTTTACTATGTAACATCTATAGCAAGATACGGTCAGATTGGTGGCTATTACCACTATATGGGACTTGACCAAAATGGAGTAGGGCCTGTCATGCAAGATATTAAGCCACCAGCACGCGCTGTTATGTCAGAGGTTGTTACTTCTGGAGCTTTTCAAAGATTAGACATTAAATGGCAAATTTCAACCGAAGCTGATGAGACTTATACTGTCTATCGTCATCTTGGAGAACCATTTGCTGAGGGAAATAGTCAGGTTTACGATATTAATGATGAAGGATGGGAAATGGTTGCAGGTGGTATTAAAGATCCAGCAGTAGGCCAATATGTTACCCACAGTGTCGACATAGAAGATGATGTAGATCGAGATTTATGGTATGCTGTATTAATTACTGACTCCGTCGGAAATACAGATACAGAAATCTTTGGCGGCCCTGGTGGAAATGCAATTCTAGTTAGCGAAGATACAAAAGCACCTGAAGCAACACTTGCTCTAAAACTGAAAGATAGTAACAGTGAAGTGCCACCTGGTTCCTTGACAGCGGGCAGTTATACTGTCTTTGTAGAATCAGATGAAGAATTAGCTGAAGATCCTGAAATCAACGTCTCGAGTAGTAGTGGTAATTCACTTTCCAGCGGAGTACAAGGAATGTTTCCTCAAGGTGGAAAGTATTACTTCCCACTTGATGTATCGAGTAGTACAGCAGCAGGGGATTTGTTATTCCAGGTTACACTAGTTGATATTTCAGGAAATGAAGTTACTCTCAATTTATCTGATTATTCCTTAGATGCCAGGAGCCCTGAAATTACAATTTATTCTCCTTCGCCGTCTTCAGATGGTTCGAAATATCTCTATGGTAACAATATAGTAGTGATAGCGGGCATTACAGATGATGTGGAATTAGAATCATTGCAGATAAAATACGTACGAAATTATGGTGCTGCAGGGGCTGTCAATGAGCCATGGCGTAATGTCACCGGGCTCAATGTCCTGAACAATGATAACAACGAATGGTCTTTCCAGATGGAGTTTGCTGCAGGCAATTTCGAATACGGTACTCACCAAGTAATAATCAGAGCAATTGATAGCGCTGGTAATCAAAAGGATGCAAATGCAATTTTCGTTGTCGACTGGTGCCGCCATCGTGAAGATGGTGCTACCATTTGTGAAAATGAAAACCCGGTTCCTGAAGACCCTGTAGTTGTCTATAACGATCCGAGTTTCGGTGATGCACCATATACGATTGTTTGGATTATATCTGCAGTCAGTGTCTTTTCTCTAATTGCTGCTGCTATGACTCTAATGACCTCGCTATCCGCACCAAAGAAGAAGAAGCGTGGTGATGATGATGAGGAAGATGATGACTGGATGTCTGAATTCATAGGCACCTCAGCTGAACCAAATATGGATGATATCGCTACTGGAGGCCAGGCAGGAAATGAGAAAGCCATGGTTGCTGCACCGGAAGAAGAGGACGAGGAAGAGGATCCCTTTGACACCGTAAACAAACTAGAGAGAAAAACCAGACCTAGGAAAAAGAAAGTTGTTGAGATTCCTGAAGAAGAAGAAGAAGATATTGATGATTTCGGGTTTGATGACGAAGAGACTGAAGCGGCTATGAACCCACCTAAGCGGAAAATTACCCGCAAGCCTGCTGCACGTAAAGTAGGCCGCAAACCTGTAAAGCGTAACAAGGACTGAGGAGATTTTCATGCCTGAAGAGGTAGTTAATGCAAATAGCGGTAACGCCGTTTTACAATCCTTTTCACCCTTTTCGAATAAACTGAATTGGTTATTGGTCACAGTCCCAATAGCCCTTTGGGCCGGCTTTTTTGCTCATAATGCGACCTTGGCATTTGCAACCTCGATGATTGCAATAATGCCCTTGGCTTTCTTAATGGGGAAGGCTACTGAAGAGATTGCTCTGCGCTACTCTGAGTCCCTAGGTGGTCTATTAAACGCCACTTTCGGTAATGCTGTTGAAATTATTATTGCCACTCTTGCTATAATCACAGCATACCGTTCTCCGGAGGTTGCAGATACAATGATTACTGTGGTTAAAGCATCACTTATCGGTTCAATCCTCGGTAATTTGCTTCTGGTGTTGGGATTAGCATTGCTCTGGGGTGGAATTAATCACAGTGAACAAAAATTCAGTGCGGATGCTAATTCATCTAATGGCTCATTGCTGATGTTGGCTGTAATGGCTCTGATTATTCCATTTACTTTGGGCATCGCCGGGGGAAACCCAAATGCTGTACTCGACTTATCGAGATATGCTGCAATAGTGTTGTTGCTAATCTATGGTTTAGCTCTATTATTTCAATTAAAAACCCATGCCTATCTCTACGAGTCAGCCCATGAGCAAGAAGGACATGAGGAGCCTTCCATGTCTGTGAAAGATGCGTGGACTTTACTCATCTTAGCGACTATTTTTGTTGCTGTAATGGCTGAAATATTAGTTCATTCAATCGATGCTGCGGCGAATAGTTGGGGATTACCAGAATTATTTATTGGAATCATCTTACTACCGTTCTTTGGTAATGCTGCCGAACATTTCTCAGCGGTATTGGTTGCTGGTAAGAATAAGATGGACCTTTCTCTCGGCATTGCTATCGGAAGTAGCGTGCAAATAGCGGTATTTGTAGCGCCATTAATGGTCGTCTTCGCCTGGGTAATGGGTGTTGAATTATCAATGGATTTTGGTATATTAGAAACGATTGTGACCTTCGTCTCAATTCTAATAGCAAATATGATTTTATCTGACGGTAAATCAAATTGGCTCGAAGGTGCTATGCTAATCGCGAGTTATGTGATTCTCGGTATTGCTTTCTTTCAACTCGGTTGATCACTCGATGTCTTGGTAATAATCATGTACTGCAAGATTTAATTCTTCGATGGCCTTAGTCTCGTCAAGAGTAAGGGTATTCCCATCTCTTCGTAATGCATTACCGTCAACCCATAGGTCAAGACAGTCTGTACCGTTGTAAACTAAATTAGAAATATGTCGGTTGTTCGATCTCCCCACTGGATGCATTCGGATATTATTCAAATCCCATACCGCCCAATCTTTACTACCAGCAGTAGCCATAGCAAAAGCAGTAGATGCCGTTAATTCTCGTGCATTCCAATGGTCGTGCCTTTGAACTAAAATCGCTGTTCTCGCCTCGGCTAATACATCGAGTCCATTACCATTTGAAGCACTACCATCAGTGCCGAGTCGGACATCTACGCCTGCTTCGAGATATGCTGGAAGAGAAAGGGTTCCGCCACAAGCGAGTTTCATATTAGAGGATGGGCAATGTAGAATCTTTGCATTTCGCGCTGCTAGAATGCGCATCTCGTTCTTTTTGGCCCAACTACCATGAGCACAATTCACCTTCCCATCGACCAAGTAATCTATCGAGTCGAGATATTCTATCGGGTACATTCCATGTTTGGCAAAACAATCAGCGACTTCTTTGCGCGTTTCAGAAACATGAATATGGAGATTTGCATCGTATTCTAATGCTAAATCGCGACCTTTCAGGAGGGTTTCCTCACTACAGGTGTAAATCGAATGTGATGCCACCCCATAACTAACTCTACCATCGCCAATTGTTCCATCAGCGAGTAAGTTTTGTAGCCTACGGAATGCTTCTTCATCATCGCCAGTAGCTGCCGGTGGCCAAGTTGTAACAGGACCTGAAACCTTTGCACGTAAGCCAGCGTTAGCGAGTACCGGCCCTATCTCTCCTGGGAAGTGATACATGTCATTAGCAAAACTGCAACCAGTGCTAATCATTTCCGCAGCAGCAGCAGCAACACCAACCCTGCAAATCTCCCGACTTAGACGTAATTCGGTTGGGAAAATTGAATCTCTTAACCATTCATCTAGTGGTGAACCATCACTGAAATCTCTTGCGTTTAATTGCATAGCCAAATGCGTATGCCAATTTTGTAAACTTCGTGTTATCAGGCGATTTGAGCCATCGATTGTCTCGCTGACATCCTCGTCGCCATTGGCAGCAGACCAAGAGCCATCTGCGCTGATAATGAAATTCCCTAGGTGCCTTTGTTGATTATCATCGATGAGGACGGCATTGGTGTAAAGGATACCTCCATCGTCCATGTTCAAGCCAGCCCGGCTTCGCACAAGATATCACCGATTATTAATCGGGCTCTGAATACTCATTTCAAAGCGTTTTGCACTAGCCTCTAAGCCCGCTAATGCTGGAAGAGTTTTGCCAGCTAATAGCTCAAGACAAGCTCCACCGCCTGTCGAAACATGACCCATCCGGTTGTCGATTGCCATGCTCTTGACCAAGGTTGCAGTGTGTCCGCCGCCGATAACTGTGAATGCTGAACTTTCTGCACAGGCATTGAGCATCTCAATCGTCCCCAATGCAAAATCTTGTATTTCGAAAACTCCAGCAGGACCATTGAGAATAACTGTTCCTGCTTGTTTGATTGCTTTAGACAATGCTCTAATCGAGTTTATGCCAATATCGAAGAGTGGCGCTTCTAGTGGTAAATCCTCTATCCGTAAATCGACACGACTACTCTGAACATTTGCCGCTACATCAACTGGTAAAATGATACTATCAGGGAAGTCTCGTAACAAAGATTTGGCAATTGTAACAGTATTATTCCAAGAACGACCTAATTCATTTACCAAGAAATTATGGTTTAATTCCCCTATTTCTACCCCGGATACATCGAGAAATAAATTGGCAACTCCGCCGGTAACCCAGATCTTATCGCATACGCCCTTACGGAGCATATTATCTGCTACGCCAATCGAATCATCGACTTTGATACCGCCTAAGACTGCTATACAGGGTCTTTTTGGGTTCTCAATTATACCTTCAAGAATACCGATTTCAGACCGCATTAGTTCACCGCTAATACATGGTAAAAGATGTGTGAATCCAATTGTAGAAGGAGTGGCGCGGTGAGAACAAGCAAAGGCGTCGTACACAAATGCATCAGCAACTCCTGCCAGTCTTTGCACCAGAGTAGAATCTGAAAGGGTGGCGAAGTCGCCTTGGAGATTGACTTCTTCGCTATCCATTCGGACGTTGTTCAACAATAATATGTCACCATCTTTCATAATCTCAATCGCTTTCAAAGCGGTTGAGCCATGGATATCGTCAACCCATTTAACCGGCCTTCCAATCATACCTTGCAATTCTCTTGCATGCGCATGTGTGGAAATAAAATCCTTTTTTCCAGGTCTTGATTGATGGGAAATGATTACGACTTTCGCCTTAGACAACTTGTTTAATGTTGGTAAAATCATCTTCATCCTTGTGTGGTCAAGAAATATTTTCGATTCGGGGTCAAGGGGACTATTGATGTCAACTCGAACAAGGACTGTGCGTCCATCAAGTTGGACATCGTCAATGGTGAGTATCCTCTCCATCATTCCGCTCCAGACGCTTTTGGTTCTTGAGTAACTCGGTCGAAACGCGCGTCAAGCAAGTTAGATTTTTGCAAAACATGATAATGTCATTGAACAGGATATGATTCGATGGCGCGTAAGGAGAAGGAAATCAACTCCTTTGCAGGCCCTAGAACACGCGCCCGTACTTCGACTAGTGATTTTGGAGTTTCAAAGCGTGAAGGACACGATTCCAGTACATATTACTCCGGGCGCATGTATGATGAACTCGCTAGTCAGCGCGACGTTGGTATTGAAAATAAATTACCTGAAGAATTGAAAGATCAAATCATTTGTGGCGATAGTAGAAATATGCCACTACCTGATAATTGTGTACATTTGGTAGTAACTTCTCCTCCGTATAATGCCAGTAAGGCATATGATGAAGATCTATCGTTAAACGAATATCTAGAATTGTTGAATTCGGTGTTTAGTGAGTGCTATCGCGTCTTAGCCCCAGGTGGGAGAATGGTCGTAAACATTGCAAATCTAGGTCGCAAGCCCTATATTCCGCTTTCCAGCCATATCAACATAATGATGAATACAATCGGTTTTCTTCATCGTGGCGAAGTGATTTGGGATAAAAGTGCAAGCGCTGGATCATCTTGTGCATGGGGCAGTTTCAAAAGCGCCTCCAATCCATGTCTACGTGATATTCATGAATATTTATTGATTTTTAGTAAGGGAGATTACAAGTTACCGCGGAGTAAATTAGAACGAGCAAATGGCCGTATCGATACCATTGATCGTGACGATTTTATCCAGCAAACCAAATCGATTTGGTCATTCCCTACAGAGTCTGCCAAGAGGGTAAACCATCCCGCTCCTTTCCCAGTAGAATTACCTCGAAGATGTATAGAGATGTTCAGTTTTGCCGGTGATGTAATCCTTGACCCGTTCTTAGGATCGGGAACAACTGCAGTTGCTGCAAAGGAATGTGGTCGCCATTGGATAGGCGTAGATTTGCTGAAAGATTATTGTGAAATTGCCGAAAAACGCCTTGCAAATACTTCAAGTCCGAAATTACAAATCGCAGAGTAGGCGGAGAAAAGTAAAACCATTCTAGATGCGAGTGGTTTTGAACCATCGACTATACCCGAGTGATATGCAGGAGATGGGGCTCGAGATATGTGGCCCTGAAGGAGAGGATTGGCGCGTTCCCGTTTCAGAACTTCAATCGCGGCAAGAAGGTCTCCGCAATCGATTGCTTGACGCTGATTTGAGTGGTGCGCTAATCCAAAACCCCGTTGATCTCTACTACTACGCTGGTGGGCGACAGAATGCGTCACTATTCATCCCTGCAGAAGGTGATGCAACCCTCTATGTTCGCCGTTCGCTTTCAAGAGCGGTTTATGAATCAGGAGAAGATGATTCTCCGCACGAAGTTAAGAAATTTCCCTCATTAAGTCAATTTAGTGAGGCCATAGGTCAAAGTCCAGCCCTACAGTTTGGTGAAATCCCTCATTCTTTCATCTCTCGCTTCGCTAAAATTCTTGCTTCGACTGAAGATTGTACCTCCTTAGTCCACAGCCAACGAGAAATAAAAAGTAGATGGGAAATTTCGATGATGGAAGAAGCTGCTGAAATCCAGTCACAGATGTTTGAGGCGGTTTTGTCAGTGGGCAGGTTGGGTATTAGTGAATTAGAATTGGTGGCTGCTGCAGAAGCAATTAGCCGTGAATCTGGGTTTGGCGGAAATGTTCAGATGCGACGTTTTCCTTTGCAATGTGATCGCGGAGTGATAGTAGCAGGTCGTGCTGGGGGAATCCCTTCGTTTTTCGATTCTGCCGTAGGAGGAAGTGGCCCCCATCCAATGTCTTCGATGGGTTCAGGTTTTTCCAAGGTGATGAAAGATGAGCCTGTACTAGTCGATTTAGTTCATGTTCACCGTGGTTATGTCGTCGATGCAACACGGATGTTTGTCGCTGGTGAACTATCTGAAGAATGGCAGGGGCGACTCGATGACATGATAGATGTTAGTGATTGTGTAGTTCAATCTCTAGGCAATGGCGAAGATTGCTCTCAAGCATGGCGTAAGGGTTTGCAACTAGCCGAGGAATTGGGTCATGCAGAACATTTGATGGGTATGGCTCCCGACCAATCTCGTTTCCTTGGACATTCGGTCGGTTTACAACTTGATGAAACCCCTGTGGTGGCAGAAGGTTTTGACAGGCCATTACCGATTGCTGGCGTGATGGCTATCGAACCAAAAGTGATTCACGATACAGGCTCAATTGGTATTGAAGATACTTGGTTAAGAACAGAAGAGGGGATGCGTAGTATCAGTGCTGGTTCTGCAATCCCTAGTGTAATGAGGTGGAATAATGAATGAAGATGTGATTATAGATGCAGATGTCTGTGAAAAATTAGAAAATTGGGATGAAGGTGATGTCGGTAAGGTAATCCCTCTTCGAATCACCCCGAACGGTACCTACCGCAATGAGATGATTGTCGAGGTTTTCTGCCAATTCTGTGGTGCTGAATTCATTGGGCCCTCTCGTGAGGCTGGTGGTTTCATCGGTGGCCATGAATGCCTACATGCATGGCAAGTTCGAAAGGACCTCGGGCGCGATGATGGGTTGGTGGAATGAAATGGCAAAACCATATTCCAGCGGCCATATCGGTGCAGTTGCTGCAACCTTTACAGAAATGAGAATGTCTGGTGCAGTAAAAGAAACTCTAGTTGAACTATTAGTTGCTGAACTAGATAAAAAAGTTCCAGAAATGGAGGATGCAACGCTTGATGCAAATCCCGAGAAAAAAACTCTAGACGATGCCCAACGTACTCGTCTTAACTACAGTAGGACTCGAGAATTAATGCTAGAGAGAGTTACCAAAGTAGACAGTGTTGGTTCAGAAGCGGTTCAAGCCATGGTGGCACATCTGGAAGACAATCTCTCACGCCTAATCAAAAGCGCTGAAAGTGCAGCAGAAAAAGACAGAGTGAATACGATAAAACCGCGACACTTACCCGTAACTGCAAGTGGACCAGATTCGGCAATATCCGAAGAAAGCATTCATCAAGCTAGTGAAGAGGATATCTTAGAAGGGCAAATCGGTGGTAATGCACTAACTCCTGTTTCACTAAGACGTATGGCGAGAATGTTTGGAGGAATGCCGGTTACGGATGATGCTGTTGAAGAATTGCTATTGCTGTATTATGATGTTGTAGATCAAACAGAAGAAGATATTCGTAAGCATTCGCAATTAGGAAGTAATCCTGGGTCATTCATTGCCTCTATTGGGCAAATGAAAGAACTGATGATGCTAGGTTGGATGCGTCGAATGCTAAAGCGGGCTGGTGCAGATGCTAAAGAACGCGGCTACAAGAGAATCGACATTGAACAATTAGTTCATCTCGACCCTTTTGAATGACTTTGCGCAAGTTGATATACCACTCACATTTGGCCAAGATAGGGAGATATCATGGGTAATATGATTGGCAAAAATGCACCGGAGTGGAAAACTACGGTTTACGATAATGGCGAAAAGAGAATTATGTCCAGTGGGGATTTGGCAGGGAAATGGCATCTTATCTATTGGTATCCTCTAGATTTCACATTCATTTGTCCTACTGAGATTGTTGGTTTTGAAGCCTTGAAGGAGGAATTCGAAGACGATGGCATAACAGTCATAGGTTGTTCGACCGATTCTTGGTTCAGCCACAGTGCTTGGTTTGCTGACACTGAAATATTCCCAGAAGGAGTCACTCACCCCGTTCTGGCAGACACAACACACTCCGTCACCAAAGCTTACGATATGATGAACGAGAGCCTCGGAGTAGGTTTCCGTGGCTGCGTTCTCGTAGATAACGAAGGAAAGATACAAATGTACTCAATCAACAATATGGATGCTGGACGCTCACCCCTAGAAGTCCTAAGGACTGCTCAGGCAACAATGGCTGGCGGACTCTGTGGAGCGGACTGGAAGAAAGGCGATTCTTACATAGCTTGATTCATTGGTTATCGAAGTGAAAATATGGAAGTACTTGGTAAAGATAATTGGAAAGAATTCCTCGACTCGCCAATCTCAGTATTGATATTGGGTAAAAATGACTGTAAAGCTTGTGCTGACTGGGCTGATGAATTGAGCGATTACACGCCTCCTGCAGGCGTGAGGTTGGGTAAAATTCTGCTAAATACTCCTGGTCTTGCACGTTTTAAAATCGATCAGCCATGGGTCTCAGAAGTTGATATCTTACCGTTTAATGCCATTTTTGTCTCAGGAGAATTGAAAAAACAATGGGCTGGAAGCGGTCTTGAGCGCCTTCAAAACCGATTGAATCGCTTTCTATAATCATCGATTTAAGACCTTCATCCAACGCTTTGCATCAGGCACTTCAATGATTTGATATTCGACCCAAGTAACACCTTTCAGGTTTGATATTTCCTTGCGCATAGAATCGAGATCTAACAAGCAGCAAGGACAATGTGGCCGAGAAGGTTTGATTGTTATCTTTACTTCCCCATCACCACTAACATCTATATTGCGAACGTGTTCTCTTTTTGAAAGAGTTTCTTCTTCATGGACATCGCGCCAACTACCTATCAAGCGAGCGACTCGACGAAGAAGAGTTGAATGTTTACGATTCATATTAGTCTCCCTGTCCATTAAATCGACCCAAACTCAGTGAATGAAGTAGTTAGTCTGTAAGCTAACTTCGGCCATGACCTGCGTGTTGCGCTGGTCTTTGAAATCCTTTCACTCTTCTTCGTTAGTTGTCGAAGTCTTTCGATGGCGAATACCGCCCATCACGTGACGTTGCTCGACTTCGTCTAGTTTACCTAGTATCTTACGCCTAAGTAAATATGCGATGAATAAAATAACTATGAAATCTATTATCAGAATAATGATTGTTGAATTATCCATCCAATCACATCTAAATTGGGGGCAGTATATCGATGTCAGTTGCGGTTGCGGGGATGCCGATGCAAGCTAATCTGGCACCATCTTCGATTAACTCTTCATATATCCCGGGAGTTAATGGCTCAGGTAAACTAACATCTCCTTCAAGTAAAGTGACTAAGCAAGTTCCGCAATTACCAGAAGTACAATTTGTAGAGATGTCAACTCCGGCAATAATCGCATGTTCAACGAGTGTCTCTCCTTCTACTAAGTGGGTTTGACCGAGAAGTTTCGCCCCTCTAAGGAATCGAACTAAGCTCATGAAGAGACCTCAGCGATCTTCCCATCTAGTCCAGCGACCAGTCTGTTTATTGAAGTAAAGTCCAGCCTTCTTCATCCACTTGTTGAATTTAGTTGCACCAGCACCGGTTCGCAAGATGAAATCTTCCCGATCTTCTTGGGCTTGGATGTAACTCTTAGCCGCAAGGGTTTGGTCAATCCAATCATTGATACTCATCAAACCACTGGCCAGGACACTCTTTTCTGCTGCCTTGGTAACCTCATCAGCATTCGCACCGGTCTTAGCTAAGTCTTCTTGGATTTGTTGACTAATAGTATTGAAATCTTGAGCCGCAGGTTTGGCTGGAACCGGATTTCGAGGTCTTGCGTTTTCATCGATAGTTATCGCACCGCCGTTGGTGAACTTTGCGTCGACTGTTGCTGCTAGTTTTGAACTGAATGGAACTTCGCACTCCCAGCAGATTAGTGACCAGTTCTCTGGGTCGTCTGGATTACGGCATGAGCGCGGATCCATCTCTTCATTGCATTCAGGACATGCGTGGAAAATCAAACCCGGAACTAATTGGCGGCGGAAGTCTACCACATCTTGAGGAGTCCCTTCCAAATCAAGCAGTTCGTGGTCACGTGCTGCCTCCAAACCTCTGGTCTCTAATTGGTCGCGTATCTTGACCTTCTGGTCATCTTTTCCAATATCGTAAAGATTGTTTTCAAGTTTAACAATTAGTTCTACTGTCTTACCTAAGCGATTAATAACTAGTTTCTGTGCTCTAAATGCCTCTACCTTGGCTAATTTAAGGCGCTCTTTTTGTTCTGCTAGGTCGGCTAGAATATCCTTTTGTTCTCTTTGGAATTTTAATTCTTCTATCTTACTTGGCTTCTTGCGTTGTGGCGCTAGAACCTTAGAGAGATAACGTTCCTTACCGTGACTTTGTGGTCCAGCGGTGATGATATCGAGAACACCGTCTGCGATGTCAGGCTTTAGACCATAATTTTCAACTAATTTGGTCTTATCGATCTTCTTTAAATCGCCGATTTTTATACCAGAGTCAGCCAACTGCATTGCAGTTGTTTCATCGATACCCCTGCGTAATAGAGCGAGATAGGTGTCCTTCTTTGCCATACTTACCCCCTCCGACGAGCCTTGGCCAGTAGGGGGTTAGATGTCAACCCTCCGTTCTCAGGCAGATTCTAAACTGGTTGCTAATTCCAACCAATCTTCGAAATCTAGGTCTTCGGGGCGCTTTTCAAATAGAGGGTGGTTAAGCGATGATATTCGTTGTTTCCATTCGGCATGACCCCAATTTTCGAGGTTTTGGATTCCTTTTGGAGGGGAGCGTAGGGTGTTTCGTATTTTTTTACGTCTTTGTGCGAAGGATTGGTGTATCATCATTCGACAAAGATTGGCTCTTTGTGGGGGTGAAATTCGCGTTAATTCGACTACGCGGGAGTGAACTTGGGGCTGGGGTATGAAGCAGTGGGGCGCAACTTTTGTGTGCATTTTTGTCTGCCAGTCGAGCATAACTGTCATACCAAGACTTCCGCGGTCAGCAGGAGTCTCAACACATAAACGCTGAGCAAACTCCTCCTGTACCATTATGATGACTCGATTGATAGATGGTATGGTTGTGATTTTTTCGATTAAGGGCGAGGATATTTGATAGGGGATATTGGCAACGATAGTATCGATTTCCTCTGGCCATTCGATTTGCAGGCAATCGCCCATTATAACCCCTAAATCAGGTAGAAGTTGGGCGAGATGTTCGCATGCACCTTCATCGATCTCAATTGCTGTAACACTTGCTGAATGTTCTAGCAATCTGTCGCTCAGAGTTCCTGGTCCCGGACCAATTTCAAGTACATGTGATTCATTAAGTGGAGATGCGATATTGATAATAGAATCAAGAATGCGTTCATCGTGTAAGAAATGTTGACCGAGGGCCTTCTTACTACTTTGCCTGCTATTCAGACTATCTATCAATTGCCGGGCCGAGTGGGCCATCATTATCACTCCGAGCGTGAGATGAGTTCGCAAAGCCGTGGTTGAATCTTTTTATCGTCTATTTCTAGAACGAAGCGTTGTGCTAGTAATTCAGCACCAGCGATACCGCAACGCTGTTCTAAGTCATCCATGTCTTTGAAGCCCTCACGGCCTCTTGCAGCAACCATTTCTTGGGCCTTACTATTGCCAACTCCTTGGAGAAGTTCGAATGCGTGTTTTTTCAGAGAGAGGTTGCCTGCTCGATTAAAGAAACGTGCAATATATCCAGCAGCATCATCGGCTATTATCGATTCAATGACAACTGGCATCTCCAGCTTCGCCCTACTGCTAAGACTGCGGATTCGTGAAAAACCAAGTAATTCGGAAAAGATGTCTCTCTTGGAATAATCATTACCAATGTATATCCTTGTATTAGCCAATATTGGCCCTAAACCAGTTATTGGAGCGATTCGAAGCACTAGCATTCCCTGCTCAGAGATAGTACAAATCTCACCGTCGTCCTTTTCTTGGTCGAGGACCCTTACCCATTCAACACCGTCGAGTGGGTCTACTTCTTCATTTCGCCGTCCGCGATTAGAGGCCATCTAAACACCTTGTCAGTATGGGTTTCATTCGACGCCAACGTGTTGGCGGATGATTACCAATGCTTGCTCTATCTCGCTATCTTCGACTGAGATACGGCGACTTGCGAGAACTGCTCTCACATCTTGAGCGCTCATTGGCATTAGTTCGGCCAATTTTGCAGCTAGTTCAGGATACTTTTGAAAGGTTTCTAATTCAGCAAGATCTTTGTAAATGCCATCAAAGACTTCAGGCTCAGTGCGGTAGCCATTACGGGCATCGCTTGCTGCCCACTCAGCATGTTGTAGAGCAGCTTTTTGCTCGTAGGTTAGGAATCCACGGCGCTCTTGGGCTCCAAGTAGTAAATCACGTACACTCGCAAAATCGACAAAGGTCTCTTCGGTCATTGTTTTCACCTCACTCCAATGCTTTTAGGTGCTCAGGTCGAGCAACAACGGTTTTCTGCATGTTACCATCTTTGACAGCGACTACCCATGCTGCACCTTGTCGTTCCATGATGAATCCAGTACGTCCTTGGAATCTGCGATGAGGCATCCCCATTTGTTGAGCGCTATCGAGGACAATTGCTACGCGATCTCCTTTTTGATAATCGTGCATTATCTGAGAAATATTAAGACGGCTTTTTTCCAAGCGTCCCTTCTTTAGAATACTACGGGTACCTTGGCGCTGGCCCTTGGATTTCTGCATGGTGGAATCCCCCAATGCTCATGAACATAGTTCGGAGCAAATCGGCGACCTTCCCGCTCCATATAAGTAGCGCGATGTCTCAATCGGCATGAATCTCGCTGACATCTAGCCAAACAACCTCGCAGTCGGCTTTTATCATTGAGGCTAGTGAAGGCTGAGTGCGACCGGAATCGCCATGAACGGCCTCTTTCACATAGGTTCCGGATTCTGTTCTTAATGAGAATACACATTCAAGGCTACCATCATCCATTTCCTCAACCGTAGCCCCGCTGGTTTCAACAACCCGCTTACGACGCACCAAATCCGCTCTTCGATGTGAGACGCGTTGAGGAGTTCTTTGAGCCAACATGCACCCCGACAATACTTCTATCGCATTGAGAATTGTTTCTTTATCGGGTAATTCCAACATTATTTTAGTGTTCAATCGTTCGATTAGTATATCCTTTGTTCCGCTTTTAGGTAAGCCTTTTTCCTCACAAAGAAGGACTAATTCAGCCTTTTTCATCTGAGTATAATCTATTTCGATTTTCTTCGGTTTTGGCTGTGCTTTTTGCCTATGGCGATTTCGCCCTCGCTTGCCCTTTTTGCCGCTCTTCTTTTCTTCTTTAATGTCGATTACCTGTGTTAATTCAGCATAACGCTCTTCTGAAAGTTGTGAAATCTTGAAACGGATTGTGTAAGATTTTTCTGCGGGTGTATCTTTGACTCTGACTACTTCACTTCTGTTTGAAACTCTCAGGCTATTAATTTCTACTCGCCCTTCTGACATACTATTAACTGTCTTTTCAACTTCTGAAAGATCGAGTTCCCTGCGTCTTGGATTTTTGAATTCGATGACAAACGGCCGACCGCGCCCGAGGCAGCGCACATCGATATCCTCGCGACCCATACCGTGGAAAGAGTGTTCGCTGGCTTCGAATAATTCGATTAGAGGGTCGCCTATCGAACCTTGAACGCTAGTTGCATATTGCAAACCGCTCTGGTTACATGATTCGCAACCGCGACCTTTGCAAGCCCTACATGGCCAGCGCGTTTGAGGAATTCCACGCTCAAATTTGTTGTAGCGGCCATAGATATATTGCGAACGTATGTCCAGTTCTACCGTTAGAGTTAGAACGTCTATCAAAGCTAAGATTTGTGGTTTATCATTAACCAATTTTACATTTGGATTCATCTCTCTTAGTCGGAGTGCAATCTCTTCCAATAAACTGCTTTTCAAAGCATTTGAACCGGCTGCGCCAAATCTCTTACGCAGATGGTCTTCGTCCTCGACCTGGTCTTTTGGAATACGAGTGCCTAATTGTAATCGGGTATGCTCATATTCACTCGCAGATTCATGGATTAATTCCGCTAATAGCCCCGCTTCAGAAAATAGATCTTCGCAAAAAGGACACATTTCAACTTTAGCCGCGGTAGCACTCAATGCTTCATCGATAACTGATTCGCGAACTTCCAATCCAGATTCTAATGGAGTTTGTCCGAAGCGCTTCTTACCTCCAAGTCTACCGAGACAATGGTCACAAGTACCGATGCGTACAAGATGTTTGAGCCCCGCTAAGCGCGGAGCAGATGGGATTTCCTCGTCACCGACCTCAAGTTGGTCATCGTATCCGAAGTCCTCTTCCTGTGGTTTTTCCTGCGGGTTTTCAGCATCGTCCCAGAGCGAATAATCAGTTGCTCCAAAACCGGTATTGGCAAATTCTAGCCACTCCTCGTCGTTTTCTGAATCCTTTTCAGGCTCGGTCATATCATCACCCATTACACAGGGGCCGACCCCACTTGCAACACATTGTCCAATCGTCAACCCTTCAAGAATCAACCGGCAAAGGATTGGCTTTTGGCTGAAGGATTCCAAGAGCCGCTGTGATTATATTACTAATAAACATAAATAACTTGGCCGAGGATGGCGTCGTGTCATTGAGTATTGTGGCTATGTGGTCATCAAATGGTTTCTAAAAAGAATGTTTTGTTAATTGGTGACTGCCACGTGAGGCACACCTCTGCTTGCCTTGGTGTAATGTCTGAGGTAAATGTTGACTATATTCGGTTGAATGATTTACTCAAAAAAGGAAATAATGATGAATTTATAGAGGAATTTGAATCTAAGGCGGAAGATGCAGAAATAATATATTTAACCACGCCATATAGAGATAAATTACTTCCGCTTTGTGAAAAATTTGAAAAGAAAATTGAATTGATGCCCTTCATAAGATCTACAGCATTTCATCCAGATATTATTACCTGTCGCACTAAGGATAATGAACGCGTATTTACTTTAATGCATAATAACAACTCAGCCATTATATTATATGGATTCCTAAATGAATTAACTATAGATGAGACTATGTTATTGTTTTGTGAGGAAGTTTTCGAGCACCTTAATTATTTTAATCAGTGGAGTAGGTCTTTGACATGGGCAAGATCAGAAGAACGTTTGACTAATTGGCCCGTCTTACAATGGTATCAAAAATGGGTCAAGGATGGTTCGTTCGTACATACTGTCAATCATCCAACAATGAATGTATATATCGAACTTAGCAGATTTTTGCTGGCAAAGAATGGGTTTCCTGAAAAGTTTAATGAGACGGAAATAGTGATTCCTGACCCGGGTCTTCGATATTCTGTGTGGCCTGTTTACCCAGAGGTTGCAGAAAGACTAGGTTTTGAAGGAACTTATAATTTCACGATGCCAATATCTATTCAGAAGAAATATGATTATGCTGAAAGATCAATTTCTCTACGTGAATTCATTGAGGACTGTTTTGCTAGATATTCAAAAATTGGCATAGATAACATTGCCAGTGAAAATTTTGAAGAGGGGCGTTTCGGTTCACTAATGGGAAGCAAGGCGTTCAATATAGCAATGAATAAGAAGAATACTAAAACAAATCACCCATATAGTGTTCTTCCTGACTATAAATTTTGGAGAAGGTCGGTTACTAAACTAGATATGCACGAAATAGATCCTGTGATTCGAGCTAAGTTTCCAATATTACAGACCGATAAGGTGGCAACTGCAGGGAGTTGTTTTGCACAACACTTAGCGCGTACTCTTAAGCAGTATAATTTCAATTACTTTGTCACTGAAAAACCTAATGCGGAGTTATCAAAGGAACAGAGAAAAAAGAGAAATTACGATGTTTATTCTGCCCGTTATGGGAATATTTACACCACTAGGCATCTGGTTCAGATGGTAGAGCGCATTAATGGAACATTCATTCCAAATGATAATGCGTGGCTAAGAGACGATGAACGATTTGTTGACCCATTTCGTCCACTTATAGAGCCTAATGGTTTTGATACAGTTGAAGAACTTGAAAATTCTAGAAGGGAACATTTTGATTCTGTTATCGAAATGTTCGAGAATCTTGATATCTTTTTGTTCACGTTAGGCCTAACAGAGGCATGGCGATCAAAGGTTGATGGAGCAGTTTTCCCCCTGCCTCCCGGTGTTGCGGGAGGAGTCATGGATTATGAAAAATATGAATTTGTCAATTTTACTGCTAATATGGTCGTTGAAGATTTGGAAAAGTTTGCAGAATTTCTTTTCCAGATTAATCCCAATGCCAAGATAATGTTAACAGTTTCACCAGTACCAATGATTGCTACGTATGAGGATTGTCATGTTATTACTTCAACAACATACAGTAAATCAGTATTGAGAGTCGCTGCCGAGGAAGTTAGTAAAGAAAAAACGAATATTGCTTATTTCCCTTCCTATGAAGTCATTACTAGTAATTTCAATCGGGGTAGATATTACAGCGATGATCTACGTTCTGTAACTGAAGAAGGGCTTCAACACGTAATGCGTCTCCTCATTCGCCATTATATGCTTTTTGAGGATGATGAAATCGAAGAAATAAATATACATGATATCGTATGTGAAGAAGAATTTTTGGATTTGGTTTAGATGGAAAAGAATGAGAAGGTGTTATTGAGATTGCGCACGTAATAATACAAACTTCAATTATAGAAGACGCGCATATAGCATTTTCAATTTATTACTTATTGTGGACCAATCCCTGTTTTCTATTACCCATTCTCTTGCAGATAGTCCTATCTCTATTGATTTATTTGAGTAAAGCAGATTTTCAATTTTACTAGCTAAATCTGCAGAGTTATCTTTTTCGAATAAGATTCCATTAGTGTCGATAATTACAAACTCAGACAGAGCATTAACACTAGAACAAATGATGCAGATACCCATTGCCATTGCCTCAAATGGCTTCAATGGAGTTACTAATTCTGTAACCGGGAGGCTCTTACGTGGGAAAGCCATAGTTTGCATGACGGAATAATATCTATTCACCTCCGAATGGTCGACTCTTCCAGTAAATGTGACATACCTCTCTAAGCCGAGTTTCTCAACTTTGTTGATCAAGTTGTCAAGTTCAGCCCCGTCACCAACAATAAGTGCATGAACCTGAGGATGATTCCTTACAAGTAGATTAATTGCGTCAATAAGAAGGTCTAGCCCTTCATAACTGACAATAGAACCGATGTAGCCGATGACAAATTTATTTTCCAGGCCGAGGGATATGATGAGTGATTCATCTGCTGTTGTTGGCTGGAATTTCTTACAATCAACCCCATTAGGAATTATAGATATTTTTTCTGAAGGTATCCCTCGATTAATTAATTCCTTTTTCATACTGTTATTTAGGGTCAAAACATGATCTGATAATCGGCATGCTTCTATTTCCATTTTTACTTCAAACTTAAAATACTCACTAAACTCCCATTCTGGTTCACGAGAAATTCTAGTGATTTCCCAAAACCCTCGCACCTCATAAATCGAGGCTATATTAAGATTTTTAGCAGCGATTATTCCCGCAATACCATTCCTATAATTTGATGCTGCATGAACAACCCCTATGGTGTTTTTCTGAGCAAATTTGATTACTGAATGAGCATAATTCTCAAGATATTTTTTTATTCCTACCTGCGATAAACTCTCACCCTTTTGGTGAGTTCGATGATAGCAAACTCCTGAAACAATTTCACTTTTAATTAATGGTAGTTGTTTAAATTCCGCCCAATCCCAAGGATAGCAATGTCTTGATAGAGGCATAATATTCACTCCTAGATCAATAAGATTGGAAATCAACCCGTGGCTTCTACAAGCATATCCTGCGTTGTGATAGGGAAGGCTATTATGCAATAAATACACGATAGAATTGGAAGGTTTGTACTTCCTTAAATCGAATCTTTCGATTGTAAACTCTTCATTCAATAATTCTAATTGTTCCTCTATTGCCTTTGCTTTCCTATGAGTACTTGGATGATTTCTGTATTGGGCAAGGGACTTGAGACTGTTATTTATTTCGCCCAACTTAAGAAAAAGGTTAGCTCTAATCATGACCAATCCTAATTGAGATGGCTCTCCTGTCAGCCTGATTTCATCTTCAACATGTCTTAGAATCTCTTTTGTAAAAGTTCTAGAGTGGTTGTGTATTTTTTCCTTTATTATTTCTCTGAAAAAGGGTAATAGCATTATTCCCTCTGGTCTTTTTCTATGAAGTTCGTTCATTTCAGAGAGATACGAGTTTTTATTTTTGGGCCAGGACTTGATCAATTTACTATATTCGTTGATAAACTGAATCTTGTTTGAGAACATTAATTGTGACTTCTCTTCAAATATATTAATTGTAGACAATTTAGTAATCCATTCTTCCAAGTTCTCGCGTGACACAATTTCAGAAAATATAAATGAAAGGCTGACATAAATATCAAAAATAAAATTATTCCAATCGTTACCTTTGAACCATTTCTTGATGTGGTGGAACATGAAGAAACTGGTCTTCAGACAAGTTTCTTGGTCAAAATCAAGCGCATAAAGCCCTTTGATTAATAATGGCTCCAATCCGTTTGGATTTACCCATGTTCTCAGATAAAGTTGTACAATCTTACAAGAATCTGGAAGTTGTATACGAATAAAAAAATAGCCGTTATCGTTTGTTCTTAGATAGGAATAAAACCCTACTTTATTTGAAAATGATATCCCCACCAATGATTTTTTCCCGATATTTTTAATCTCTTGCTTTTGGTTGTTAAGGAAAATAAATGATGTCAGAACACCATTATATGAATCAGGATTATGCCCTTCTAATTTTCCGATTAGTATCATGTCAGTGCTGTCATCATTAACAATATGAGTATGTATTGTTGCTGACTCTGATAATTTAAGTTTAGGTTCATAAGAAATGTTTTGATACTCTATTCTTTTTTCCTGAATGGCTTCTGGATAATAATACCGTATGATTTTTTTATTGTTATATTTCTTCCACTTATCGGAATCCAGGGGTTTGATGAAAGAATTTGCAAGAGCATAATCTCCAATTTGAATACTTTTGATAATAACATATCGAATGATTCTATGATCGTAAATCTCATGTAAATATATATTAAGGATTTCTTCATGAAATTTCTGATCTTGACTATATTTAGCGCGAAATGCTGCATATAATAGATTCCTTTTTGAGTCATTATCGATACGAAATAAGCCGATCTTCGATTTTTTGAAATATTCCTCGAGCATCAATTTGATAGTTTCATCAAGTGAACTTTTTCGGATCTTTGCTGTCCTATTAATGGATGAAGATATTTTCTTAATTGAAGAAAGGCTTGTTGGCCGCCTCATAGCAATTCGGAGTTCTTTTCTATTATTCATCCGAATCGGCATTAGATAGAACCTCAGAAATGGGAGTAAGTAATGGGACAGTATCGATTCTACAGCCCTGTAGATGAAACTCCGCATAAACTCCCCAACAATTGTCTTCGTTTATAGTAGAACAATACAAAACTTAGGGCATAATCGATTACACGATTTGTGTTAGTATGATTTTTCAAGAATCAACCGGCAAAGGATTGGCTTTTGGCTGAAGGATTCCAAGAGCCGCTGTGGTTAGTATTAGTGAAGCGACTAGAGAGAGGGTGATCATTGCGGCTGAGAATATACCAAAGGAACTGAACAATCCCATAGGTGAGAAGGCTATAATCGTGAAGCCTGCGATATCGGATGCTGCTGAACCAACCAATGCCAAAGCACAAGCTCCACCGACGCCGAGTAATGCTGCTTCGTGATCTCCTCCTTCTTCCCTCACTTCGCGATACCGTTCGGTCACGTGAATACAGTAATCGATACCAACCCCTAGAGAAATTGTAGCAATTGTAACGGTAACAATGTTTAGGCTATAGCCAAATAGCCATATCAAACCATAGAGCCATACGACAACCAACAGTATCGGTATCAGTGCTATAATCGCTTGTTTTGGTGATTTGAAGCCGATACTTAAGGTGATAAAGACGAACAGTGAGCCCAGAATCATACTTGATTGCATTTCGTCTTGCATGGCATTACTCGCAACATACCGTGTCACTGGCTTACCAGTAGCCACTACCCAAGTGAGAGGTGTGTCTTCATCTGAAACCTCTCCTGGCGTATCCCATGTACCGCTACTGAGATTGTTTAATGGTGCTAAATCGAGTTTTAGTTTGTCAAGTCCTGCTCCCATACTAGAGAAATCATCAGACCCTGTGACTCCAAAACGTAGTAGCATCCGGCTCCAAGTTACATTATTGCCTTCGATGTCAAGCCATGGTCTAGAACCATCAATCGGCACATCAGGATTCATGAATAACCCCACTAATCCAGCAGGGATTGCAGGTACTGATGACCCCCCTGGCACACCATATATCACTAGATATCCGTAGAGGAACAGTAGACAGTTCCGATCTTCCAGATTCGGTAATGAAAGGAGGCCTACTTTCTCACAACTACTTTCGTTCCAGCCTGCAGCCTCGAAAGGTGAAGGGTCTTCTATCATCGAAATAATTGCTAATTCTACCATTTCATCCATTGCCAAAAGATCGATTTTGCCATCTGGTTCACGCGTCACTTTGTCGGGAACCCCAGGGGTTTTTTTGTCCATATTTTGCCTGAGTTCGTCAATTGCTGCATATACACGAGGGTCTGCTACATCTCCTTCTATCAGGAGTAAGGCTGGTTCGCCCTCATCGCTGAATCTCTCGGTTACAAGATCTATGCCATAGACCATATCTGAATCTTCTTCAAGGAAATCCTCTACTGCAAAGTCGCCCTCGAGATTTACCATTGCCCATGCCGCTGGAATTGTGAGTAAAGCCGCAACAAGAGCGATTTTGATAGAGTTTGGAGTATCTCCAGAAAACAATGCAATCTTCTTTAATTTCTCTGGTGAAATCAAGTGTGAGTTACCACCCTCTGCATACACTTTATCTCTTTGCTCAAGCCATTCATCGACAGATAATCGGAGCAATGGAACCCACATTCCTGTCAACAAAAATGCAGCCACTAATCCAAAGGCCGCTTCTAAACCAAACGAGCGAAGGGCTGCAACATCCGAGAAGAGATTAGCAGAAAAAGCAGCGATGGTTGTGAGTGTGGTCAAGAGAATAGCTCGGCCAACTCTATGTAGGGTCATATGCGCTGATGCATTTGCATCTTTGCCTAGGGCTCTCTCTTCCTTGTAACGATGTAGTGCATGCAAACTATCATCTATACCCAATGCTAACACTAAAATTGGCAACAAATTAGAAAATTGACTTCTAGCCAGCAAATCCCAATTCAATAAATTAAACAAGGAAGATGCATGCCCAATCATTCCTTGCATCCACAATAGTGCTCCGCCCAAGGCAACTCCAACGATGACGACATCAGACAGGCGGCGTAAACTCAAATACAGTAATATGATTACCGCTAAACCCATCATAATAATTAGCGCAAATGAAGATTGCATTTCGCGGTTTACTTCAACGTTTATTGATTGTCCGACCAGAAGGGTTACAACGGTATTATCGGTACTTCGAAGTCTCCCCTCAAGATCCATATATGTCCATTCTACTGAACAGGGAAGCCCGTCATCGCTGGGGCAATCCGCTGCGGAATAATTAGGCGGATGTAATACAAGTCCTGAGTCATGTAAGCGGTATCCTCCTACCAAAAAACCATCCTCAGCGAATCGAATTTTCTTTTCGGGGTGGCTGTCCTTCCAGAAAATAGTAAATCCATCTGCTTTCAGTTTAGCATGGTCTAGTTGAACCAATAACCATGATGATGATGCAGCCCAACGACCGCTGCCCCAAGTAGCCCCATCCCATGTTCCATTTTCTACAAGATTACCTCCAATTGGACCAAGCACTGCTGAAGTCGGGTCGGCAACAAAGCCACGATCTAGAGATGTCCAACGTAGGAATGCTGCACCATCCGCTAACGACATACGATTTGCAGCAAGGTCTATGTGAGCTTGAGTAAGATTCACATCATCAAAAGTCAAGCAATCCAGCGAGCCACAATTGCTCCAATCGGCAAGTGGTGGTTCGATACCTCCTGACGTCACGCGTGGTGCAGTTAATACAGAAGTATTATTCATGAATCCACGAAAAATGTCGACTAATGACATTACTCCAGGAGTCTGTAATCCTGTTACGTCATTGACGAATGTCTTCATGTATGGCGCCAGTGGATGGTCGTAGATCACCTCATGTTTGACATCCAATTCACGTAAAACCGTCAAGTTGAGGATGCCCCCGTTCGGAGCTTCAACCCCGCCCCATGCCTGCCCTGCTGGTGCAATTTCATTTGCAGGAGCAAAGGATGACCAATCTGGAGTACCATCGCTGGTGAAGGGTACTGGGTTAGGGGTAGAGCCGACAAATGATGGGTCTCGTAAAGAAACCGCAAATCCAAGAATAATCTCAGTAGTTTCGAATTCTGTAGCTATTACCTCTTGTGCGGTCAACTCTGGAGACTCCATTTCATATGCTTCCATATCGATTGGTTCCAATGCTGTCAAAGCGCCCGGCACCATCAGGATAGAAAGGAGGAAAACAGCGAGATGTACCTTGTTTCGTCTTGGGATTAACCAGTCCGCTAAGCGAGCGAAACGAGGGGGAGGCGTCTCTGCCATATACTGGCGTCAAGGCCGCCCTAGATGAACCAGCCTACAAATTGAAAAGCACAAGTCGGAACGACGGTGTGCGCGGGGGTTGCCAAGCTTGGTCAACGGCGCCGGGTTTAGGTCCCGGTCCTCAGTGGTTCGCAGGTTCGAATCCTGCCCCCCGCACTCAAAATTAGTACTATAATGAATCCTGACTTTAATATGACTGTCAAAACAATAATATAAATCATTATTCTCAAAGCGGATATGAGTGTTACAGTGATGGTTGCGATAAAGACAGAAGATTTCTCAAAATTTGAAGAATCCTATAAGCAACGAGCTGAAGCTCGTTCAGAGGCTGGGATTGACACCAAGGCATACCGTGTTGTTGGCGATGAAAATCGTGCCATAGTTATGGGCACTGCTCCTTCCATAGAAGCTTTCAGACAATTCATGAAAAGTCCAGGTCAAGAGGCTGCAATGAGTAAGGCAGCAATGTTAGAACCACCAGTAGCTACATTTTTAGAAGAACAAGATTAACTTTGATTTTCCCAAATGCGAGGTATATTCTTTGCAGCGGTTATTCGCTTTTTGGATTAATAAATTTAGAATTGTTTTTTAATCGTTGATGAATGAAAAGTTCGACATCCAATTCACGTAAAGCCGTCAAGTTGAGGTTGCCTCCGTTCGGAGTTTAAATCCCACCCCCGCACTCAAAATTAGTACTATAATGAATGCTGAATTGAATACTTCACCGAATTGTTGATGAATGAAAGTTTCACATCTAAAAATATGGGCGCATTGCATTTCCTGACTAAACTTGATGATATAATTCTCAAAAGAGTTCTGAATTGGTCGCTACCAATTATGCTTGCATTACTTGTAACCTTCAGTATGGCTGAAGTATCAATAGATCATAACCCTGGAGAGATACCTGATGTAGATTTGGAAATGAAGGAAGTTTCGAATAATCCAGAAGATCCATCTATTGATTATTCAAATGATATAGATGACAATTGGATTCCAGCCCTTAGTTGGCAGGACTTGGACTGGAAAGATGGTTTGCCCCTCGCCCATGCCTATGCAGTAAAGGCTCTTCAAACAAAATTATCAGTAGCTAACTCTGTTTTAGCCATCAATATCTTCTGCTCATTCGTCTCATTATTACTAATTCGAAAGATTACACTTAGGATATGGACGCTTCAAGAATTAGGAGCGATTAACCTATCGATAGATGTTGACGAAGTAGGAGATAGTATGGAAGATATTGTCGAAGAAATTGATGATATTCTTGAGAATACAGAATCATTAATCTCTGAAGCCTCTACGAAAATCGAGGAAGGAAAAGAATCTCTCGGGA
>ERZ1046148.384-NODE-384-length-27777-cov-9.670839_pt1 | contig 27777 bp, 39 predicted proteins | sample MGYA00383090_ERZ1046148 | MGnify/ENA primary metagenome ERZ1046148 (study PRJEB29581, sample SAMEA5548360) | metagenome | biome: marine; feature: coastal; material: water | depth 25 m | study: Short-term variability in the microbial, nano- and picoplankton... | reverse complement strand
TGATTATATTACACCGAATGCTCAAGCAGCATTAAGAAATCTAATGGAAACATTTTCAAAACATTGTAGGTTTATCCTAACTTGTAATTATGTTGAAAGAATAATTGACCCAATCCAATCAAGATGTCAATCCTTTCAGATTATCCCACCCGATAGAAAACAAGTCGCGATGCATATGTCGAATATCTTACAGAAAGAATCGGTAGATGCAAAAGTAGATGATATCGTAACGATAGTAAATGGTGGTTATCCCGATATCAGAAGAGTAATCAATGCTGCTCAGAGACAAGTAGTAGATGAAAAACTCGTTATAGATGAAGCGATGAGTACACAAAACGATTACAAGTTAGAAGTTTTAGAAATCTTGAAAACGCAAGATAAGAAGAATAGTTTTAAGAACATTCGACAACTATTGGCAGATTCCAAAGTTACAGATTTTAGTGATATGTTTAGGTTGTTATTTGATACAGTCGATGATTGGGGTAGAGGACATGTAGCAGAATGTATCTTAGTATTAAGTCAATATCAACAAAGTGATGCAGTAGTAGTGGATAAGGAAATAAATGCTATGGCAATGTTTGTTGAGATAATAGGAAAAGTAAAATGAATATGAAAGCACAAAAACCGATAGGTAAACCACAACAGAAATTAGATTTAAGTAAAGCAGATACATTAAATTGTCAAGCGTGTGGTAATTATTTATTTATAACATCAACAATTATCAAAAAGATATCAGCAATTATGTCACCAAATGGTCAAGAGGGATTAATTCCAATTGAAGTATTTAGTTGTGGTAATTGTGGTCAAGTACCAAAGGAGATGTTAAAGGGTACAGGTTTAGAAACACCCTAACGATGTTGTTCAGCATCAACAGAGAAGATGCAGAAGTATCTGATTTATGTCCATCATTTGATTATGATGAGTGTACCTTATATAATTTACAATATGAGATAGACTACTTTAATTCAATAATTAAATGGGATGATATGTGGGATATACCTAAAGCAAAAATCAGATTAGAAAATGGTTGGAAGTTTGTAGTATTTAATCCACAATCAATGATACAAGGTTGGGGTTGGTTAAATACAGAAACAAAGGAAATATGTAATATCTATGTAAATCCTAAATATAGAAATAAGGGTATAGGTGGTGAGATTGTTAATTCACTACATAGATATTGTCAAGAGTGGGATACTTGGTGGGCACAATCAGATACTTGGAATAAATCAGCACAGAAGATGTTCCTAAATAGTAACTATAATGTAAAAATATGATATTTATATATGAATAAAAGTATCATTAGGAGAAGTTAATGAGTATAGTAAATTATACACAAAAATCAGATGTAAACGCTAAAGTAAAAGAAATTAGTGATTACATAACAGGTAGTGCAGGAGATTGGCCAGACCATAGTTATTCAGCATTTATTGGTGCATATGATTTTACTATTGAGAGTGGTAGTAATGATACAAAAATATTTGAGTTTAATACAAATCCAAGTGTACAGATACCAATATCAGTACAAGGTTCGGATTTCTTTGATAGAATTGCACAATATGCTGTTACACAAAGTTATAGTAGTGTAACTATTTATGGTTCTACTTGGGCAGATATGCAAAATCCAAGACAAACTAAACTTTCAAGTATATCCGCAAGTTTCGCTAATCATAACATAAGTTCTTCTTTTGTTTATGAGAGTTCAGCACCATATGTTAATTCTCGTGTAGAGGCATCTTCAAGTAAATTTCATCTTTTCGTTGATACACCAAATGGTTACGACGGAGCAGATGATACATTATATAGAATGGGTACTGGTTCTCTGGATAAAACTAATTTTAGAACTATACTTCAGAGTGCAAATGTTGGTGAGACATTTATAGATAATTTTGTTTCATCATCAGTTACAGCTAATACTGGTGTAGGAACTTGGCCAGATTTTGTTTTAAAATCTAAAACTGAAGATGGTTCATTATTAGTTAGTCCACTCAATATAAGTTTTAACTCATATGTAAGTAATGCAGAACAACAGAATATATACTCATCTACCTATGTAGATGCAGATGGAGTTGAACAAACTTGGGAATCAAATTCGGATTATAAAGAGAGTATGACATATTGGTATGATATCGAGACAAGTGCTGGTATATCTACTTATCCAGAAAAATTTATTCCATCTTCTGGTAGTTTAGATAGTAATGGAAATAAATACTTAGGGACTGGTAGAGCATATATATTATTCACACCACAACATACAGAAGTATTGTGTTCTTATTATAGTCCACAATACATACAAATAAATCCACCTACAGGTGTAAGTTCATCTATAGATAATGATTGGTATAAGTGGAAACTACTTGCAAATAGAGGTACTACAACACCGAGTGGAAGTTTAATTCGTATGTATGATGGTAGTACTAAACAAATACAAGATGTAGAAGTTGGTGATGTGGTTAAATCATATCAACCAGTTGGAATGAGTTTAAGTGACCACGATTTTGCAGCATATTCATCAACAGATTTAACCAATAGTGTTTCGAGTGGTTCAGTTGTACTTGAGGTATCTTCTAATGTACAACCAGAACATTATGTAATAAATGATACTTATAAGTTTGGTTGGATGGGGATGATATTTGTAAAACGAGCAAATGAGTATAAATTCCAAAGAGGATTTGAAGTTGAAGTTGGTGATGAACTACTTGATAAGGATGGTAATCTTGTCGAGGTAACATCAACAGTCGAAGTAACTAGCGATGAAACTTTCTATTCATTAGATGTAGAGGATATTGATACTTATTTTTCAAGTGATATATTAGTTCATAACTTACCACCAAAAGGACCTTAAAGAGTAAGTATGAAAAAAAATAATGGTTTTAAGTATTATATTGAAAAGGAAAACTTTCTAAGTGATTCAGAAATAGATTTTATTAAAAATAAAAGTTTTGGTGAATCTCAACACACAATCAATACCAATGGTAGTAGAGCTGAACTTGTTGGTTTGGGTGGTAGTGAGGTTAGAGATTACAGAAAAGCAACAGAGTTCCAAATAGAAAGTAGTAAAATTACTGATAAAATATTAAATCTCACTAAGGTTGCTAATAAACTACATTTCAATTACGATATTGATTGGGATTCTTACGAGAATTTTAAACTATTAAAATATGTAAAGGGTGATGGGTATGGATGGCATCCAGATTTTGGTAAAGGTGATGAATCAACAAGAAAATTAAGTGTTATAGTTCAATTATCAGATGGTGATGATTATGATGGTGGAGATTTAGAGTTTGCATTAACAACCAAAGATAGTGATAGTTTTGTTAAGGGTACGAGAAAAAAGGGGAGTGTAATTATTTTTAATCCATTAGTAATACATAGAATTACACCATTACTTTCTGGCTCAAGATATTCCATCGTTGGTTGGTTACACGGAGATACTTTTAGGTGAAAGAAAACAATGATTTTAAATGGTTTATACATTTACCATTTCTTAGTGTAGAACAATGTAATGATTTAGTAAAAAAAGTTAAGGGTGAAGATAGTTGGGTTCAAGGTGGAACATATAATCCACAAGAAGAAGAGCCTACAAAAGTTAATCCATCTCACCATCGTGATTGTAATGAAATATATTTATTGCCAGAATTAAATAGTAATATAAAGAATGATTATAGTTGGTTGGTAGATAAACTAAATACTATAGTAAAGATTACAAATGATAGGGTTTGGAAATTCGATATTGAACGAAATCAAGGGGATTTTAGAACTATTGAATATCAAAAGGGAGACCATTTCAATTGGCATTCGGGTACAGATGCTGGAATACTATCATTAAACAAAATAACTTGCTTGATTCAAATATCCGACCCAAAAGATTTTGATGGTGGTGATTTACATTTTGCATTTAGTAATGAAAAAGAAGATTTTTTTAAATGTCCATATAAACAAGGATATTTATTTATGTTCCCATCGTTTACGAACCATATGGTTACACCACTTAAAAGTGGAGAAAGATTTATAATGAGAGAAACCTACATAGGAGAACCACTAAGATGAAAAAGAATGAAAACTTTCAATGGTATATGACAAAACCAAACTTCTTTACACCAGAAGAATGTGATGAGTTTATTGAAAGGGTTAAAAGTACGGAAAAGGGTGAGACAGGTTGTATAGAACCACATATGGGTTCAGACCATAATTTAGAATTTAGAAGTGTTAAAGAATGGTATTTACATAAAGATATGAGAGATTATGCAAAGGGTGATTATTCAGACATACAACAGAAATTATTTTTATCTGCAAAAGTAATGAATCAGTTATCTTGGAACTTTAATATTCAAGAAGTAGAAAACAATATAAAAATGATTCAGTATAATGGAGAGACTGAAGATTTTTATACTTGGCATTCAGATTTTAATGCAGGTCAAAGTTCTCTAAGAAAGTTAGCGTGTATTGTACAATTAACAGACCCAAGTGAATATGAGGGTGGTAAAACACAATTTGCTATACAAGACCCACATTCTATGGAGTATTATACAATTCCACAAGAAAAGGGAACTTTAATTGTATTCTCACCAATATTTTTTCATAGAGTAACTCCAGTTACAAAGGGAATACGACATTGTATTCAAGAATTTATAATAGGTGATACCTTTGTATAAACCAGTAGAACAGAACTTTACACCTAATCCAAATTTTAGATGGTGGGTGGATAGAAAAAACTTTATTACTCAAGAAGAGTGTGATGAGTTTATAACACGAATTGATAAAGATTGTGTGAAGAAACAAAAGGATGTTTACTATGGTGCAGATTCTAATCCTAAGTATAAAAAAGACCCTGCAGTTTGTAACTTAAATGTTGCACTCTATACGGATGAGGAAATATTAACAAAATATTGGAACGCACTTAAACTAGCAAATCAACTTTATTATAAATTTGATATCGGTGGGATTCATAGAAATGAATATACTGGTCATAAATATGAAGTTGGAGATTGGTACACACCACACGCAGATTTTCATCCATCAGATGATTTCAGTATAGTTAAAATGACTGCAGTATTATTTTTAAATAATGAATATGAGGGTGGAGATTTTATATTATTTGATGATACTATAATTGAACCAGAACCAGGTAGATTGATTATATTTCCATCATTTGCAGGACACCAAGTTACACCAGTCACTAAAGGTGTAAGGTACACAAGTGTTTGTTGGGTTGCAGGAAACACTTTTAAATAAATTAAATTTTAGAGATTATATTCTCTATTTATATACATCAAAAGGTTATTATGGCAAAAACAAAATCGTTATTCGACCACATAAAACAAATTACTAATGTTCAAAATACTATGTATTGGGACTCCTTATCAGATGCTGATAAAAAGACTTGGTCCAATTATATGGTGCATAGATTTCTTAGTATGAACTCTGAATGGTTAGAGGTTGTAAATGAGATACAAAAGTATTGGGAACTAAAACCAAAGAATTTGTATCAGTTTTATATTGACATAATACCAAGAGGTAGAACATTTCTTAGATATACCAAATCTAAAAAGAAATCAAAAGTTGAAAAGTGGGCTATGGAACATTTAGTGGATTACTTTGAATGTAGTACACGAGAAGTTGAACAACATTTGGATATATTAACAAAACAACAAGTAACAAGCATTATAATGAAATATGGTGTGGATGATAAACAATTAAAAAAAATATGGAGTAAGTAATGGCAGAACAAGCTTTTAAAAAAGAAGAACAATTCGCAATGTCAGAGATGGAGTGGGGTGTTAATTCAAAAACCAACACTACCTATATGAATTTTGAATTTGATATTGATAGTTTGTATAGTACGATAGTTAAGTTAGATTATTTGGTAAGAGTAAATCCACATTTGAATGCTATAAATCTTAATATTGCTTCCTATGGTGGTGATGTTTATGCTATGTTAGGATTGGTGGATTATATACACAATATGGATATTAAAGTGAATACACATTGTGTTGGAACTTGTATGAGTGCTGCAGCAGTTTTATTAGCATGTGGTACTGGTGAAAGAACAATGACAAAACATTCGACTGTGATGGTACACGAGGGTTCAGCAGTAGAGGTTGGTAAATCTACAGATGTTATGAGAGGTGTTGACCACTTAAAGGAATTAGCAAAAGATATTAATGAGTTACTTGCAGAAGTAACTAACAAGGATGTGAAGTTTTGGAAGAGAATGAATAGAAACGATACATACTTAGATGCCACACAATGTTTAGAATATGGTATCATCGATAAAATTATTTAAAAAAGTACTTGACTCTTATATGAAAAATGTCGTATATTCAAGTATGAAATCGGAGTAAAATATGAGTGAAACATATATAAAAGATAAATCTACAAAACAAGTAGTTGATAAAACAAGTGCAAATATTATTGCACAGATGGAAAAAGAATGGCCAGAGATGACTACAGAGTTTCGTAGATTACAACGAGAACAATATGAATTGTTCCTACACAAACAACACGATTATGGCCCAGGTAATATATCAGTTGGTTCACCACTAAAAACAGAAGAGGATATTAAATTATCTCTTACTGGTTTATGGTTTAGGATGAACGATAAAATACAGAGGTTGAAAACTCTATTGATGAGTGGTAGGGTAAATGCTGTAAAGGATGAACCAATGGAAGATGCGTTCTTAGATGTATCTAATTATGGTATTATGGCAACAATTGTTAAAAATGGAAAATGGGGTAGATAATTGGCCAGAATAAGTTATAGTCAATTTTCACAATGGGATAAATGCCCACAAATGTGGAAACTTAACTATGTAGATAAACTCGGTACATTCGAGGGTAATATCTACACGGTCTTTGGAACTGCGGTTCACGAAACAATCCAAGCATACTTAGTTTGTTATTATGAGAAAACCATAAAGAAAGCAGATTCACTTCCATTAAAAGAAATTCTACTATACAGAATGGAAGAAAACTACAAGAAGGCAGTTGCCTCTTCAGAAAATGAATTACCAATAACCTTGCCAGAGATGAAAGAGTTTTACCAAGATGGGTTAAATATTATTGGTGAGTTCTTAAAGTTAAAAAATAGATACTTCCCTAAAAAAGACCACGAGTTACTTGGGATAGAATTAGATTTGAATTTTGATTTACCAAACCAAATGAAGTTCATTGGGTATATGGATGTAGTTATACACGATAAGCGAAGAGGTAGAGTTAAGATTATAGATATCAAAACATCTACAATGGGTTGGAACAAATGGCAAAAAGCCGATAAGAATAAAACTAATCAGTTACTATTATATAAACATTTCTTTGCAAAACAACGAGATATTTCAGTCGATAAAATAGATATTGAATATTTAATATTGAAGAGAAAATTGTATGAGAACTTACAATATCCACAAAAGAGAATACAAACCTTTTCACCAGCAAGTGGAACACCAAGTGTAAATAGGGTTATGAAAAGGTTACAAGAGTTTATTGATGATTGTTTTGATTCAGAGGGTAAACAAGTATTGAAAGAATATACTAAGATTGCATCAGCAAAGAATTGTAAATATTGTGAGTTCAAAACTAAACCAGATTTATGTGATAGGAATAAAAAATGATAAATCCAAATATAAGATTGTACTTACCAGATGTTATTAATGGTGGATACACCGAAAAAATTATAGAGATGTTAACTGATATTTCAAATGATGTTCGTAGTGCAAGATTATATTTTTGGTATCACGAACCAGATTTATCTAAAAAAGAAGTAAAAGACTTTCTTGATATTTGGGAAAGTAAAAAGCACACAAATTTTAAAACTATTATCAGACCATACTATTTTGACACACAAAATGATTTTATATGGTACGACGTAATGTCATACAAAATGGTGGCTTCTCTTGCACCAACTGCAACGGGTATTAAGAATCAATATACAAGATTCTCGTGGAGATATGTAGAACCTAAAGATATTATAGAGGGATTAGAAGAATTTAAAGTTATATATGAGTTCGTTACAAATGATAAACCAATCAAAAAACAAAAAAGAAATGACGGTGAAGATAGCAATCATCGGAAGTCGGAGTTACACAAATAACAGAAAGATTCAAAAATTTATTTGGGAACTAAAAGAAAAGTTTAAGAATAGATTAGAAATCGTTAGTGGTGGTGCAAAAGATGGAGCAGATAAATATGCTAAGAAGTTTGCATTAGATTTCGATGTAAAATATTCTGAGTTTCCTGCATACCACGAATCACATAATATGCATTGTGTAATGGAATCGTTTAGATATGGTAAACCATATAATGTGGGACATTATCATAGAAGAAATAAAGATTTAGTAGAGTATAGTGATAAAGTAGTTGCATTTTGTACTAATGGTGAGATAACTAATGGTACATTATCTGCATTAAAGTATTCACATAAAATAGAAAAAAAATACATTATTATTGATTAAGTATATATTTATATATATGTATATAATGATTGAGGATATATTATGAAAGAGATTAAGTTAACTTCGGTAAAAGTAATATCGGAGTTATATAGTAAATTTAAAAGTGAGACAATTGAGTCGGAGTTCTCACTACAAAAATTGGTAAACAGAACGCTGAATAAGTTTGTTTATGATGAGGAGTTTCGAAAAGAAATTCTCGAACACGATAAGTTAACTCAGAGTGGAAGTAAATTTTAATTTAAATAATAAGGGTTATAAATGGATATTAAATTACCAAAATTAAAGTCAGTAAAAGAAGTACAAGCTCGTAAGAAGAAAAAGATTCTTTTACTATCAGATGACCTTCGTATGTCAAGTGGGGTTGGTACGATGTCAAGAGAATTTGTATTAGGTACAATTGATAAATACGATTGGGTTCAGATTGGTGGAGCAATAGAACATCCAGATAAGGGTAAAGTGGTTGATATGCACGATGCTGTGTTGGAAGAGACTGGTGTGAAAGATGGATATTTAAAAGTTTATCCAATTGATGGTTATGGTAATCCAGATATTTTAAAAGAGATTATGGAACTTGAGAAACCTGATGCTATTCTTCACTACACAGACCCAAGATTTTGGGGATGGTTATACCATATGGAACACGAATTGAGACAGAACATTCCTATATTCTATTATAATATTTGGGATGATTTACCTGCACCACATTATAATGAGTTCTTTTATGAGAGTTGTGATTTGATTATGAATATTTCCAAGCAGACTGTTGGATTAGTTGATGAGGTTGCAAAAACAAAACCAAGAACAGATTGGGATTCTACATACTTACCACACGGAATTAATGAAACACAATTCTATCCAATTAAAGATGAGGCAGAATTGTTAGAGATGAGAAAATTTAAGAATGAGTTATTAGGTAATAAACCACATAACTTCACACTATTGTATGTGAATAGAAATATTCGTAGAAAGATGATGGGTGATTGTATTCTTGCATTTAAAGAATTTGTAAGTACCATTCCAAAGAAAGATAGAGATAAAGTTACTTATGTAATGCATACACAACCAGTTGATGGAAATGGAACTGATTTACCAGCATTAATTAATGCTATTGCACCAGAAATAAATGTGGTGTTTAGTACTAAGAAACTTGAAAATAAACAAATGAATTTCCTATACAATATTGCAGATGTTACAATGAACCTTGCATCCAACGAGGGATTCGGATTAGGAACTTGTGAATCATTGATGGCTGGAACACCAATCATCGTGAATGTTACAGGTGGATTACAAGACCAAGTAGGATTTAAGGTTAATGATAAATTTTTAACTGCAGAAGATTATAAAGAAATCAAGTCTCTACACAATTGGAAAGAGTGGGAACACAATGAAGAATTAACTTGGGGTGAGTGGTGTAAACCAGTTTGGCCTAAGACTCGTTCTCTAATGGGTTCAGTTCCAACACCATACATTTTTGATGACAGATGTGATTGGCAAGATGCTGCCGTTAGGATTAAAGAATGGTATGAGATGGGTAAAGAAGCAAGAGATGAGTGTGGGTTCAAAGGACACGAATGGGTTAGTGGAGATGAATCTATGATGAGTGCCAGATGGATGTGTAAAAATTTCATAGACCATATGGAAACTGCATTTGAAAAATGGACACCAAGAAAAAAAGTTAACACATATAAGGCGTAAGATATGAAACCATTAATATTAGTAACAGCACCAGTAAAAACTCGTAGTGGGTACGGAAATCACTCACGAGATATTTGTTCTGCGTTGATTGAATCAGATAAATACAATGTGAAAATTAATTCCGTAAGATGGGGAAGTACACCGATGACTGCATTGGAAGATGGTAATCCACAACACGATAAAATTAAATCACATTTACTTCCAGGTCCAAATATGGAAAAACAACCTGATGTACATTTACATATAGTTATTCCAAGTGAGTTTCAACCAATAGGTAGAAAAAATATCGGTATGACTGCAGGAATGGAATCCACTATACCAATACCGAGTTGGGTAGAGGGTGTAAATAGAATGGATACCACAATATTCACTTCAGAGTTTTCTAAAAATGTTTTCGAACAAGCAGAATTTAATGATGAGAAACAAAAGAGACAAATAAAAATGCAAAAACCATCAGAGGTTTTATTTGAGGGTGTTGATACAAATGTTTATAAGGAAACCAAGAAGATTGGTAAGACGGTTAAAGATGCATTCAAACCTATTACAGAAGATTTTTGTTATTTATTTACTGGTCATTGGTTAGGTGGTTCAATTGGACAAGATAGAAAAGATGTAGGTATGTTGATTAAAGTATTTTTAGAAACATTCAAGAATACAAGAAATCAACCTGCGTTATTACTTAAAACAAGTGGTGCAGATTTTTCTATATTAGATAGGGAAGATATTTTAAAGAAAATTAAATATATCAAACAGGGTATAGTTGGCAGTAAACTTCCAAATATCTATTTAATACACGGAGATTTTACAGATAATGAAATGAATGAAATGTATAATCATCCAAAGGTAAAAGCTCATGTCACATTCACTCACGGAGAGGGATTTGGTAGACCATTATTAGAAGCAGCACAGAGTGGTAAACCAGTAGTTGCACCAGGTTGGAGTGGACATGTAGATTTCTTACATAAAAACTATGCTCAGTTATTACCTGGTTCATTAACTAAAGTTCCTATGGAAGCATTTCCAAAGGATATGGCATTCAATAGTCCAGAAAATAAATGGATTACAGTCAATTATAATGTAGCATCAAGTGTTTTTAGTGAGATTCATAATAATTATAGTAAGTACCAAGTAAAGGGAAAACAATTACAAGCATACACAAAGAAGCAATTCTCGTATGAATCAATGAAGAATAAACTTGAATCTATCATTGACCCAATAGTAGAATCAGTTCCAAAAGCAGTAGAATTGAAACTACCTAAGTTAAATAAAGTAGAAGATAATAAAGGGTTGAAATTACCCAAACTGAAAAAGGTGTAAAATGGCTGAAAAAATAATAACCTGTCCAAATTGTTTTAATGACAAGAGATGTTTTGAAGATACTCAAGAAGTTGAGGGTAAAGATTTTAAATCGTATATGTGTTTTAATTGTGGATTCACAAGTAATTCAACATACGAGTGGGATTCACCAGAACTTAAAAAAGCACAATTAGGTTCATCACAATTGATGAATGATATTTCTTTTTATGATGAAGAGAGAAAACTTATGTGGTTTCCATCAGTTTTAAATATGGGAAAGTTGGGAGTAATTTATCCAGATGGTACTCAAAATAGTTGGAACTATAAATTAGCAGAAGTTCGTAAATTAACTGCGTTAGAATTAAAGGATGATAAATACAAAGGTCACGATAGTATATTAGATGTAGAAACTGCAAAAACCTATGGGCAATATGAGTTTTTAGATGCTTGTAAGGATATGGGTATAATCAAGGACCTTGATTAGTGGCGATAAAGAATACAGCATGGCATCAAGTTGAACCAGGTCAAATAGTAACCTTTATGTATAAATCAAAAGGTGAGACTCGTGGATATAAGAGAACCATCTTGATGTTAAATCCAGATTTACGATTTAGAAAAAAAACTACCAAAAGAATTAAAAGATTTGTTGCAGGATTAGTATTAGATACCGCAATAACAAGACCATTAACTGAAACTAAAATTGAAAAATTATTTGGTAAACTTGGTGGATTAGAATTTGAAGAGGGTTCTATTGCAGCAGATTTACCTGATAGAGTTTCAAAAGCACAAACATCAGTAATGTATAAAAGATTAAAACAATTGGTTGGTCAATATCAAAATTACAGAACATTTGATAGAAGAGAATGTTTAAAACGAAGAGTGTATCTTGAAGTAGATTATAGTAAAATACCAAAAGATACATTAGACGAATTTAGTAAAGAAATGGAACGAAAGTTCCAAAAACAAATTGAGGCAACATTTGAAAATTAGTTATGGAATCACTGTCCACAATGAACACGAAGAGTTAAATCAGTTATTAGAAATCCTTATCCACAAAACAGATGTGGAAGATGAAATAGTTATTTGCGTTGATGGTGAGGATGAACAAGTACAAGAAGTTATAACGAGTTGGGTTCAACAATATGGACACGAAGATATGAAAACTATCAAGGTGTATCATAGAAAACTTGATGGTGATTTTGCTTCACAAAAAAATTCAGTTATAGAAAATTCAACAGGTGACTATATTTTTCATATTGATGCAGACGAGTATCCACACGAAATATTATTACGAGATATAAAAAGGGTTTTAGAAATTAATGATGTGGATTTAATATGGGTGCCACGAGTCAATACAGTCGAGGGTATAACCCAAGCACACATTAATACTTGGGGATGGAAAGTTACAGAAAAAGGTTGGATTAATTTTCCCGACTATCAATCAAGAATATTTAGAAATAGAGATGATATTAGATGGGAACGACCAGTACACGAACAAATTACAGGTTGTAAAACATATGCTCATATCCCACCACAAGAGGAATTGAGTTTGTATCATCCTAAAACAATACACAAACAAGAAACCCAAAATCAGTTATATACTGCAATAACAATGGATAATTATTTATGATAAAAGTAAAAGTTATAAATCCTACACTCGATAGGAACGAACCAACATTCAGAATATTTATGGCGTGTAAAGACCATTTTAGAAATTATGGTGTAGAAATAACTGAATCAGATGATTTTGATGTAATGTTTATTGGTATGCATGATTTTATAAATAAAAAGATACCATTGAAATATAGTATTGAATGGGGAACTGAAAATGTAGAGAAACTATCACAAGGTGGTAGGTTTATGATGTTCGATGGTTCAGATTCAACATCGTTAATGGGTGGTATTGAGGTAATGAGAAATACTAATCCAACGCGTTACATAAAAAACCAATTATTAAAACGAGAGTTGTATAATAATCCGATAGATTTTGGAAGATGGTTTTGGGGTAAAGGTGATAACAATCTAAGTTACGATATAACTGAAGATGAGTGGAAAAAGATAGCATTGAGTGGATGGAATCTTGGTTATCTACAAGGACATTTATTTGACCAGAATTTAATTATGCCACCAGCAAATGTAAAACCACACGATGTTTGTGCAATATATCAAGCAGAACACAAAGAGAATTACGAACACGAGATACGAAATGATATTCCATACACCAAACATAGAAAGGGTGCTTGGGATGAGTTAAGTATTGATTTCATATCCAATAAAGATAAATTACCTTATCAAGAGTATATTAACTATTTATATAATTCAAAGGTTTGTTTATCACCATTTGGTATGGGTGAAATATGTTTTAGAGATTTTGAGATATGGGCAACGAGTACAATAATGGTTAAACCAACGATGGATTTAATTGATACTGCACCTAATATGTATATAGATGGTAAAACTTATTTTGGTTGTCAGTATGATTGGTCAAACTTAAATGAGGTAATTAGTAGTATCGTGGATGATTTTGATAATCTTAACGAAAAAGTAACTCATTATGCAAGAGAACAATATTTAAAAGTTTACGATGTACGAAATTATATCGAGCATGTAGTTGAGATGTTTAAGAAAATTAATGAGGAAGAGACAAATGGTTAGTTTAGAAAATTTAGAAGGTAAAGTTAAAAAGGTAGTTAGGTCTACCGAATGGAGAACTTTACAAGAAAAATATAATAATGCAACACATATATTTTATTTCGGACATGGTGGAAATCTTGGAGTATCAGACCACGCAGCAATAGATGCATCGAGATTAACAGATAAGAATATTATTGCTCCAGGTAGTGGTATTCTTGCAACATCTATTATATCAGATGAATCTTTTGAAACTTGGTTGGCAAAATGGTTAGAGATAAGGTCAAGAGGATTAGATAAATCTAAATGTTTAGCAGTTGGAATGAGTTGTTCTACTACAGGTGCTTCATCAGATTCATTAGTACACGCGTTGAATTGGGCATCAGAAAATGGTATGGATAGTTGTTTGTGGAGTGCGCAACCAAAGGAAAATTTAAATGATGATATCATACCAATTAGTTTTGATTGTATGTATTATCATACATCTGAATTAATGTCTCTTGCATTAACTTATGAGTTAATTCACGGCGCTGGATTTAAATGTCCATCTATTGCAGGAAAAGCAAACAAAAGAAGATTTGAGGAATTAGGTATAGAATCAGAAATTAATACAGAAATATCTCACTTGAATGTACCACCTGGATTCGAGAATGAACAAAAGAATATTGCAGTTGACTTTGATGGTGTTATTCACAATATGGATAAAGGTTGGTATGATGGTACTTGTTATGGAGAACCACTACCAGGTAGTTTAGATGCGTTAAAACAATTGTATGGTAAATGGAATATAATAATCTTCACTGCAAAAGGTAGACCAGATAGACCATTAGTAAATGGAAAGACTGGAATAGAATTAGTAGAAGAGTGGTTAGATAAACACGATGTACTACAATATGTAGATGATATTACTTGGGAGAAACCACGAGCAGAATATTACATTGATGATAGAGGTATTAGATTTACCAACAATTGGGAAGAGATATTAGAGGAAGTATTGTGAGTTTTTGGGATAATTTATTTTGGAGTGATTTTAAAATATACTATTGGTTTAAAAACAAGATAGAAGATTTTAAACTTAATCGTAAGATTAAAAAGAAATTACAGAATGTAAAGAAAAAAGACCCGTTTATATATAAATGAAAGATAATTTTAAAATAGCGGTTATGTTAAATGGACATCCAAAACATTTGGAAACCACTCAACATTTATTTAAACATTGGAATACATTATATGATAATGTTCATTTTGATTTTTTTGTGAGTATTTGGGATACAATTGATAATGATTATGAAAGTTTTGGTAGAGTTTTAGATATCAATGAACTTGATTGGGTTACTAAATTTGAACTTTTGAAAGAAGAAGATTGTCCTTATGATTTAAAATCACACGATGCTGGACGACATCAACCACATTATTGTTATACACTTAAAAAAGTTAATGATTTGAGAAACTCACACGATGAAGAATATGATGCAGTATTACAAACAAGATGTGATTATGTAATATTTAAAAAAACTTTAGATGGTTTTGTAAGGGAGCTCACGAGAAATCGAATAACTGATAGAAATATCTTTTCTAAGGGTGGGATATCAATTCATAGTGTTCAATCACCAGAATTAGAGAAATGGAATCATTCACTTTGGACACACGATTATTATTTTTTTGGTTCACCAAAAGTGTTTGATATATTTTCAACAATGTTTGATGAAATGTGGATGAATGAAGATTATGATGGTGAGGTGTTAATGCATGTATTTCAAGCAGAACACTTATGGTCGAATGGAATTTATATTATGAAATCAAAGAAAAGTGGATTATCATTATTAATAAGAGAAGCTTACAGATTCTCGGAATATAATGAGGATGGAATTGAAGTTGGTACTCAAGTTATTAAAAAACAGGCAAATACAAATCAAGGTTGGGCGTTACAAAATCCTACACCAAAACAATTAATAAAATTAATAGAAGTGCGTGGGATGGATTGGTTATATAATCCTAAAAATGAAATGATGATTTTAGAAAATTTTAGAAGAACACCAAAAATATGAGAACATTATACGCAAATGGTTGTAGTTTCACATTGGGGGATGAATTAGGACATCCTGAAGTTCAGAGGTTTCCATCTATAATATCAAGTACAAGAAATATGAATGTTATAAACCACGCAAGATGTGGTGCAGGTAATGAAGAAATTTGTAGAAAGACTATGGATTATCTTATGGAATACATTGATAGTGGTAAAGATACAAAAGATTTAGATGTTGTTATTGGGTGGAGTTTGGTTTCAAGGTGGGAGTATTACGATGGTGGTTGGAAAGGGTTAACACCTAATTCAGTAGGTAACAGACACGATGCTCCATATTATTACTATGGTATGTTCCAATCCACAGAAAAGGATATGTTAGATTTTATGTGGGAAGTATCAGTTGTAGAATCATTTCTAAAGAAACATAATATCAATTATTTCTTTTTCAAAATAGATGGTGGACAACATACAATGTGGAATCAGACTGGAGCAGAGATTATAGATGGGTTTGATTTAGATAAAGTGAACAAGTTGTATGTAGAAAATATTGATACAGGTAGGTTTCCAAGTTTGATTAACCCAAGTGAAACATTTAGAGAATTTGCATTAGAGTATGCTGGATTAAAACCAGAACACCACCCTAATGAAAAAGCTCACGAACTATTTGCAGAATATATTATGGATAGATTATGAGACCACATTCAGAGATAAAACAACCAATCGTTCACGCGGGTGAACACGCAAGAAGTATTATGGATTGGATGATTGAAACAGGTCATTTAAAAAATAAATATACTAAACCAGATAACATAACTTTTATTACAGCACATAATTATGTTGATGATGAGTTAGGAAGTGCAGAATCAAAACTACATAGATACAATCAATTATTTGAATTAGAAGATGGTAAAAAGGTTAGTATATTTGAGAGAAATCTAATACATTTAGGCATAGGAACACCCGTAGTTGTTTCCAAACCAGTGTGTGGCCACCATATAACAGACGAGAAGATGATTGAGGAGTATGGTATGTATTCTCACTTAATGAAAGAACAATGGATACTTGAGTATTTGGAAAACAACAAAACAACAGAATTAACGATGTGGTGTGATGCTGGTGATGTGATATTTCAAGATGACCCACAAAAAATTATAGATATATTTTATGAATATGATTGTGATGTATTATTTATGGGAACAACATTTAGAAATGGAAATAAGGGTGGTTTTCACGGAGAATGGGGTGAGAAAGCTATGAATCACGAAGATAATCAATATGGTTATTATTTGAATTGTGGGGTAGTTATAGGAAGAACAGATTTTGTGATTGAAATGTTGAGAGAAGCATTAAAGTATAAAGATGATAAAAGGTTCACACAACACCCACCAGAAGCACCTGAACATTTAAAAATGGCTGATGACCAAGAAATATTTAGACATTTGCATCCAAAGTATTATCCAAAAATAAAGGTAGATAACAAAGACGATAGGAGATTAGCATGGCGATATTGATGGGAAAAACAAGAAGAGGATTTACGGCTGGAACAATGGATTTGTTACATGCAGGACACATATTGATGTTGAAAGAAGTAAAAGAACAATGTCATTATTTAATAGTTGGTTTACATAGAGACCCAACGATTGATAGACCTGAAAAGAATAATCCTATACAATCAGTAGAGGAAAGAAGAATACAATTAGAAGCAGTAAAATATATAGATGAGATAATTGAATATGATACAGAAGAGGATTTGATTGAGTTGTTAAAGGAGATTAGTCCTGATGTTAGATTTGTAGGTGAGGATTGGAAAGGTAATCCAAATTTGACTGGTATAAATTTACCAATCAAAATAGTATTTAATACGAGAGACCATAATTACTCATCAACCGAGTTAAGAAAAAGGATATTAGAAAATGGTTAGTATAGAATTAATAATGGCAGAGTTCGGAGAAGAACGAAAAAATATGGGTGGAAACTTATTCGAGGGTTCACAGAGATTAGACCCAACATTATCTACATTTTCAAAAGTAATGGGTGATGATTATGATGTAAGTTTAACATTAATAACAGATACAGAGGTATCCATAAATACAGAATTACCATATACAGTCGAGATGATTACAGATAATATATTTGAGGGTAATTCTACTTCACAAAGAGGTGAAGCAAGATATGGTAACAGAAGTAATGATTACTATAAAGTAAAGGGGTTGTTGGAATCAGATGCAGATATTGCTATATGTATGGATTCTGATATGTATGTAGTTAATGATGAGTTTAAAACAATTGTACCACTCACACAAAAATTTGGTATGTGTATACCAGAGAATCCAAGATTACAAGTTAGGTTTGATGGGATTAGAGGAATGGATGGAAACTATACTTTAGACGAAGACCCAACGCGTGGAAATGGTATGATAACTAATATGTCACCAATCACATTAGATACATCAAATCAAAACGCAAGAGATGTATTAAAAGAATATTGTAATGAAATGGAAACTAATCCTGCAAGAGGTCCATTATCAATGTGGAGAGCAATATGGAAACAAGGGTGGAATCCAAGCATATTACCATTTCAATGGTGTGTTTGTGATATGAGTGTTGGTATTGATGATGTGATTTGTTTACATACTGGTCATAAAAAAGTTGCAGATTATTATTTGGAGAAATAATTATGGAAGAAAAGAAAACAAAAGTAGTAATGGTGATGGCACATCCAGATGATGAAATAATATTTGGTTGGCCGATATTTCAAGATGATGATTATGAGAAAGAAATTATTATGTGTAGTTCAGATTTTAATAATCCAGCAAGACAGGAATATGCTCACAGAAAGTTCTTACTACAAGAGGTGTGTGAGAAATATAATATACCATTAACTTGTTTTGATTATCCATCAGAGTTTTATAAATTAGAAACTCGTGGGACTACATTAGAGGATATGCAAAACACGATAGTTGATTGTGTAGAATCAAAAGAATGTGATTTTGTTTTCACACATAATCCTATGGGAGAATATGGACACATAGACCATAAAATGATTTTTGAGTTGATGTACAATAGGGTTGATAAACCATTACTAATTACAGATTTATTACAATCTGAAACACATTGGCCATCACATAAGAAGATACCGAGAAGAATCGAAATGGATTTCTACAAACACAAGTTATTCGAGTGTGAGTTGAATGTTGAGATGTACACAGATATCTACAACATATACAAAAACGGAAACGCATGGACATATTGGAATACACCAGAAACAGAGACAAAAAAATGTTCTCTTTACAAAATTTATTAATATTTATATAAAAGGGTTATTATGAAATTAACAGCAATCATACCAGTAAGAGCAGGTTCACAAAGGGTAAAGAATAAAAATCTAAAACCTTTTGCTGGAACTACTCTATTAGAAATAAAAATAGAAACACTTAAAAAAGTACAAGGTATCGATGATATAATTGTAACAAGTGATTCTGAAGAAATGTTATTCATCGCAGAAAAACACGATGTAGGTACACATAAAAGAGATGAACACTTTGCAAGTAACATTGTTAACAATAGTGATTTTATGCAAAACCTATCCACGATAGTTGATGGGGGTGATATTATGTATGCACCTTGTACATCACCATTACTAAGTAGTGAAACTATTACAGAGATAGTTACTAAGTATAAGGAAAATGATTTTAAAAATATTGTTACTGTCACACCACAAAAACATCATATGTGGTTAGATGGTAGACCATTGAATTATAATCCAAGTGAATCACCAAACTCACAAGATTTACCTGATATCTATTCGGTAAATTATGGTTGTTGTATTTTATCCAAAGAAGATTTATACAAACATAAGAATGTTGTAGTTGAACCTACATTTCATATCACAGATGAAATAGAAAGTATTGATATAGATACAGAGTTTGATTTTATGACAGCAGAGTTTGTTTATAAGAGGGTTTATGGATTATAGAAGTATAAAGGAATTTAAGGATACACACAAAGGTAAAGATATTTATGTGATTTGTGCTGGTCCAAGTTCGGATTATTTTCCAGCAAGATTCTTTACTGATAAGATTGTAATTGGGGTTAATAATGTTTTCAAGAAGTTTCCTTGTAACTATGTGATAGCAAAGGATTTACAAGAACGACCACGATTCGCTAGAATGGTAGAAGAGATTAAAAAAACTGATATTAAATTGATTTTTTCAGAATATCATACTGCTCATTTATCAGATGGTAAGAATAAACCAAATCTTGCACCAGAGAAAAGTGGTTGGTATTTCGAACACTTAGATAACAAAAGTGCAACTATGAATGATGAGGTTTTATCAGTAATAGGTTCGGATAAATTAGTTGTATCTCGCTCGACTGTTACAAGTGCGATGAATCTTGCAGCATATATGGGTGCTCAAAATATTATTTTATTGGGACACGATTGTGGGAGTATTGATGGTGATTTATATGACCCAACATACACAGAATCAGATTGGGGAAGTGCAAATAATTACTCAAGTGCTCCTAAATGGGTTGGTACAATAGAAGCTCAAACACTCGCGGTAAAGGAAAGATTAAAAAAAGTATATGATTGTGATGTGATATCAATTAATCCATTTATTAATTTTGGATTAGAGGGACACAAATACATATCCAATTCAAGGGATGAAGATGGAAAACTCAAATAAAATAGATTTTATAATAGTAAGTTTTAAGAATACAGAATATGTAAAACTTGCACTTGAAAGTGTAGAGAAATTCGTAGACCATCCATTTGATGTAACCATAATTGATAATGGTGATGATGTAGAAAGATACAAAGAAATCTATAAAGATAAGGATAACTATCAGATATTAAAAGGCCCACAAGATGGGGTGTGGAAGAAACCAGGTGATGGTAGTATAAATCATTCTGCAGGATTAACAATGGGTATGAAAAATACTTCCAATCCAATAGTTTGTTTTTTAGATTCAGATATATTATTCCTTGATACTTGGACAGAGGATATACTACCACTAATAGAAAATGTTTTCTTGGTGAGTAATAGATTTGATAGAAGTATATGTAGAGAAATGTTTATGATATTTAAACGAGAGAATTTTGAGAAGTATGATTTGTATCCAGATGCAACTCACATAGATAGTTGTGGTAACATAACTAAGGTAGCAGCAGAGAATAGAGAGAGTTGTATTATATTAGAAAATACAGCATTTACAATGCAAGGACAATATGTTGGTGATAAATCAAAACACATTTTAAATTTACCACACGGAGAACAATGTTCAATCAATCAAAAACCATTCTTCTTCCATTATGGTAGAGGAGAAACAAGACCACAAGAAACCATAGATTTATGGAACAAAGAAGCGAGGAGATACTTAGATGATACCACTATTTAAAGTATTTATGGACAAGAATGCTCACAAATCAGTACGAAAGGTATTGGAGAGTGGGTTTATAGGACAAGGGCCAAAGGTAGAAGAATTTGAAAGTAATTTAAAAGAATACTTTGGAGTTGATTATATCTCGACTGTAAATGCTGCAACATCTGCAGAACATTTGGCACTACATCAATTGAAGAATCCAATACAAGAAGTATTTGAGGGTTGTGCATCAAGAGAAGTATGGCCTGGTTTAAAAGATGGTGATGAAGTATTAACTACACCACTAACTTGTACTGCAACCAATTGGCCAATACTTGCAAACAACCTAAAAATAAAATGGGTTGATGTCGATGAGAACACATTGAATATGGATTTAGTGGATTTAGAGAGAAAGATAACAAAGAAAACAAAAGTTATATTTGTTGTACATTGGGGTGGTTATCCAGTCGATTTAGATAGATTAGATATAATTGCAAGGAACGCAGAAAAACGATTTGGTTTTAAACCAGCAATTATAGAAGATTGTGCTCACGCGATGGGTTCTACATATAATAATCGACCAATAGGTTCTCACGGAAATTGGTGTACATTTAGTTTCCAAGCAATTAAACACATCACAACGGGTGATGGTGGAATATTAATCACACCAGATAGAGAATCATATGATAGGTCTAAGTTGTTAAGATGGTATGGTATAGATAGAGAATCTAATAAAAAAGATTTCAGATGTGAAGAGGATATCAAAGAGTGGGGATTCAAATTTCATATGAATGATATTGCTGCAACACTTGGTATTGAGAACTTTAAACATTTAGATGAAATAGTTGGTAAACATCAAGATAACGCACAATACTATGATGAAGAGTTAAGTGATGTAACAGATGTACAATTATTAGAAAGAAAACCTAATCACAAATCATCATTTTGGATTTATAGTTTATTAGTTGATAGAAAAGATGATTTTATGGAGCATATGAAGAAACACGATATTATGGTATCACAAGTACACGAAAGAAATGATATTCATAGTTGTGTAAAAGAATTTGAAAGAAACCTACCTACGCTTGATAGGATTACACCAAGATTAATTGCAATACCAGTTGGGTGGTGGGTTACTAAAAAAGAACGAGAGTATATCGTTCAGACTATTAAAAAAGGCTGGTAATGTATCCAAATGTAAATCTTCCAACACCTTATCCTAAAGGTTATTTGGAAAAGATGTATGATTATGTTATAGAACATAAACCTAAAACTATTATAGAGTTTGGTAGTGGTTGGGGTTCTACAACAATTTATATGAGAACCGCACAAGAAACTTATGGTGGTGAATTATATTCACGAGAATTAGATGAAGAAAAATATCAAGGTGCATCAAAAAACTTTGGTACTTCGGGCATTTTAGATGATATATATTATCATAATGAAAGTTATGACACATACTTCGATAATCCAATAGAATTTGACTTACTTTATATAGATGTTCATAATGAAGGTCAAAGAATTAAAAAAATATTAGATAATGAGTTTATACAAGATATGATTAAACAAGGTAAACATATATTATTTGAGGGTGGTTCTACTGAAAGAGATAATATTGCAAAATCAAGAGGTGGAAAAAGTTTTACTACAATTGGGCATGATTACGAATTAGTTTATGGTAATCAAAATGACAGACATACATTTTCAAGATTATGTTAACACCAAATATACATCCACGAGAAATAGAATTAGTTCAGAGTTACTGCAAATCAGATTCAGTAATGTTAGAATGGGGTTGTGGTGGTAGTACCACAATATTTCCAAATAATGTAAAGAAGTTTTATAGTATAGAACATAACTTAGATTGGTATTGGAATGTACAACAGGAGATATATGATGATAAACTTGATAACGCAGAAATACATTTATGTGATATACCAAAGGGTGTACCAACCAATAGAGAAAAATTTTGGAACAAGTATGATGATAATATATTATATGCTTCAGAACATTTAGATAATCACAACATACCAAAATTAGATGATTGTGTATATCCAAGAGATAAATATGTTTGGGGTGAGTATATAGATTATGTAGATAATTTAGGAGTTGACCATTTTGATATAGTATTTATAGATGGTAGAGCAAGAACAGATTGTGCATACAAAGTATTGAATTATATAGATGAAACTTCTATTGTGTTTATACACGATTTTTGGCCAAGACCAGAGTACCATAAAGTGTTTGATTATTATACTGAAGTTGTTAGTATAAAAGATACACAAATAGGAGATGGTGGACAAACGATAGTAGGATTGAAAAAGAAGTGAATAAACAAAAAGAGTTATTAACTATATTAGAATCAAATGATATAAATATAGATATTTTGAAAGAGAATGATGTTTGTTTAATGGGTGGTAGTATTCTAAAATTAATGATGGAGTTACCATTAGATTCAGATTTAGATTTATATTTTAAAGATTACGAAAAATACAAAAATGTAGATGATTATTTTGATGATTCATTTGAATGTATAGAAGAAACTAATGCATTCAAAAATTATAAATGTAAGGATTTAATTGTTCAATTGATATGGAACAATGATAATAATGTGAGATGGGGAAAGGGAAGTTACAATGATGTGGTTTCTAATTTTGATTTCACTATAATCACTGGTGGATACGAGTTTAAAAACGAAATGTTTAGATATTCACCTACATATTTTGATGATATATCACATAAAAGGTTAATTTGTAATCATTGGCCACTAAGAGTTGAGAATTATCATACCATTGAACAATTACTTGGTAGAATAGATAAATTTAAGAAGATGGGATTTACAATCAGTAGTGATTTGTTAAATCAAATAAAGGAGTTATGATGGTGAAAGAGTTAGTAGAGAGAGAATATACAGATTTAAGGTCATCGGTAAATGCGGTTGGTGAAGTGGTAACACAAATCATTCATTTTGTTGGTGGGGAGAAAAGAACATTTAACCATGTCATATCAAAATCATTATTACAAGGACAGTTTACTAAATTTAAACAAACTGATGGTACTTGGGTAATGGTTAATGATAAAAACATATTATGTATTGAGGTTTTTAATGAAGAGTAAAAATGTAGTATTTATGACTGCAATGGTGGATGCACCAGATAGATTAGATTATGCTGAATGGTGTTACAAATCGTGGCAATATTGGTGTGATAAGAATGATGTAGAGTTATTCATATTAGAAGATGAATTAAGACCAAAGGGTGATGGTACAATGAAAGTTCCAGGTATGAAACCTACTTGGCAAAGATGGCATGCGATGGAAGTATTGGATGCAAATGGTATAGAATATGATAATGTAGCATTAGTTGATATTGATACGATGGTACATTGGGATTGTCCAGATTTCTTTGAAGCATCAAAAGGTGAGTTTGGTGCAATACAAGATAGATTCTTTATAGAGTGGACTCATAATAGTATTCAAGGTTATCAAGATTTTTGGCCTGATATTAAATTTGATTGGTTAACATATTTTAATTGTGGTTTTATTGTATTGAATAAAAAGCATAAAGAGTGGTGTAAGAGTGTTACAGATTTTTATTATGAGAATGAAGATGAAATACGAATGAGACAACACGAGACTGTAAAAAAAGGTTCAGACCAAACACCTATTAATTATATGATACGAAATAGTGAACACGATATTGAGTTTTTAGATGAGAGATTTAATCTACAACAATTACATCTACGAGGAGTATTGCAGAGTGATTTACTATGGAATGTTGGTTGGGTTTGGCATTTTAATGGATTTGAAAAAACAGAACGAAATGCCTTGATGAAGAATGTGTGGGAGAGAGTAAAACATAATTATGCATAAATTAACTAATAAGATTGCAATCGGATGTTTAGTACAATTCTATGAAATAGATATCATAAAGGATTATCTACTTAGTGTACAGAAAGCATTAACGAAAATTGAAAACAAAGAGAATGTGGTTATTGATATTTGTTTTAATTTGAATCAAGGGTTGGAACAAGTTGATGAAAAGAAAATAACTATTGGTGAACTACGAGATAATTTTAGAGAAATACTAAAAGATGTATTTGGTTATGACCATCACTATAATGATGTACAAAACTATACTTTAAATTTAGTAGAACACGATACCAATGGTGGTGATACAATAGAAGAGATTTATACTATCGCGGATTATCGTAGAGAGTTCAATGAAAAGTATTGTGAAGAGGTAGACATACTAATGTGGGGTGAAAGTGATTCATTGATACCAACACAAACCTTTGAGATATTAGATAACTTACATACTGCAGCAAAAGAAACAACACCAAAGTATGTTGGGTTCTTCAGTACTTGTAAGATGTGGGATGATACTTGGAAAGTATTAGAACATCCAGATTTCACAGATAAACCATTCATAGAGGGTGATTTAACAAATTGGTGGAGTTTACGATACAATATGAAACAGCAAGAAATGGAATTGATTAATGATAAGGTTGAGGATTTGGATATACAAGTTACTCAAAACCTAAAGTTTAATGGGTGTGGGTTAGTTATATCATCAGATGTAATTAAGAGTGGAGTTAATATACCAAAAAGTGTATTCTTTGTACACGAAGATACAGCATTTATGAATAATTGTTTGATACACTTCCAAGGTCAGTTAACACAATATATAATTAAAAATATTCTATTGGTTCACAATAGAAAATTACCAAACAAACGAATGTATATAAAGGGGCAGGATTTCACAACGGATGATATGACTGTGATGAGAAAGAAACAATATTGGTTTCCAAACGCAGACAAGATGTCCCAACAAAATGCATTCAATCTAAGTAAACAGGCATACACTTATAGTTGGAGTGATGTCTTTAGAGATTACGAAAGGGATGATAATGGGAGCAATACATAGGGTAATACCTGATGATAGGCCTGGACAAGTGTGGTGGTTTCACGGAAATAGTGGAAGTGGAAAGACAAACATTGCTTTGAAGTTCGATGTACCAAACAAAATAGTTTTGGATGCAGACGATTTTAGAGAAAGTGTTTGGGATGATTTAGATTTTAGTGAAACGAGTAGAAGAAAACAGAATGATAGGTTGGCGAGGATAGCAAGAGTGTTATGGGTACAAGGAAAAAATGTAGTTATAGCATCTATATGTCCATACAAAGACCAAAGAAAGCAGATTAGGAATGAGATATTACCTGATGTTAAATGGATTTATGTCAATAGTAAAGATAGTAAACCATCAACAAAAGAGTATCCATTCGAAGAGGGATGGTAGATGAAAAATAATGTAGTTGTCGCGATAGATGATATACATCCTGAAAAAGGTTGGGGAGTTGAGGGAGATATTCAAGTTGAGTATCTCTCTGAGCTCAATAAAAAGTATGGTGTAAAGTTTAATTTATTCATACCAAGTAATTATCACGATAAGTATCCAATCACAAAAGAGTTTGTTAATTTTTGGAAACAATATGATTGGGTGGAGATGAGTAATCACGGTCATTATCACGCATGTCAAACTGAAGATATTGGTGAGATGGAATATTATGAATTACAATATGGTGATGCAACACAGCGAATCCAAACATCACAAGATTTATGGGAGAGTTGTGGTTACAAACCAAAAGGATTTAGAGCACCAGGTTGGGGAGTTAACCAACAGAGTGCAGATGCAATCAGTAATTATTTTCAATGGGTTGCAGGACATAGTGAAATAAATAAAGGAATAACTTGGGGTTGTGATTTCTTTGAGGGGTGTGATGGTATTAATGAATCAGATAATATAAATTTGTATGGAAATACATTTATGTTTCAATCACATATCAATGGGACACACAATGATAATGTGTGGAAAGAGGAAACTTTTTTACATTTTGACAGAGTTATTGAATATTTATTATCACAATATGAATTACAATTCGTTACAATTTCAGAGATAAAATGAAGATAGCATTCTTTTCAGAGACAGGTAATAACCAAAGATATCCAAGAGATTTCCCAAATGCTCGTACAGAAGTTGCGTGGTGTTTAGCATTAGATGCTCCAATGTGTGCACTTGATGTATTACCAAGAGAAAAGTTTGATTTGGGTATAGTTATTATACCAAAGAATAATCCTAATGTTAGTTTGGATTTTATAAGAAAGTGTTGTGATAAAGTTGCGGTAATGCAGGAAGGCCCACATTGGTACTTCCAAGATTATTCAGTTGATAAACAATTTAAATATTTCAATGCACTGATGGATGCAGATTGGGTTTATTGTCATAATGAATCTGATGTGAATTACTATCTTGGATTAG
>ERZ1046148.380-NODE-380-length-27879-cov-7.081369_pt1 | contig 27879 bp, 23 predicted proteins | sample MGYA00383090_ERZ1046148 | MGnify/ENA primary metagenome ERZ1046148 (study PRJEB29581, sample SAMEA5548360) | metagenome | biome: marine; feature: coastal; material: water | depth 25 m | study: Short-term variability in the microbial, nano- and picoplankton... | reverse complement strand
AATTCAAGTATTTACCATGATAATTACAGGATAATCCAGATTGATTGCCCAAGCATATGCGCCAATTTAGATTATAGTTGGTTTGAGTGTGAAGTCCGGTCAACGAGATGTTGGCGCTAATCTCGCCATTGTCCGCGACATGAGTTCGGTTGAATTCTATTCCTAAATTCTCATTACCAGTTAGGGTAATATCTAACACAGTAATCGTCTCATTCCATGTTGCATACATGTAGTCGATATTCTCGTTGATGATGTCAATGGTCACTGTATATGTTCCTGCGGTAAAGCCAGTGCCGCCGGTGATTTCATAATTGGTACGTTCTAAACTATAATGGCAATCACCGCCATACGCTGTGCATGGGGATGATGTAGAGCGATTGGACCAATATGAGCCGGTGAAGACATCATTATTGGCTGAATCCTTGACACTAATGTCTGCTCTGGAGTTGGTTCCCTCAATGACATTTATGTTCCGATATTTGAAATCAAGATCGATGGTTGTTGAATTAGCATGAATCAAGCCACTGTGGATAAATGGTTCGCTGTTGCCATTTGGTGAGTTTTGTGTGTTCCAATTACCACTCGCTATTTGAAGGAAGGATTGCCTAGTATCTTCGATGTTAACTCCAGAGGAAGTCAATTGGTAGATGACAGAGTAACTTCTGTTCACGATATAGCTATAGGTGTGGTAAGTTAGATTTGCATTGAAGTTGTGATTTGCAATATGTGTGGGTACTCCACTAGGGACAACCATCGAACCCTCAGCTAAAATAGTAGAACCGCCAGATGAATTCAAGTATTTACCATGATAATTACAGGATAATCCAGATTGATTGCCCAAGCAGATTTGCCATTCAATCGAGTAAGATTGCGTGGTTACTAGATTGCTCAATGAGATTAATGCGGTTATCGCTCCACTATCCGAAACATGAGTTCGGTTGAATGCAACAGTGATGGTTTCGCCGCTCCTCGCTCCGGTGTCAAATGTCTCTGTGTCGTTGTTGAGCAGATCTGATTGAGCAATCGCCGCGAAACTCGAAATTACTATCAAAGCAGTCAATATTATTGATTGCAGCTGGGTCTTCCAAGTGGAGGCTATTTCTCGCATGACATTTGAGTTATTTGCCTTGTATATATCCATAGTGGCAAGGAGAAATCCTTCAAATATTACTGTTGGAAGCGGGCGCACCAAGATTCGAACTCGGGTTTTCGGCTTAGAAGGCCGAAGTGATATCCATGCTACACTATGCGCCCAGTGTAAACCGTGCCACGCCATTCCCTTCATCAATCTTACAGTCGCTTAGCACATTTTGGACAGCGCAGCGGATGCGAAACAGTCTTGCGGGCCCATTTGAATCCACAATGAGGACAAGTCCATTCTTTTTTCTTGACCTTTGCCAGATACTTTTCTCTAATCTCCTGTAATACAATAGAGTCCTCTATAAGTGGACCTGGTGCGATTTTGTCAACTAATTCTTCATGTTCTTTTGAGTGCTCTAGCAATCCTGATGCATGTAGTAGTTCATGGGCTAGAGTGTGCTTGAGTAGTACTTCATCTCTTGTTAGTTGCGGATGTAACCCGATGGTGATTTTTCCAGGGGCTAGTGCTAATCTTCTGCGACGAACCAATTCGTGCGGCCCTTCTTCAAAACGAGTCATACCAAGGCGTTCGTCATCATCTTCTAGCCAAGTTAGCGAGACGCTTTCGGTAAGCCAGCGAGTGAATACCGCCTCTGGCATTTTCTCGATCAACTCTGCCAGTAGAGCGTCGAGGTCCATGGACAAGCGAAAAGGTTGAGACTGAAGTAGTTTGACAATGCTTATCGTTAAAGCGCGGGTGGAACGGCTGCACAAGCACACATTGGGCGTGTAGATCAGTTGGAAGATCGCTACCTTGGCATGGTAGAGGCCACGAGTTCAAATCTCGTCTCGTCCACCATTTACTCTATCAGTTGTTGACAAATGTCAATGTTGACCGTGATGTCACGAACTTCGATTTCAATAAATCATAACAGGTTTGTTGCTTTAGTGCTTCACTTAATTTATTGTCAACGGGATTATTTTTTTATTAACAATCCTGTGATATTATTTCTGAAAACCTTCGGAGCAATCACAATATACTACGTGATAGTGGAGTTATCGAGGAAACATATATGGACAGATGTAAATCTATTTCCTTAGTATTTCCATCTATCGATGCAAAAGGGGAATTACGTCCGGATGGATACGAATGGCTTGAGCACCCAGTCGGAAATGGTACGTGGTGGTATAGAGCATCTGGCGCTAGTTCTTGGAAAAAGTGGGATGATTAATACCCCCTGATAGTGTTTAATCCAAGTATGAGATTACTCTGAATCTTTCACTATAGTGTCATTTTACGAAGTTTTTCCATTTCTTCATGTAGTCAACAAATATCGGACTTAAGTCAACATCGAGAAGATGCTGTTCTGTGAAAGGTGGACGCTCTGGAGAATAGTTTGGCTCATGAAGATGCATAGCCCAGTCTGGGTGGGCGATAGCCACTCGAGCAACACCAACCAAATCTGCACCTTCGTCGAGTAGCCATTGAGCATCTTGTGAAGTCCATACGGCACCGGTTGAGATGAGGGGTATGTGTTTTGGAACTAACTCTGCAAATCGTTTGGTGATGCTTGGTCCATCTTCATCATCAGCAACGCTTTGAAACACATCCCAGCATGAGATGTGAAGCATATCGATATCCATTTGGCAGATAATCCCTGCAAGTTCAAGGCTTTCATGCAAGAATATTCCAGCCTTTTCAATAATCGGTGAAATGCGAACTGCAATGATAAAATCAGGACCGGTTGCTTCCCTAACCGAAGTAATCATGTCGCGTAAAAACTTGCTTCTCCCCATCAGGTCTCCACCCCATTCATCTTCTCGGCGATTGGTCACACTGCCTAAGAATTGGCAGATGAGATAGGAATGAGCACCGTGTAATTCAACTCCATGAAATCCGGCCTTTTGACAACGAACTGCAGCATCGGTGAACGATTGAATCATCGCAAGTACTTCTTCATGAGTCAGAGCCCGGGTATACAATCCTTCCATTCCATCTTCTGTATTTTCACTTGCAGATATCGGTTGTACCCCATTGAGGGATTTCGGTGCACGCATACCCCCGTGAAAAATTTGAGCGAGACTCAAGGTTCCTGTTTCGTTGAGAAGTGTTGCCATTTTGGTTAGCCCTGGCAGTTGATGATCGCCCCAAACGCCCATCTCACCTTTCCATCCTCGCCCGAGTTCAGTAACGTTTGCAGCGGCTGTTGTTGTAATAGCGAATCCATCTTTTGCTCTACGTACCAGCCATTTAATTTCCTCATCAGATAGCGTTCCATCTTTGTTGCTCTGCTTGTTAGTCATTGCAGCCAGAACACTACGGTTCTCAAGGACATGCCCAGTTCTCGGTAAGGTGAGAGATTGGTGCGGACTCATGACTGCTTCACGAAGAGTCACTTCTTGATGCTTCGCACTTGTATGCAAACCTATCATTCAGCTTCTCTGTGTTTATCTTCATCATTAGAAGAATGTGATTTAGTCGGAAACAACTTGTCCATCCACTTGGGTGACCACCAATTTGCTTCACCCATAAGACGCATAGTGGCTGGAACTACTAATGCCCGAACAATGGTTGCGTCAAGTAAAATCGCCAAGGCAAGACCGAAACCAATCTGCTTGAGAATGATAATCGATGATAGTCCAAAGGCGCTGAAAACAACCACCATGATTGCTGCTGCACCGGTAATGAGACGACCGGTCTTCTGTAATCCGTTTGCGACAGCAAGTGTGTTGTCCCCGGTTAGTTCCCATTCTTCATGTATTCTAGAGAGCATCAAAACCTCATAGTCCATAGAAAGTCCAAAGACAATACAGAACATGATGACGGGATTCGTCGCCTCGATCGGTTGCGGTGTGAAATTGAGCAATTCCGCACCATTACCCCACTGGAATACAAAGACCAACATTCCAAAGGATGCTGAAATCGAGAGGATATTCATGATAATCGCCTTGATTGGGATGACAATACTTCGAACCTGTATGAAAATAAGTACGATAGTCGCAATCAAAATGAATGCCAGAGCGATGGGAAGATTGTCCTGAATCGCCCCCAAGGTGTCAAGGCTGTATGCAGCAAATCCTGCGACGTTGAGCGACGAACTTTCACCGGTCAAGAGTGAAGAAGTGAAATCATTCCTCTCTTCTCTCAAGTCGGCTACAAATTCATGGCTATCCTTACTTGTACTTGGTCCATTGATTGCATAGATGACATAGGTTACATCACCAGAAATGAATTGGTCACGTAAGTATTCACGAGAAGCATTCTGTTCAGGAGTAAGATATTCAGAAGGAGTAGACCAGAACTGGACCACATCGGACTCGCTCATGTTAGCTATAGGCAATGCATAACCGAATGCCTCGTCTATACGTTCGTCCGCAACATGTTTAATCATCCATTGATGCATAAGTCGAAGGTTGGTCTCATTGAGTGGGTCTTCTCCATCGAAATCAATGACTACTAAAGCGGAGTTCGAGGAACTCTTGGGCCAAATGGCATCGATATGATCAAGACCGAGACGAGACTCATCATCTGGTGGCAATGAATCGCGGTTAGCAAGAGAAAACTCTGCTTGGAAGAACGGTAGGCCGGCTCCAAGTAGAATGATGAGTGTTGGAATCAATACCGCCCAAGGACGTTCCATCACAGTATTGGCGATTTTCGCCCAAACACCTTCACCATCGTTTTTCGATTCAATTTTGAAAGAGAATGGAAGCTTTCGACCTGTATTGATTTTTGGGCCAAGCATAGCAAGTACTGCTGGCAATACAAAGAGAGAGTAAATCATGGCAATAGTGACTGCTAAAGTTCCGCCAATACCGAGACTTGGCAGACTCGTATTAGCGAAAAACAACATCCCCATGAGTCCAATCGCGACGGTAATTCCACTGAAGAATACAGCCTTGCCCGCAGTCGCCAGACTCATTGCAGTTGCAGTTCTTATGTCGCCTTCATGGCGCCCCATCTCTTCACGGAAACGATTGACCAAGAATAATGAATAATCTATAGAGACGCCGATTCCGATTAAGGAAATGATATTCACAGCGTATTGAGTAACATCGGTAACGTTCGAAAGCCAAATCGTAACTCCCATTGCAGATAACACGGTTAGAATGCCAACTCCAACCGGAAGGAGAGCGGCGAGTAACGTACCAAAGACGATAGCGAGAATGATCAGCGACAGAGGGCCTGATACAAGTTCAGCTTTAACGAGGTCTTCTTGGATTCGATGGTCAAAAGTGTACTCAATCGCCGTGCCATCCGTGCGCCATGCGTCGAATTGATTATCGATTTCAATCGATTCGTAATTATCTGCATAAAGTGCCTTAGCATCTTTGCGAGACATGTTCATGACGACTCTATTTTGGGCCCAGAAGCCATCTTCGTCTTCAAATGTCAATTCGCTTCTCTCATCTTCGTTAGCATCCCATGAATATTCTATTGTGACATTCGGTAATGCAGCGAAAACAGAGAGGGCATCAATGACCTCTTGTTGCCATAAATCAGAGGTATCATTCATTTCGTTATGATAGACAAGATAGACAAAACCCTGCGCACTCTCCAAGTTTCCACCAGATTCTTCAAACGCATTATCCATAATTTTGATGGCATTTACCGATTCTAAATCACCTTCGCCCCAGCCTTCAGCCCAATCAGGCCCAATGGCAATAAGCGAAGCCATGCCGAGGCAGGCAATAATCCCAAAAGCCAGGACCTTCTTTCTGTGGTCGTGAGTAAATTCCCCAAGTCGGAAAAATAGTCGCCCTTCAAATAAGGAGGTGTCCGTGGAGGATTCCATAATCTCCCTGCCGTTAAAGGACGTTTATGAAATGATGTATATGCTCATCGACAAACACTGCACTGCCAATCATTATTTGCTTGGTCCATAAGTCGACGTCATGAAGACAGCTTTGGTTACCGGTGCCAACAGGGGGATAGGTCTGGAATTGACCAGACAACTACTAGATTCTGGATATGCTGTACATGCGACATACCGCTCGAGTAAAGGCGGTCTTTCCGAAATCGAAAACCCAGCATTGAACATTCATCAAATGGATGTTAGAAATAAAGATCAAATCGTATCTGTGATTCAAGAAATCGAATCACTAGACCTCCTCATCAACAATGCAGGTATTGGAGATGGGCGCTGGCAATCTATCTCTGAAATTGATATGGAGGAAGCCCTAGAAGTTCTCAATGTTAATGCAGTATCTCCGGTACTGGTTACTCAACAGGCACTAAAGAAATTAAGTAAGCAATCAAAAGTGGTTATGCTTAGTAGTTTGATGGGTTCAATTAGTGATTGTCACAGCGGGCGTTCTTATGCTTACAGAGCCTCGAAAACCGCATTGAATATGTTCTCTATAGCAATGAAAAATGAATTGGAGCAGATAGGAGTTTCGTTAATGATACTTCATCCAGGTTGGGTCGAAACCGACATGGGTGGTCCAAATGCTCCACTCTCTACTGAAGAGAGTGTTCATGGTATAATGGAGAGAATAAAAGAGCAAGACATGTCACATAGTGGACGCTATGTTGAATTTGATGGATCACCAATTCAATGGTGAGCAATCCAATTACCATGTACGTCAATTTATTTATCATGAATGCAACTTATTTCAAAACCTAAGGGTTTATTACTGCCTCATTATTCTCTAAATTATGAGCGGAAATACGGACTCAAAAACGATGTTTCATTTTGGCTATGGCTCTAACCTAGACAAAGCGGATTGGGTTGACTGGTGTGAAATGAATGGATTTGACCCAACTGGGTTGAAAGAAATTGGGCCTGCTTGGATAGATGGTTTCATTCTCGATTTTAATTATTATTCAAGTTCTAGGGGTGCTGGTGCTGCAAATTTGACTTGGTTTGCTTCAGGAATAGCCGCAACTCCAGGTGCATTATTCGAAATCGATGAATCTACGAGAGATGCATTAGATCGAAAAGAAGGCCATCCTGAACACTACCGACGTGTTGAAAAAACTGTCTATACAAGCGACGGCCAAAAACATCTAGCCTACACTTACATTCACGAGTCTGAAGAATCTCAATATCATGAACCATCAGATGAGTATGTTGATCTGATACGTAATGGATTGATTAGGTTAAATTTGCCAACTACTTGGTTAGATTCAGGACTCAGATTGAATCAGAAACCTGAATTTGACTATGTTTTTGTATATGGTACGCTTATGGAAGGAATGCTACGCGAAAAGGTGATGGAGGATGGAAGTGATTTTTATTGTAAAGGTACAGCACGGGGTATTCTTTACGACATGGGAGAATATCCTGGTATGATTCCAGGAGAAGGGACTGTCTACGGGGAAGTGTACAAATCAAATGATATGTTTCAGTTTATTCAACACTTAGATCGAATAGAAGGCTATGTCGCTGATAACTGCTTATTTGAGCGGAAAATACAACAAATAGACACTAAAAATGGCAAAATATGGGCTTATGTTTACCACTATGCTCAGACTGTTGAATCATTTGATAAAATAGCGTCAGGAAGTTGGAGATAATATCCAGTACCGAATCGATTTCGTGAATGACTAAATTCATGACAAATCTCTAAATTAGAGATTATTGTTGTCGATTATGATTAGTTACCGCAGCCACAACTTGGAATTTCACAAGAAGGCTCGATAGTCTCTTCGACAACTTTTTCGACCTTTGCAACTTTAGGTTTTTTCTTTAGTCCAAACGGGATTCTAATTTTACGCTGATTTTTAGCAGTTTGTCGACTCATGGTAATACTAAGTGGTTCTTGTCTTTGAATATTTGCCATAAATGTAGTTCAAAAAGAACCATCAGATATTGATTGCGAATTAAATTCTTGTCTTGAAACCCATGGCGCGAACGACACACCATCCAGCTCGTGCTTCAAAAATTGTGAACGCTCCTCCAAGAATAGATAATAATAGAGCGGCTTTCCAGATATCTCCTTCCAAGATTCCTATGACAATTAGCATACCCATGATTGCTGAAACAATCATCCCAAAGATGCCGAGTCTCATTCTTACTGCCTTTCCTACTGCGTCAATATTACACTCCATTCTAACCACTTTCCGTTTTTTAATTGTTTATAGAAATACGAACTTTCAATTTCATATATTTTATTTTAATCCATAATGACATTTTTGAAAGCAATGTCAATTTCAGTGGGGCAGTAAAAACATCCCCTGACCTTCTGATGATTTCATCGAAGAGTTTCGTATATGCGTCAAGCATTATCTTTGGTTGTACACGTGATCTTGCATCAAGATATTCGAAAAGATGTAATGCCGATGATTGATGGCGACGTACAATTTCAAAATACTCCCAAGTAAATGCATTCCAAGATTTATTTTTCGCCAGATTGGGCTTTGCTAAATCCTCGACATCTATATTGTGAGATGATAACACATCTTTTGGCAGATAAACTCTGCCTCTCTCATAATCCTCTGAAACATCTCTTAGAACGTTTATCATTTGCATTTGAATCCCTAAATCGATTGCATGTAGACGGGCTGCTTTATCTTCATAGCCATATATTTCGATTAAGATTAAACCCACAGCAGATGCCACTTTGTAACAATAGGAACGCAGTTCATCCCAGTCATTACACTGGACGGTGAATAGATCATCTTCCATTCCTTCAATGACTGTTTCAAAGTCTTGTAATCTAATCGGGTATCGGGAGAATACATCTTGTAAAGCGATGAAAATTTGTTGGTCATTTGCAGTGATTTCCCCTTTGCTTGCTCTTTTCAAATTATTACGAATCGAAACTAAAGCCATTAATCGCTGCATATGTACTTCAGGCGAACTAGCAATCTCTCTTTCCGAATGAATATCCCTTAGAATTTTATCTCGAGTCAATGCTTGCTGTGACAATTCTTCAGTCTCAACAACGTTCGGTTCATCATCACCATCTACGATATCATCGACCCAGCGACAGAGTGCGTATACCGCATGTACTGCATTGCGCTTTTGATTCTCTAGTGCTGAGAATGATGTAAAGAATGTAGACGAGGCATTTTTGCATACCTTTTGGCAATATGCATATGCCTGGTCAGTGATTTCTTTGTCCATAAAAATCACTCAGCTTCTGTTGGGTAATGTAGTAGCAACTTCTTTCCTTGAAGTCACGTTTGTCTTACTAGGCTTATGCCGTCTTTTTCGACTGTTGAACCATGTTTCAACTCCGTTCCAGTCTGGAATAATTCCAAGACTATCGAGTAGTAATTTTGAACTGATTCGTGCAGATTCATATATCACAGGCAATCCACTTCCTGGATGAGTTCCTCCACCGACCAAGTATAGATTTTTGATTTCATCAAATTCATTCTTCGGTCTCTTCCAAAGCATCTGGTCGAGTCCATGTGCAAGATTGAAAACAGCACCCCTGTAACAATGGTCTCCCCAATCTTCTGGTGTGATTACCAGTTCTGAAACTATGTGCTCACGTAGATCTTCAAATCCGAGTTTATTCTCAATTTGGTCAAGAATCTTATCTCTAAATGGTTGTTTTTCCTTGTCCCAATCTATATTTTCATGGATGTGAGATACGGGGACTAAAACATAAACCGTTGAGCATCCTTCCGGTGCCATCTGTGGGTCAGTGACACAAGCGTTCTGAACATATACTGAAGGATCATCCCATGTAAGTCGGTGATGTTTTTCAATATCCTCGAGATTCTTGACGTAATTCTTTGAAGCAAATATTTGGTGATGTGGTAGATTGTCGTATTTCTTGTCAACTCCAAGGTATAGCATGAATGTTGAGCAAGAATACTTCTTCTTATCGATTTTCTTGTTAGACCATTTCTTCCTTAAATTATCTGGGAACAATGAAGTCATTCCTTGAGCAAAGTCAGCATTCATCACTACTTTGTCAGCATAGAATTCGCCATTCTTGGTAACAATGCCCTTGATTGTTTTTTTATCCATTATAACTTCAGTAACTTCTTCTTCCATTCTGAAGTCAACACCCATGCCTTTGGCTATGTCTGCCATAGTTGCAGAAACATTGCCTAATCCACCCATTGGATGGAAGATACCATACTCGTATTCGAGGAATGCTAGCATAGTAAACAGGCTTGGACAATTGAATGGTGACATTCCTAGATACTTCGTCTGGAAAGACATTGCAAGCATCAATCTATCATCATCAAACAGCTTCATCAAATCCTTCGCTACTGACCTAGTAGGTCGAAGAACACTAGAAACACGTATTGCTCTCTCTGAGATTAGATCTTTCATTCCAAACCATGGTTCTTGAAGACACTGTTTAGATTTGTTTAATTTATTGCGATTATCCTCTAGGTATTTCCTGAAAGCAAGAGCATTCTTTTCGCCGGATAATTCCTTGATACTATTACACATCTGTTCAACATCACTGGTACAATCCAACATGCCACCCTGGCCGAAGATCAAACGATAATTGATATCCAACCTTTTTAGTTTCAATTCTTCATGTGCATCGAGACCGATGGCCTTGAAGATGTCTTCTATAACTTCAGGATAGTGGAAAAAGGTTGGCCCCAAATCGAATTTAAAACCATCTCGCTCGAAGACTTTGTTTCTGCCACCAACCTGCTTCGACCTCTCGAAGACGGTAACCTTGACGCCGGACTTGGCAAGTAATAGCGCTGAAGCGAGACCACCAGGGCCTGCTCCAATTATCGCAACTGACGGCTGTTCCAATTTGACCATAACATACGCCCCTCATTTTATGATTTAAACTATGGTTTCTATCCAATGAATTCCTAATTAATATTTTCACTTCTTTGCAAGAGTGTAGACGGGTCGATCAATGTAGCAAATTCATCTAGATATGGGCCCATTGACGAAATTAAATCGACATGGGGATAACCTTTCAAAACCATTCCATCCATATACATCAGTGAACGGATTATCGGGAAGGTATCGGCTCCGAATGAGCATCCAGCCAGCACTGCAGCCTTCACAGTCTTCATCATTTGTTCAGTAAGGGATACCTCGCTAACCGATGTGCCGACAAAACCGTCATAGAGTTCATACATTGAAGAATAATATGTCTCTAATGTTTTGCTAGTGGGAGTAACTTCTGCCATAGTTAGCATTGAATCGAAAGCATTTTGTAATTCTCCCTTGGCTAAGAAGTAGAAGAATCCAAATAGAGCTTTTCGAACATGGCTTGGCGCTTCACAAATAGCGCCTGTGTCGATGAAAATGAAATTGTTATCTTCATCCATCATTGCATTACCTGGGTGTAAGTCGCCGTGGAAGAACCCCATTCCAAACATGAAGGCTCCATGAATACGGAATAATTGCAACATGTCTTCCCATTCCAAGGTTTTAGATTCAAGATGTGATTCAAGAGTTGGCGCTGTTATTTCTTCAACAACAAGTACGTGTTCATTAGATAAATCACTCCAGATTTTTGGGAATTTTAATTTTGGCATAGGGAACTTTTCAGTATATTCTACCGCTAGACTCTCCAACTTTTCTTTACCAGTAATCTCGTTTAGAAGATTTAATTCCCTTGTTGTATAATCCTCTATGTGTTCAAGCAATCCTATTGGGTTTCCAACTTTTTTAAGACGTGGATTGAGAAGAAGACCAAGGCTAACCCACCTCTTCATTCTCTTGACGTCTTTTCGGAATGACTTTTCGAAATTAGCTTTGACGATTTTGATGACAACGGGGGTGCCATCAAGTAACTGCGCTCGATGGATTTGTCCTATACTAGCCGCTGCAAAGGGCTTCGACTCAATGTGCTTGAAGTTAGAACGAAAACCTTCATCGGTATATTTGGTGAGTAATAATTCAAAATTCTCTTCAGGTATTGTCGGTGCTCTGCTGTATAACTGCTGTAATTCTATACAACGTTCTGGGTCCAATAAATCAGGTCGCAAGGCACAGATCTGCCCGATTTTCACAGCCAATAATCCTAGGGATTGTATTTTATCAATATTTACAGGTTTTTTCCCTCGTAGTTGTCTTGCGAAACTTATGAGAGAAAACAGACGCATAGTTTCGGTATCGACTTGGACTATATTAAGCCCCGTTTATTTCAGCAATCTGAAAGTTCAACTGCATCACCCATGTGTTTGTGAATAATGTAGCGCCATAGATCATCTGAATCTCCAGAACCCTCGACTCTTTGAATGACAATATTTGGGTCTTTAGAAAATCTGTTGGAAAGAGCACCTTCAATAATCCCATCATCCATCTCCCACATTGGTAATGCATCAGGGTCATCTACTGGTGGATGATGAAGACCTACGCGTACGTGGAAAGTGGGGTCTACTCCATATTCCAAAATACCTAGACCTGCATATTCCCACCAATCCATCATTTCATCGAGGAATTCGATATCATGTTCAAGACCTCGTAATGAAAATGCAATCTCTTGTCCTACTCTATTTCCAATTTGTCTGAGCATTAGACCAATGTCAATGCCGAGTACTTTCAAATTGGAAAGTTTTCCTTCCGTCAATTTATCCCTGGCTTCATTAACCTCTTTACCTGCGGCAAAAAATGCCTCTGGCTCGAATGGGGTCTCTTCAGGTAATACCCCGTCGATGCCTAGTGCTGAAGAGATATTTTTCAGAAATGACCCCTCTCCTATAGTTAGTTTGAGTGGGTCATTGATTTGATTACTAGTATATCTTTCAACGGCGGTATCAAATTCTACAGAGTTTTGCCAAATTGTTTCGATTAAATTCAGATGAGAATCTGCAAATGCTTGTGACTCAATAATTAGTGCAGCATCATCTTTCCCACGCCCTACCGGGTTGTCTTCGATACTCAGGTATTGAATTACCTCTACATTATCTCGTACGAATCCAAGTGATTCTAATTCTTCAGAATGTCTAACTTCAATCGAATCGTTTAATTCTTTGAAAAATCGTATAGTCCTACTGTCAAGGTGAGTTATTATTTGTACCACTACTCCACTTAGTGCAGCAGTATTGACTGCTTCAAGCGTAGCAGGACTTCTGCATAAGTGTAGTATCCCATATTGGCCCAATAGTAAAATCAGGCGTTCTTCGGTATTTTCAGCCATTTTTTTAAGGCGACTGTAGATGTGCGATCTCTCTTTCAATACACCGAAACTTGGTTCGATAATACTAGAGGATACTTCTGTAATTTTCTCACTTTTTACCTCAACTTCTTTTGACAGCTTATCATATCCATCTACTAGATGATTTAGTTGTTCTTTCCTCAAACTAATGATATGCTCAATTGCTTGATTGAGGTTTAAGCTGGAAAACAACATCGGTCGGTCTGCAGTTACTGTTACAATCCCCATCTCTTGTAGTCTTGAAAGGCTGTTGTACGCATCCAATCGCGTAGTGCTCAACTCTTTGGCTAATTCTGAGGCTTTCATTTTGGGATTTGCGCCAAGAATCATTATCGAACTAACTTCTCTTTCATTTAATCCAGAATCGATAAGCAGATCTTTCCACATTCATTGTCCTCCTGAAATATTGGAGATCTCTGACATTATTTTAGCGACGTGCTTTCTTGGTCTGAATAGCCAATCATAGACGAATCTAACCTTGTTTTCTGGATCTATTACGAATGAAGATTTAGCGGGGAATTGTCCTAAATGTTTTGAGATTCCGTATGATGTCCCTACTGTTCTTTCGACATCTGTTAGAAGTGGGAATGGTAACTCTCCAATCGAATCTTTGAACTCTTTGAGTTTTTCATATGATCCTGGTCCAATTCCAACTACGCTAAACCCTGAATATTTGAACAATTCATACTGTTCTTTGAACGTTAAACAGCCTCTTTTGCAAGTTGGAGAGTTATGTGATGAATAGAAAAAAATCACACGCCAGTTGCCGTGCAATGATTTACTATCAAACATTGATGAATCATCTGCTTGTAGGATGAAGTCTGGTGCAGTTTGCCCAATAATTGAATTATTCATAAAAATCTCCGTCAAATCTGTAGCAGATGGCCCATGCGGGTTGACTTCGTCTTAAGATATGAACGGTTGTGCTCGCAAGTAGGTATCACTACTCCTATACGTGATTTAACGGTTATACCACTTTTTTCCAACTGATTTATTTTATCTGGATTATTCGTCATAAGATTCACTTCGTTGAATCCGATTGAGTCTAACATCACTTTGGCGAATTCATAGTTTCTAGCATCACCTGGATGTCCGAGTTGAAGATTTGCATCCAATGTATCAAGCCCTTGATCTTGCAATGCATAAGCTTGTATTTTAGCATATAAACCGATTCCTCTTCCCTCTTGGCGCAGGTATACAATCGCTCCATGACCATTTTCTTGGATTTCTTTCATAGATGTCTCAAGTTGTTCCCCACAATCACATCGCAAACTACCAAATGCATCACCTGTTAGACATTCTGAATGAATCCTGACCAGTGGCATTTTCGTCCGGTCTTGTCCGATATACAGTAGTGCATGCTCTTTATCCACAGATTCATCGTGAAATGATTTGATTCTAAAATCTCCAAACTTCGTTGGCAGCATAGCATCCGCTTTTACACTACTAGTTTCATACGCTCTTCTGAACATGATTGTAAAATATACTTATCAGTTATAATTACTCGTTCAGCAGCCTGAAGAAAAAAACGGGCCTATATATACGATACAATGTTAGAAATTGGCATGGTCAGCACAGTTTGTGATTTGGGAGTAGCAGCCCGAACAATACAGAACAACTGCATATTACTTGTCAAAGAAGGTAGAGGAAGGTATCAAAATCTTTGGAGTTTACCTAAAGGAAGTGTTGGAGATGGAGAGTTACCTGAAGAAGCAGTCCTAAGGGAGTTAGAGGAGGAAACTGGTGCAGTTGGCGATATAATTGGTCTCTCAGCAGTACGTTCGACACTATCTGGTCGCAAACCAGCGATCTTCTTGTGCTACGATGTACGATTGACTTCACCAATCACAAATACAGTTACAGATGAAATTAGTGAGAGTGGTTGGTTTGATTTGAGCCAATTAAAATCTTTGGATTGGGTTTCTGAAACAATGCATAATTTGGCAATAGACTCTCTGAGCGGACCTCGTAAATCCCTTCAATCTTCGAGTCCGCTTTCAAAGTCAAGTGATTCATATTTTGTCTACAATATTAATAATCATGCAGAATTTCTGATTTAGGTGGGGACATGAATTCCAATAATCGACTCCGTATTTTCAATCCTGGCGTAAATCCAGGCCATTGCGTAGTTTATTGGATGATATCTGCGCGCCGAACGCAATGGAATCATGGTTTGGAGCATGCGATTGATATTGCGAATGAAAATAATCTTCCCCTTGTTGTCGTCGAACCTTTAGCTATCGATCACGGATGGGTAAATGATCGCTCCCATGCCTTCATCATTCAGGGTATGGCTGACAATAGTCGTGCCTTTACAGATTCTCCAATAACTTACGTTCCATATGTAGAAACCGAGTTAAATGAAGGGAAAGGTTTGATGTCACGCTGGATGGACAATGCAAGGGTATTGGTCATTGACGATTTCCCTACCTACTATCCGCGCAAGGTATTAGAAATTGCTATCTCGATTGGTAAGTGTGAGATTCACTGTGTAGATTCAAATGGTTTCATTCCCTTTAGATCAGAAGATAGAGAATTTACTACTGCCTATTCATTACGCCGTCATTTACATAAAACAATCCTAATACACATGCAGGGTTTTCCTCACTCGAATCCAATCTCATTAGGCGATAAGTTACCTCGAATTGGCGAAGGAATAGTCGCAGATGTTTTTTCCTATTGTAATACATCGGTGACATCAGAAGATTTCCTCGATAATGTGAGTCAAGGTAAAGAATCGAGCCGAAAAGAACTTTCAAAATTAGCGATCGACCACACAGTTCCTCCAGTTGAAAATATGCGGGGTGGTTCATCTGCTGCCAATCTGCGCTGGAATGATTTCCTTGAAAATAAACTCATAAATTATTCAGAGAATCGTAATCAGCCAGAGATGAAAGGTTCTAGCGGCCTCTCTCCATACTTACATTTTGGCCATATCGGTATTCACCAAATACTGAATGACATCTTCCAGAAATACTCCTGGGATATTTCAGAAATAGTCCTGCCAAATAATGGTCGTCGTGCGGGTTGGTGGAATCTTCCTGCTGCTGTCGAAGGATTTCTCGATCAAGTGATAACATGGAGAGATTTAGGATTTCTTCACTGTGCAATCGTAGAGAATCATGTTCGATTTGAATCGATACCAGATTGGGCACAGCTAACTCTGGGGATTCATAAAAATGATCAGAGGCCTTACATTTATTCTTTCGAAGAATTTGAGAATGCCAATACTCATGATGATTTGTGGAATGCTGCGCAAATACAACTTAGAACAGAGGGTATAATTCATAATTATTTGCGAATGCTTTGGGGTAAAAAAATATTGGAATGGAGTCCTACTCCAGAAATAGCCATGGAATATATGATTGCCTTGAATGATAAGTGGGCATTGGATGGTAGAGATCCAAATAGTTACACTGGGGTTGGATGGGTTTTGGGTAAATTTGACAGGGGTTGGACCGAGAGGTCAGTATATGGTAAAATCAGATGTATGACTACCGATTCCACAAAGCGAAAATACAAAACCAAGAGATATGTTGAAAACTATTCAAATCTATCATCAATACAGATGACTTTACAGGAAAAATCGGTTGATAATCCGGTTGAAATAAATTATCAAAGGGGGAATTAAATTGCCAAAATTTGAACATAGAGCTGAACACGAAGCCACAAAAAAAGAGATCTGGGATTGGTACAACAGCAAGGGGGCCTTTCGCCGCATAATGCCTGAATGGGAAGGAATAAAGCCGATTAATGCTGGGAAACTAATTGATGGTGAAGAGACGATATTCAAAGTAAGTATTGGCCCAATTAAGAAGAAATGGGTCGCAAGACATCACAGTGTTATTCCTGGAGAAGGATTTTCTGATAGAATGATGAAAGGACCATTTGGTGCGTGGAATCATACACACAAGTTTGAATCACTGGGAGATAATTCGACTAAAATTTCTGATGATGTAGAATACAAGTTACCATTCCATCTTCTGACTGGTTGGTCTGCAGGAATGACAATCTTGCCGAGGACACGACAGATGTTCAAATATCGTAGTACAAGAGTTACTAATGATCTCAAACAAATACAATCAAGTGACAAATTACCAAGACAAAAGGTATTGGTGTCAGGTTCAACCGGTATGATTGGCTTGCAGTTATGCGCTTTTCTAGAATCTGCAGGTCATGATGTTCACCGGCTTGTAAGAACAAATACCAAACTTCCGCCAGATGTAGATCCACATAATATCATCAGATGGAATGATCAAACAGGTGATGTAATCGAAGGAGATTTCAACGGTTTTGATACAGTAATTCATCTTGCAGGAGCAGGAATAGGCGATAAAAGGTGGTCAAAGAAGAGGAAGCAATTAATCAGAGATAGCCGAGTTATTCCTACAGAGAACCTAAGTCGGCTTCTCGCATCTTTGAAAAGTCCTCCTAAGGCTTTACTCTGTTCTTCTGCTGTTGGTTTCTATGGTGAAAGAGGAAACGAAGTTCTCAATGAAAAGTCTACACCAGGAGAAGGCTTCCTAGCAGATATTTGTGGTCAGTGGGAAAATGCTTCGGCTAAAGCAAGTGATGCAGGAATTAGAGTAGTTCACTTACGGACAGGAATCGTAGTGTCTCCTCTCGGTGGAGCATTGGCCAAACTATTGCTACCCGCGCAAATGGGAGGAGGTGGTCCTGTAGGTGGCGGGCGCCAAATGCAATCATGGATCTCACTGGACGATGAAGTGTATGCAATTCATCACTTGATGATGAGTGAATCTAGTGAAGGCCCTTACAACCTTTCAGCACCTAGTCCAGTGTCACAAAAAGTATTCGCAAAGACATTAGGGAGGGTTCTTCGTAGACCCGCATTCATGCCACTACCCGGTTTTGTAATTCGTATGATGTTTGGAGATATGGGCCAGAAATTAGTTCTCGAAGGTCAAGATGTCAGGCCTGATAGATTACTTGAATCAGGCTACGAGTTTACGTATCCTGACTTAGAGGGCTGTATGCGGAATTGTCTTGGTAAAATGGAATGATTTATACAAAATTTTGTATTCTGGTAATTGGTATAAGCATTGAAACTCTCAAGGATATATTGGTGAAGCCTCTAAGCAAAGCATGGCCCACGTAATATTGATGGTAGCATCGGACGGGAAAAATATGGAATTAGCAAATAAATTCGCTCAAATGGCCGATGAACTAGGTCATACCACTGATTGTTTGGATTTGATGGCTATGAATTGGCCATTGTACACCAATGAAAAAGCCAACTCTGGTTTCGAACTTGAAAATATTGCAGATGTAGTCGAGCGCCTAGATGCTGCAGATGCTTGGATTGCAATAGCCCCCGAGTACAATGGCTCTATTCCACCAACCCTCAACAATACTATCGCTTGGCTATCAAAACAAGGCAGTAATTTCAGAGCTCTGTTTAGTGGTCGTAAGGTTGGATTGGCAACTCACTCTGGTGGAGGTGGTAATCGTCTAATCATGGCAATGCTCTCCCAGTTTAATTATCTAGGCTCGGATGTATTAGGTCGTACACTAATCTCAACAGATTCAAAAGCTGCTAATCCTGATGCCATAAAGGCAATTATTGGAGGTCTTTGTGATGGCTAGAAGAAATGTGAAAATGATTGCACCAACTCATACCGTTCTTGAAGGAGGTGGATTCCAAGTTCGACGCCCAGTCGCAATGGGTCAACTGATGAGTCCTTTTCTCTTACTTGACGAGATGGGTCCCAAAAAATACGGCCCTGGAGAAGCACTAGGTGCTCCCTGGCACCCGCATCGCGGTTTTGAGACTGTGACTTACATGTTAGAAGGAGAGATGAATCACGAAGATAGCGCAGGTAATTCTGGAGAATTAACGCCTGGTGATGTTCAATGGATGACTGCAGGAAAGGGTGTCATACATTCGGAATTACCGAGTGATAAAATGATGTCTGAAGGTGGCTTGATGCATGGATTCCAGATCTGGGTAAATCTGCCTGCTAAAGATAAGATGATGATGCCGCGCTATCAAGAAATTTCTGCGTCACTTTCAAACTGCGTCGAAAAAGATGGGGTTTGGGCTCGAGTAATTGCAGGCAAATGTCTAGGTGTATCATCTTCGATTGATACTGTGATTCCTATTGTTTACATCCATGTGAAATTCGAATCCAGTACACAACTGACCCAGGCGATTGATGCTGGCCTTAATGCGATGATCTATGTCTTCGGAGGAGAATTAGAAATCGAAGGTAAATCTGTTACCGATGGTGGTCTTGCTATATTGAGCGATGGGGACGAGGTTGTAATGTCAAGTGAAAATGGTGCAGAATGTCTTATTTTAGCAGGTCCTGAGCTGAATGAGCCCATTGTAAGATATGGCCCATTTGTGATGAATACCCGTTTGGAAATATCTCAAGCGATAGATGATTACAATAATGGACGCTTGGCTTAAGAGACTAGAATTTCATTTTGTAGCAACATAAGATTGTCAAAGCGTGCCGATGCGCTCATATATTGGAGGAAGGTCGGCCAAGCGTTACCATGAAGCGAGGTTCACGTGCTTGGAAAAAAAGTGGCCAGCAACGATGGAAGTGGCGTAAGAAGAAGCTACGTCGCAGAAAGCGTGCACGGCGCCAGTCTAAGGCTTGATTCGTTGATAGGTTTCGACGGGAGTATAGTATAACCTGGTAGTACTGCGGGCTCCAATTGCACGGAAATGACAAATGTTGTTTGCTGAAGTTAATTATCAACCGAAGCTGAACCGTGTCTCGCACCTAACATACGCACATCTGGATGTGTGCGAGCCCCAGAAGATACCCGTAAGTCGGGGTTCAAATCCCTGTGCTCCCACCTACAATTACATCTTAGTCATTGAGTTTCACTTTTGTTGGCTTGCTGATATTATACCCAAGTTGAAAAGGTGGGCTTGCTTCAGCCAGTCATGCGTGGCTATTCTCAACGTGCAATGGACATACAACCTACTGGTGTTAGGAAGATGTTCGATATGGCTGGCGGCGACGTCATTTCATTCGGTTTGGGTGAGCCAGACTTCCAACCTCCTGCCGTTGCGATAGAAGCTTTTTCACAAGCGATGAGAGATGGTCACAACAAGTATACAACCACTGCAGGCCTTCCAGCACTACGCACAAAAATAGCCGAGTCGTGGCATCATCTTGATGATTCAGTAGACGAATCAAATGTTTGTATGACTATGAGCGGCACCAATGCACTACTCAATGTCTTCAACACCCTTGTTGATCCTGGGAAAAATGTGCTATTACCAGAACCATATTTCCCACTGTATGGACCTGATGTACGATTAGTCGGTGGCGAGGCTCGCTTCTACCCCTGTTTGTTCGAGAATGAATTTGTACCGACAATAGAAAACCTTGAATCACTTGTAGATGAGAATACTGTGGCGATACTCTACAATTTCCCTTCAAATCCCACTGGTGCTACAATCAATATCGAGCAACGAGATGAATTATTGGCATTTGCTCAACGCCATGACTTATGGCTAATCAGCGATGAGGTCTATGACCGCATCGTCTTTGAAGGAGAGCATGTGAGTTTTGTCGGAACAGATCCAGATCGTGTAATCTTGATAAATTCCTTTTCCAAAACCTATGCAATGACCGGCTGGAGAATCGGCTACATCATGTGTGCAAATCAAGAAGCGATTAGCCAATTTATCAAGATTCAATATTACATTACTGCATGTTCGAACGATGCTATGCAATATGCTGTTCTTACCGCCTTTGACGAAGCATCGGACTATCCTGATATGATGGCTCAGGAATTCAAAGCACGCTGTGACTTAATCGTCTCAAGATTGAATGACATGCCAGGTGTTCAATGTCACAAACCAAAGGGTGCTTTCTACGTCTTCCCCAAAGTCGAAGTTCCTGGGATGAACAGTGAAGAAGTCGCTATTGAATTACTAAAGGGAGGAGTACTATGCTCACCAGGAAGCGCGTTTGGCTCTTCGGGAGAGGGACATTTACGCTTTGCTTATACTATATCTCGTGAAGATATAAGCAGAGGGATGGACAAGACTGAAGCAGTTCTTCGAGCCCTGAGGGGCGAGTGAGATGTGGACTGAAATAGCCCTGTTCTTACTTGGTGCTGTAATTGGACATCTAGTCCCTCGTGTCACTTGGTTGGTATTGCCGAGATTTAGTGCATGGAACCAACAATTCCCTCCACATCCCGAACCAGTTCCTGTTGATGAATATCTGATTCAAAGAGTATTGAATATGCGTTTATTCAATCGATTGAGCATCATGTTTGCAATGATACCCTTGCTTTTTGGTTTGGCTAGTCTAGCCTATGGTAGTCTTGGTTTAGGACTTGGAATGTGGATGACCTCATGTTGGACATTACTCGCTAGAATTGTTGGTCTACTCGACAAGGGTTCACCTTGGGATATCGAAATGGCCCAAGAATTGCAAGTAGTCCGTAACCAAAGTATGTCAGAAGAAAGATGCTGTAATTCCGCAATGCCAGTATGGCAAGTTATGGCGGTGCGATGTAGTGCCTGCAATGACATTCTTCTATCAAGGGCCAGACCTGATTTAGGACGTCCACGCAGCGATGGTTTTGTCAAAGGGTCGTTGCGCTTGATTTTGAGTGAGGGGCACCCATTGGCACGTAGCACCTCACCCGAACATGTCGGTAAAACCTTGAAATGATTCTTCTTCCTGTTGTTCTTCAACAATTGGTTTCGCCTCTTCAATGGGTATTTCCTCTACAGTAGGCTGTTGGTCGATAAAGGAAAAAGCCTCTTGCTCTGATTCGATTTCAGGTAGTTTCGGAGGGATGGTAACGGTACTTTCAACAACTTCAGGAATAGTTTCTTCCTCTTCTTTTTCATCACCTTTATCCATCCATTTTGGTGGTGGACCAGAACCGCCACCAAGTGCTGCAAGTGTGGTAAATGCTGCAAGTGGCATTACTGCAAGTGCTGTGAGTAAATCTAGGAAAGAAGTCTCTGGTATATTTTTGATATTAAGCCAGTTTTCAAACACCTGTTGCTCAAGATCGATTGAGCCAGAAACATCTTCCCCCATCCACGACAAAACCAACAGGCTAGCTATTCTTCCCAAGAGCCAAAGAACTAGAACTGGAGCCAGCCATGAGATACGAGTCACTGAAATCAACCAGCGTCTGGTAAATGCAGCAAGTGCGATGTTCTTTTTGGCAAAGGCTGGGAAAACTCTCATCACTAAAATTAGGACAATTAAGTAAACTCCAAGTGCCATTTCCAAACGCCTGTTGGGCCGCATTAATTCATCAGGAATGAAAATTATCAAACTTAGTGGAATTATTACCAGTAGTAGTTGAAAAGGTATTGCCAATAAAATCAGGCCACCATGGGTTGCTATTAGCCCGTGTTCCTCTCGCATCCTATCGTATACGACAGAGGTCAACTGTCCATGTGGTGAATCGATGTAATCCTTTTTCGATTTTCGCAAAGCTGAGGCATCACGGATATTACGGCTGATGCCGATGGCAGCACGCCATCCTCCTCTCTCTGTGACCCACACAGGCGAATAACCACCAATGATAAGTGCGAGTAATAGAGCCAACAAGCCATATGCCAATGAGGCAGTTATTATCCAAGGAATCATCTCTTGTTCTAGTGAAAGAGTGAAATGTTCATCAGTATATGAGAATGCAAAAAGATATGTTATCGAAAAAGCAGCCATCGGAGTTAAGAATATTTGACAAAAACCTATTGTGGTCAGCCAAATTCTAGCAGTTAGAGATCCTTTCAATCCCAGCCTGCTCATGAGGACCTCTCATTCCATACATCTCTCAAAGGTTGTGCAAGGAGAGGATCTTATTGAAGCGATTATCGCAATCTTAGCCTAAGTCCACTGTGCACTTCATGGGACAAGTGAAGGCCATCTTCATATGCCGGCCCAGTTTCGATGCCTTTGTTGGCCATGTCACGCGCACCGATACCTATTGTCCTCTTACTTCTAGCACAGACCCTACTTGTGTTCAGTCAGTCTGTTGTTGCAACAGATGCTCGTGGTGGGACCAATGATGATGTCAGAATTGAATCCATAACATTAGGAAATTTCTCGAAAGACCCTTCACAATGGGTAAATCCAGATGGCTCTGTTATTGATTATGTGGTAAAAGGAGAGCCAATTAATATTCAAATAGAGATTGAACGGCGTGGAAGTGGATTGCTCGGAAATGATGTTCCTGTAATGTTTGAGATAGTCCACCCAATTGGTTACGTAATCGAATCATACTCTTGGGTTGAATTAGATCTTTACCCCGGAGCTTCCCGCCTTCATGATGTCGAATGGACTCCAGGAGTAGCTCATTCGATTCTTAACACCTCAACCAACGAATTAACTGGCGGTATTATCCTTAGAGCGAGTGTAAATTTCGCACTTGATGATCAAAACGATAACGACATGATGGATGTATCAATTCCAGTTGTGGTTATTCAAGAGGCAATGGATTATGAAGACAATCAGAATGTTGACACATTCTTGGCAGGCAGATATCCTGCTGAAGGAGGTCAGGCCTTTGGACAAGGAAGTTGGACCACAGACTCCAGTTCTGCCGTTGTTGGAAATGAACATTGGCGACATTCCAATCCGGGAGGAGATTATCCTAACAATGTCCACGATAGGATTGTTTTGGGATATTATACACGACAGACCAATCAATGTGAGCCGACACATGAAGTTGATTCAGGACTAGCAATTGTCTATCAAGTCAATGCAGTTTGCAAGTTTAAGATAAATTCATACAATTATCAATCGATTCAAGTTCATGCTCAAGCATGGGGTATTATGGGAGCCGGAGATGATTATCTCGCTATGGAATTATGGCGGGGTAATGGTGCACCAAGCAACTCCATATTGCACAATGTGACCGATGACTTACCAAGCACTACGCAAGGTGATTGGAGCAACATTTCGTGGGATCCAACCGAGCATTTGAATGGTTATAACTGGAATGTAGGTTTCCTCTTCCACTCTGATCCTTCAGGCGCAGCACAGGGAATGCACATGGATGATTTCATCGTATTTGGCGTAGAAAAGGTTGATGATTTCACCTTGGATATCGATTGTGATAAAGGAGATGGCAGCCCTGTTGGTAGTGGTTATGAAACCTATCCTAATAATTTCGTGACACTTCATTGCACTGTAAGCAATAATGGCTATCGAAATGCCTTGGTTAGAATCTCTTCAAATGTGTCCAATGATACCTGGATGAGCCCATCGTCTCCTTCAATAAGAATCGATTCAGAGAATATGAATTCACACGGAACCACCGTGCTATTGCCTCCAATAAAACCCGGTGAGCCTCAAGAGATGTGGGTGAACCTCTCGGTCCCTCCTGGTGCAGACGTCCAACAACAACAATGGTCGGTTTGGTGGACGGATGCAGGTGGCACAACTTCCGGTGAGAAAGGTAGAATCGACATGGACTTGGCGATTCTAAGTCAATATGGCGTTTATTTATCGTCAAACGTTCCAACTGTTGCAGCAACAATCGAGCCTGGAGAATCTACCAATATCCCCTTCAGGATGCAAAATTCAGGTAACCGTGAAGCAGGTTTCACGCTATCTCCGTTATTCTATGATGAAAGTTGGAGTGCATTTGTGCAAGATGAGTCAGGAGCCGCATTTATCGGTCAAAGAGTCTTGAATAAGGGAGAATCTATTGATTTACATCTCAATGTTACTGCACCAGATGATGCAAGTCCTGGAGAGGTGCCATTTTCGTTAAGAGCAGCTTGTCCCAGTTGTGGTACCACACTCTTTGGTAATGACGTGATTACCAAGAAAATCGCAGTGCCAGTCGACCGAATGGTCAGCCTTAGTAGTGATAATATAAACATAAATGTCCCAGCCAATGGTGAGGAAAACCGTGCGATAATTACGGTTTTGAATCTTGGCAATGATGAGGAACAATATAACTTCTCAATCAGCCAGTCGAGTTATTCACTTCAGGCTTCACTGAATACATATTCTTCACAGCAGCCCCTTGAGCCGTGGTATGGAGAGATGAATCTTGTACTCAAGTTGCCGATGCCAATTGGTTTGTCTCCTGGACTATATACGGTAACAGTTACCGCAATCAGTATTGATAATCCGTCAATAAGAGCACAAATAATCATCAATGTCGACGTTATAGAGACTGCAGCAGTTCGCGTCCTTGATGCGTTCCCAGATCAATCATTCATACCAGGTGATCCATCGCAATCAATGAAGTTCAATATTACTAATACCGGAAATCTTCCTGATAGATTTTCGATGAGTTTGACGACACCCGAAGGTATGGAAGCACAGTTTGAACAATTAGTCGATGACCGTACAGTACTTCTTGACCCGGGTGAATCACTTGATGTAATAGTCCGCTTCAATTTCTTAGCGGGCAGCGATGGTCAACTACAATTATTTGTGACAGCAACTAGTGTAAATGATGCAAATATTACCGCCACTGGTTCTGCAACATATACAGTTGGTTCTCAGAATTGGCTGCGAATACTTTCTATAGAGCGGCCTATATTTGAGGTAGATGGGGAATACGAAGTAACAGTTGAAGTTCGTAATCAATACAGTGGTGCAGAATCACAAGTAGTTAAGATGGAATTAGATATTGGCCAATCAAACAGTTATTTCACCACTACTATTGACCGTGCAGATTTAGGTTTCACTTTAGCCAAGGATGAAGTAAGAGAAGTCATCATCTATTTCGATGTTCCACCTTCGACAATGGACAATATAGTAGGTGAGGAGTTTGTTACAAATATTACTATTTGGGCACGTTCTGAAACCGTATCTGATGCTGCTAGTTTAACAATGGAAGTTACTTTGTTGTCAAGCGAGAAATTTGGCAACCCAAACGATGGTATTTCTTCTGGTGAAATTGATATTGTAGGTATAGCCACTTGGGTTATCGGAGTAATACTCATAATAGTGCTAGGAATCATCCTTTTACGTGTTATCACAGAAGTTGAAGAAGAAGATCAGCCTTGGGCTGATGATGGATATGAGGAAGGCGTCACCTCAATCTATGGCGATGTAGCGGCAGCTCCTACGTTTTCAGATGATAAAGTGATACCAGATCTTGCAGCATCTACGAGTACACTATTGTCTCCGCCTTCTGCATCACCACCGTCTCCTATGGCGCAAAACCCTGTTGCGGCCCCACCGGTTGCCGCACAAGTCCCAGTTGCACCTGCAGCGCCACCACTACCGGAAGGCGGATTGCCAGATGGTTGGACAATGGAGCAATGGCATGCTTACGGCGAACAGTGGTTGCAATCTCAAAGCAATTGAAACAATCCGATGGATTGAAGTCAACTTGCCCGTCGCAAGATGATGTCGAGGTAATGGCCTATGTATCAGAACGGACAAGCACCAATTTTTATCCTGAAGGAAGGAACCGAGAGAACTAGAGGCCGTAGCGCCCAATCCAATAACATCGCTGCGGCTAAAGCAGTCGCCGATGCAGTTAGGTCAACACTTGGACCAAAAGGCATGGATAAGATGTTGGTAGACAGCATGGGTGATGTGGTAATAACGAATGATGGCGCAACAATTCTCAAAGAAATGGATATTGAACATCCTGCTGCAAAGATGATTATTGAAGTAGCAAAAACTCAAGAGCAACATTGCTACGATGGAACTACCACTGCGGTTGTTCTAGCCGGTGAATTACTCAAGCGTAGTGAGGATTTAATCGAACAAAACGTCCACCCAACGGTTATTTGTGAAGGATTCAGATTAGCAAGTGAAAAAGCAATTGAAGGCCTTGCAGGACATGGCATCTCTACCGATGGTGAAGATAATGTTCTGATGGAAGTTGCCAAGACTAGTCTAACTGGTAAATCTGCAGGAGCGGTGAAATCATTCCTCGCAGACATTTGTGTTCGTGCAGTTAATTCGGTTGGTATTATCGAAGAAACTGATAGATTGGTTGACCTTGATGATATCAAAGTCGAAAAGCGCCAAGGTGGTTCGATAAAAGACAGTACACTTGTCGATGGAATCATTCTCGATAAGGACAGAGTTCACGCTGGTATGCCGCGCTCGATTTCAGATGCTAAAGTCGCTTTGGTCAACAGTGCAATCGAAGTCAAAAAGACAGAGGTTGATGCTAAAATCCAGATAACAGATCCTAACCAACTTGCAGCATTCCTTGAAGAGGAAGAAGGATATATCCGCAAATTAGTTGATACAATTGAGGCTAGTGGTGCCAATGTTGTAATCTGTCAGAAAGGAATAGATGATCTCGCTCAACACTATATGTCTAAAAAAGGAATATTCGCAATCCGTCGTGCTAAGAAAAGCGACATGGAAGCACTTGCTAAGGCTACAGGCGGTAGCGTCGTAACCAATCTCGATGATTTAACAGCAGAAGATTTAGGAGCAGCGGCTAAAGTTGAGCAACGTAAGATTGGCGACTCTGATATGACATTTATCACCGGTTGTCCAGAGGCGAAATCCGTTTCAGTTCTACTTCGTGGTGGAACTGAACACGTTGTCGATGAAGTAAGGCGTGCGTTTGCCGATGCAGTAGGTGTTGTATCGGTAGCATGGGAAGATGGTTTAGTTCTTACAGGAGGGGGTAGCGTTCTTGCGGCTCTATCTCGTGATTTGCGCGCATTTGCTGAGTCAATAGGTGGCCGTGAACAGATGGCGATCGAGGCTTTTGCAACCGCTTTGGAAATAGTTCCAAGGACACTTGCTGAAAATGCAGGTCTAGATCCAGTGACCACTATTATCG
>ERZ1046148.379-NODE-379-length-27896-cov-11.963471_pt1 | contig 27896 bp, 37 predicted proteins | sample MGYA00383090_ERZ1046148 | MGnify/ENA primary metagenome ERZ1046148 (study PRJEB29581, sample SAMEA5548360) | metagenome | biome: marine; feature: coastal; material: water | depth 25 m | study: Short-term variability in the microbial, nano- and picoplankton... | reverse complement strand
GGCGCCGCCCAAGCCTAAACGCAAAAAACCCCGACACGGCTTGGCTCGTTCGGGGTTGTTTCGGTACTCGTTTTAGGAGAGTAAGCCTTTGACCATTTCTAGTGCTTCAATGTTAGCTCTGCTAAGGGATTGTGCTATTTTAGGGTCTACGCCTTTGGCGATTATCTCATTGATGAGGGCTTTTTTAGTTGGTCTCGCAACTTTTGCTTTTTCTTGTTTCATGTCTTTCTCCTGATTAACTACTATTATATAGAGCCAACAGGGAATTGTCAATAAGAATTATAGACTTGGCTTAAGATATATTTGATGCCACGCGCAAGAAAGTACTTGACTTTCCCTCCCCGCTGTGGTATAATGGCGCTGCCGCGCGTAGACTTTAAACTTCACATTTGCACTTTGTTTGGCGCGCACGCCACTTTTAAACTTCATATTTGCACTTCCTCTCTGGCGCAGGCGGCACGCGTAATTTCATATCACCACTACTTCGGCGCGCTTTGGCGCAGCGCGGATGAGAATGATTATCATTCTCATTTGGCTTTTTTCAGGCAAAAGAGAATCCCCTGAGGCTATTAGGGGCATTACCATTACGAAAGCTAAGTCAGTTTAGCTTGCGTTGAGCATACGAAGAATCAATTCCAAATTTTGGATATTGGTTCTTTCAAGAGATACCATGTTAAACTCACCGCCACCTAAAAGTGGAGAATCAGTTTCCATGATATTTCTTATAAGCTCTTTTTTGGATTTTGCTTTCGCTTTTTCCATTTCAGGCTCCGAAGAATTGTTAAACATAAGGGTATTATAGCAAAAAAACGCAGACCTGTCAAGCGAAAAAGCGAAAATAAATAAATTATTTTCCTTGACATTTCCGAGCGGCTGTGTTATAATCGGCGCTCCAAATGAGAATCATTCTCATTTGGCTTTCTTGTTTTTTTGGGCTTTTTTTGGTGGCTTATCTCGTCGTGCTTTATAATTTGGTATAACCAAATTATAAAGCGTGTCGGCGTATTTGTCAAGCATTTTTCGGAAAATAAATAAATTATTTTCCTTGACATTTGGCAAAATTCGTGCTAGGAATTTTTAACCTGTGGCTCGAATTAATGCGTCTAAAAGTTCAATTTTTCCTGTGTCTTTTTGAACCACATTCCAAGAAGGGCAAGTTGAAAACATAATTTCTTTTGCGTTCGTAATTGCTTCAAAATAATCAATCGCTAGAGCATCAGAGGGAGAATATTTATAAGGCTTATTTATTTTTCTGTTTTCTAAAACGATAGCTTGTCTTTCTTTAGAAATTGAAATCCAATTTTTGTATATCTCAACATTTTTTTCTGTAAGCATTTTATTTTCCCATTTGGCAACCTTTCGCATATGATTAATATATTGTCTTTTTGTGCAATAATTAAAAACAGGGTGAACCCATGAGCGTGTGTGCCACGACCTATCATAAATAACAACCTCTGATTTTTTCGGCATGATTTTTTCATAATCAGAAAGCCATTTTTTCATGCGTGTTTTTGTCGGCATACCTTGATGACGATAAACAAAGTGAATATTATTTTTAATTAGTAGCTTGACGAAGCCACCTTTTCCAGAAGCGTCTCGACCTTCCAAAACAAAAGCGATTTTTCTATCGCCTAAGTTTTGGATATTTTCTTTTAGCATTTCGATTGAATTTTTCATAGTACCCAGATTAAAGTTAGTAAAGGAATAACAACCCAAATTATAAAATCGGTTGTTAGTGAATATCTGAAATATAGTTTTTTCAGAAAATTAGTTGCGACAGTTTCAGTCCCAATTTGAAAATCGAAATTTTCTTTTTCTAGGATTTTACAAGCTGTTTCAAATTTTTTGACATCTTCGGAATTGTCAATTTCAAAGTTAGTTTTTATTGTTAGTCTTTTTGTTATTAATTTTTTCATTGTTTTATTTTAGCATTAAATGGTCTTGATGTAAACAGTTAATTCCAATTTTTTTCATTTCTTTTTGAATTATTTTGTTATCATCAAACATGATTTTTTCCATGTTTTTAAATTGTTTTAGATTGAAAAGTCTTTTCAGTTTTGCTGTTTTCATTTCAGCGTCGGCTCTGTGGTCGCCATTTTTTCTGCAAAGAATAGTTTTTGCTTTGATTCCATGATGAGCCAAAAAGTCAAAATCGGCTTCGCTCATATTTCGAGCTGTGCAAATCCAGACATTTTTATTTGCTTTTATTAATGCTTTCATAAAATCGGCAAGTGGCAAAAGTGAATCTTTGAAAATGTTTTTTCTTGTGGAATCTGAAATCCATTTTTCAAGGTCTAATTTTCCTTCGGCAGTTCCTGTGAATCTGTGCGAAGAATCAATGACAGTTCCGTCAAGGTCAAATATGTATAATTTATTTTTCATAATGTAATTATATCAAAAAAAGCAAGACCTGTCAATAAAAAAGATGAAAATAAAAAAAATAAATCGCTTGACATTGGGCGGCTTTTGTGGTATAATCGGCGCCTCCAAATGAGAATCATTCTCATTTGGGGTTTTTATTTTTTGGGGGTCTTTTCGAGGCGTGCTTTATAATTTGGTATAACCAAATTATAAAGCGTGTCGGTCCAAATGTCAAGGGTCTCAAGGAAAATAAATAAATTATTTTCCTTGACAATCCCCTCTATTTATGCTTGCGGCTCATTCATGAAATCTATAGCTTCCTATAGGTTCCATTAATAAGGCTTTTTATATATAGAGCCGTCTCGTTTTCTCTCCCACGCCATAGGCATAGGGGCAGGTGATTTTTTAAAGTGTCTAAAACCTAACGCTAGATATTTCTTTATCTTAGGCAGTCCACCCTTGACATAGAACCATTCAGAACCACCATTAGATTTAACGCCAGTAGTCCTAGAGTTCTGACCTTGCCATTTCTTTTGATAGCCTAGCTTAGCGAGATAGTATTGTATTTGCCATTCGATAGAGTAGGCATCATGCTTAGAGTCTATCTCTATGGTATGCAATACCTTGAGCCTGTGGTCTAAGCCATATTCCTTTTGTATAGATGTCTCTATGTCATAACGTCTATGGTGTATGTCATTGGCTACCCCTACCTTATGATAGGGTTTCTTATTACATTTCATTATGTATAGTGTAGTCATTAGTCTCTTGCTCCTGTCATTATAACCAGTGATAAGCAAAGGCTAGAAGCAACCGAAGCCAATACCAATAGGGCAATTTCAATAACCCATATATCAGTATATCCGACATCTTCAAAGCATAGCACATTATTCTGTGCAGTTAATATTACCATAGCTTGTATATAAGCCATGAACCCAAACGCGACCATTCCCATTGATGACGCAATCAATATAGTTTTATTTAACATTATATTATTATCCTTATTAACATAGAACCATTAAGAGCCAAGCCAATTAAATTACCTATGGTATAAACCATATCGCCTTGTTTCCACGCTCTGTATTGGTAGCATAGCAACCCAAGACATATACCTGTGGGCAATGTCCAGTGTGGCATGATACCATTATAATGCGATGGTAACAAAGAAACCTGTACCAAAAACATACCAAGATAAGCGACCTTATCTTCAAAAGATATTTTTGTTTTAATCTCAATATCGTTAATGAGATTGGCTCTGTGAGAAGCCAAGATTTTTTGTTGTCTAATTGTTTGATTCATAATAAATTCCAGTAAAAATGGGGGTTGAGTAATGGCAACCCCCGAACCATTTATTTTGCGTCTTTCAGCAAAATGTCTCTAAGAAGAACAAGATTAAAAATATTCATTCTTTCCAAAGATACATGGTCGAATTCTCCACCAGTATTTGTTGGGGTTTCAATGATTTCTCTAATCAAGATTTTTTTAGAGGGTCTTTTTGGAAGTGAGTTTCCAGCTTTTTTATTTAACATACCTGTATTATACAGGAAGATTAACCCAATAGCAATAGCAAAACCGAAAATAAATGAATTAATGCGACACCATATGACGCAGGGTTAATGATAATCATTCTCATTTGGGGCCCCCGTCATAGTGTAGTAGTAGAGTAACACACCCCGCCTTAGTGTATTAGTATAGTAACACACCGAGGGGGCGGTTCATTGACCTTGACATGCTCTCTCTCTGTGGGCCCCCCTTTACGTACTACTTGGGATTTTTCAAAAAAGCAAAAAAGACGCTATCGTCAGTATCATAATGATACATCTAGAAAATATTTCTTGACAATACTGCTAAATTTTGATATAATACTAGCATGAGTACAAATTTAGTAACCAAAATGAGTCCTGAAGGACTGGAGATCGCAAACGCTTATCTGGAGAAGGGAACTATCCCGGCCGTTTGCATTAAATTAGGCATAACCGAAAATGAGGTTAGTGAAGTCCTAAATAAAAGAGAAATCAAACAATATATAGATACTGTTTTTCTAGACACAGGTTATAGAAACCGATTTAAAATATCGGAAACTTTAGATATGCTTATTGAAAAAAAGCTAGAAGAAGCAGATGAAACTGAAATATATACTACTAAGGATATGGCGGATCTATTACAGATGGCACATAAAATGAGAATTGAGGAATTGAAAGCTCAGACAGAAATGGAAAAAGCAAAAGCGCAAACCATTAAAACTCAAGTTAATATTCAAGACAATTCTGGAACCCCTTTTGGGCAAGGAAACTATGGACTACTCATAAAAAAATTGATGAAAGATCAATAGACACATTCCGTGTCAAGAATGGTTTATCGGGGGAGAGTCCGAAACCTAAAGGGAGAAAAAAATGAAAAGACTAGCCTTACTAGCTGGCCTACTAGTGTTCACACCACTACAAGTGTTTGCTGATGGACCAGATCAGACTGGAACAGGTTGTGCTAATGGTACTGAATTTTGCGAAAACAATACTTTAGATACTACTAATACTACTACTACTACTAATACAAACACGAATACCAATACAAATGCTAATACCAATACTAACACTAATACAAATACTAATACAAATACCAACACCAATACTAACGCTAATACAAATACCAACACGAATACTAATACTAATGCTAATACAAACACTAATACTAATGCGAATACTAATGTAAATACCAGTACTAATACTAATGCTAATACAAATGTAAATACTAATACTAGTACTAACAACAATACTAATACTAACAACAATACAAACAATAATACCAATACTAATACTAACAATAATACCAATACTAATACTAACAATAATACCTCAACCTCAACTAGTAATAATACTAATACGAATAATAACACAAACACAAATGTGAATACTTCTACTGTTGACAGTACTTCGAACTCTACTAGTAATAACACAAATACTAATAATAACACGAATACTAACAATAGTACTAGTAATAACACTAGTAATAATACTAATACAAATAACAACACCTCAACTTCTGATAGTAATGTAACTACTGATAATACTAATAACAATAACAACAATACTAAGTCAGATAATAGAAACGAAAATTATAACAAATCTGAGTCAGTTCAAACAATTAATCAGAATGTTAAATCTCCTCCCCCAAGTGCAATCGCACCTTCAATTATGTCCTATTCGCAAGATTTATGTACAAGTGGAGTATCAGGAGCAGTACAAACACAAGTTTTCGGATTTTCTGGCGGTAAAGCGATAGTTGACAAAAATTGTGAAAGATTAAAACTCTCTAAATACTTATACGACATGGGCATGAAGGTAGCTTCTGTTGCTTTACTTTGTCAAGATAAAAGAGTATTTGCAGCTATGGAAATGGCGGGAACTCCTTGTCCTTACATGGGTGAAATAGGGAAGAAAGCCACTATAGCATGGGCAGAAAATGAAGAAGACAAACCAACTTACGAGAAAGTAGTAGAAAAAGGAAAATCTTGTAAACGAAAAGGAAAACGTAAGCCGGGCGCAATCTGTAAATAGATGAACATGAACCTATTTCCTAAATTTGCACTGGTGGCTCTGTTAGGAGCCTTCTGTGCGAGCCCCATACAAGCTGACTATATTTATGAAGCTAATCAAAGTTTATACGACTTACAAACTAATTCATCGGGTTCAACAGGACTAGGTTCAAACGATGATGCGGTATCTTCTGCGTTTAACATAGGCTTCACCTTTGATTTTTATGGTCAGTCTTTTACTCAAGCTAGAATGGCAACCAATGGTTGTCTCCACTTTAAAACTTCAGGTGCTTATTGTAATGATTACACACCTGATCCACTAACAGGACAGCATACCTACACACTATACCCTTTTTGGACTGACTTAATAAAAGACAATGATTCAGCTATGAAAGCTAAAGCCTTTGCTGACTATACTATTTTTGGTTGGTATAAAATGAGGGAGTATAATCAATCTAATACAGATAATAGTTTTGAAGTTTGGTTATACCCTAATGATACTTTTGAGTTTAGATATGGTGAACTTGATATTGATAGTCATGATGTACTTATTGGAGAAATAGGAAGTGGTACTTCTGAAGCTTATACTTACTACTATCATGATGAATGTAACACTGGCTCAACCAATGCTAGTAATTGTGTAAGTATAAACTGGAATAGCATAGCAATGAATTCAAGTTTAGAAAACGGGGGTTCTTTGTATGGAGTAGGCACAGGAAATGCATTAGATTGTAGCAGCGCATTAAATAATGAAGCCTGCCCAGGATATGCAGCAGCCTATTTAACACAACAATGTGATATAAACTCTTTATATAGCAATTCTTGTACTGGTTATGCAGCAGCATACTTAGCTCAACAATGTGCTTTAGATTCTTTATACGATTCAGCGTGTCCTTACTATGCTTCAACTTTATTTGATGCTGATTGCGAAGATGACCCTCAATTCTCTCCAGCCTGCGCAGGTTACACACAAGAAGCCTCCGTAGCTTATTATACTGAGTATGAAGAGGATACGTATGGCTATGAAGAAGATTCTCAATATGGTTATGACGAAGATGGAAATGCTTGGGCTGAAGAAGATATGTGGTATGATGAAGAGTATGATGAGTACTTAGACCCAAATGACCCTTGTTTTGAAAACAGGTGCGAAGGATTCACAGATGCTGATTGGTACGCACTAGATATAGAAGAATTTGGACAAGAACAAGTTGACCTATTATACGGAACTGAAGTAGCTTTTGATAATGAAGGCATGGTGAATTTTAGTGAAAGCACTCATAGTACTTATGATGACTTAGACACTAACTTTGATATAATGGATCAAGAAATGGAAGAATACCATGCTTATGTAGATGACCTTCCTGAACTATTTGAGATAGAAGAATTTTCAACAGTTACTGATTATATACCAAATGACTTATTAGAAGAGTTCGAATTCCAAGTTTTAGTACTTAATGATACATTCCGTGAAGAAGAAGAAATTTTTGAAGAATTTGAAAATATTGAAGAATTTGAAGAATGGTATGAAGAAGAAATGGAAGAGTACTTCTCCGAAGAAGTTTTTACCGAAGAAGAATATGAAGAAGAACTTTACGCAGAGGAAGAGATATTTGAAGAAGAATTTGTTGAAGAAATTTTTGAAGATATAGAAGAACTAAGGGAAGAATTAATCGAAGAAGAGCTACTTGCAGAGGAAGGCGAAAGAGCTCAAACAGAAGAACTACTCGCTGAGGAAACTCCAGAGTTAGTTGCTTTTTCAGAGCCCGCAAGACAATCAGACCGTTCTTCACGAAGAGAAGCAGCAAGAAGAATAGTTGCAGGAACAATAGCAGCAGCTACACGAAGTACAGACTATAGTGGCAGTACTGCAGGAACCTCAGCAACACAAACAGGAACTTCTGTAGCTTCAGGTGGGGCCTCTTCAACAGGTGGTATAAGTGTATCAAGTTCCCCTAGTATATCAGACCAATTTTCAAGTGCTTCACAACAAACTCAACAAGTTTTATCTATGAGCCCTAGTACTGCTGTAGCAAGTAGTTCAGTAGGTGGAGGAGGAACAACCTTTGCAAGTTCATCAAGTTCCTCAAATTCCTCAAACTCATCAAGTACAGTGGTAGCTTCAAATACTTCAAGCTCCTCTAGTAGTGATTCGAGTACTTCAGGTTCCTCGACCTCAGAGTCTTCAGTAGGCTCTTCTTCAGTATCTATAACACCAATGCCAGGAATAGATGGAACAGCAACTGGAGCAATGGTAGATGTACAAGTTTCCAACTTATCTGGAGAAATTGATACTGCAATGTCTGGCGCTATGACAGCTTCCGAAGCTGATACAATAGCAGATCAAATTGTTGCAGCTAATATTGAAGAACAACAAGAACAAGGAACAACTACTCAAGAAGAAACAGGAAAATATGGAGACGAGAGTACTCTTGTAGCCTATTTAGGATATGTGCCAGGTTTTAATGCCTATACAAGTGCACAACTTCCAAAACAAACAAGCTGGTATGAGCCAACATCTCTTGATGGTGGTTATATAGAAGACAACATACAAGCATTTTATCAATTAGCAGGTACTAACATAAGAAATATGACTGCTATGGTTAATTCACAACCAAATTTATTAGGAGAATAATATGGAGTTTTTTCAAAAGAAAACAACACAAATAATAGGATTAGTAACTATTATAGGAACCTTAGCAGGTTTCGGATATACTGGAGCAACCTATGTCAATAGACTAGAAAATCTGGAAGCAAAGATTGGTGGAGTAAAGGAAGCAGATGACGGGCTACAAGCAATCGAAGAAAGATTTGTAGCTATAGAAACTTCTGTGCAATTTATTAATAAGTCTATAGATGAAAGTCTAGTAGCTAGACTTAATAGAAATGGCGATAGTTTAAAGGTAATAGACGAAGGTTTAACATCAATAAAAACTGATATCGCTACTTTAAAGGCGGACGTAAAGAATCTTAAAGAGGACACAGAAGGAAATCCTCTCGCCGATTAACTGACTAGTTATACCAATCGAAAAATAGTTCTTGACTTTGATTCTTAATTTTGGTATAATTAACAAGTGGAATTTTAATTCACAAGGAAAAGGGCAACTTAATGAATAAGGCAGACTCGAAAGAAACTGAACTCGATATAAGACTTACCACACATGAAGCAATTTGTGCAGAGCGTTGGAAAACTGTATTTAACCAGCTAGAGGGTATAGAATCCCGAGCTGGAGGAAGGTTTTCTGGGCTGGAAGGTCAAGTAACTCGTTTAGAGACAATAATGATCGGCGTAGCAGCTACTGGCTTAATGGCGGGTGGCGGATTGCTTTGGTCAATGTTCATGATGCTGCCCTAATTTAAAGGAAAATTTAAAAATATGAAAAAAATACTCGCATTAATACTAACCTTAACTGCAACATCAGCTTTTGCTGACGTTAGCGGAGGTGTTAGTTTAGTTTCAGATTATTTCTGGAGAGGCGTAAGCCAAACAGAGGGTTCCGCTGCAGTCCAATTTGGAATAGAAGCAGACAAAAATGGTTTTTATGGTGGGGCTTGGGCATCTACTGTAGATTTTGGAGGAGACGAATCCATAGAATATGATTTCTACGGAGGATATACTGTTGCACTTGGGGATTTAGCGATAGATCTTGGAGTAATTCAATATAACTATGATGATGGCGCAGATTCTGTAGAAGAATGGTATTCAGTACTTTCTTACAGTGTATTATCTCTTGGTTATTATCAAGATATGGATAATCAAAATGCTGATTACGTAGAAGTAGAAGTAGGACTCCCATTTGTTAAATTTATAGACGCATCTTTAAGATACGGTGAATTTGCAGATGATAGCAACTATACACAATTAACTCTCTCAAAAGACTTATCAAACAGTTTTTCAGTAGGACTAGAATTAGTTTCAGAAGAAGCTATTGATTTAGACTTATCAGAAAGAGTTGCAGTAAATTGGGGGTGGTCATTCTAAGTGGCTTACTCACAAAAAGTAGTACAACGATTTGAAAATGTACTAAAAAACCCACAAGCACATAACGTTGGTCGTTTTGACCCTGCTAAACCTAATATTGGTACTGGTATGGTCGGAGCTCCAGCTTGTGGAGATGTTATGAGATTACAACTAAAAGTTGAAGATGGCATAATTGAAGACGTTAAATTTAAAACATATGGTTGTGGATCAGCCATAGCAAGTTCGAGTGAGTTAATCGACTTACTTACAGGCAGTACTTTGGAACAGGCGAAATCTATCACTAATAAACAAATAGCTAACGCATTAGAACTTCCGCCTATCAAATTACACTGTTCTGTACTCGCTGAAGATTCAATTAAACAAGCTGTAGGTGATTATGAATCCAAAGCAGAGCAAAGAAGGCACAATGGAGGCCCAGAATGATTAAAGATTATAGCACAAAAGAGATTAAAGCAACAAAAATGAAAAAACCTAAACCTAGCACAATGAAAGCACCTTCCTACGAAGACGGTTTTATTTTTGAAAAAGACGATATGTTTTTCTTTAAATGGAAAGGTGGAGAGTGTGGATATCATTCTCGCGTAGATGCTGAAACTGGTTTAGAAAAAGTAAGTGGCAAATTTAAAGAAGAAGATTAAAGCTGCTTGGTTATGGTTTATATCGAAATTCTTTCCTCGATATGAACTTACAGTAAGTTATAACCAGACATGGGGAGATACAGATGACAGAGCGTTTACTGTCAAAAAATTCTATAAACGAACAGATAAATATTTGAAATTTAAAACACATGAGGGCGACATGGTAGAAATAAGAGGCGCTCAAGGACTAAACTACAGGATAGAAGAATTATGAACCAAGTATTAATAGGAATACTACTAGTATTAGGAATATTCAGTTATTACTTATACAGTGAAAATATTACTTTAAAAGCCAATAATTTAGCTTTAGAGGGTGCAATAGAAACACAAAAAGAAGCTATGGAAGTCATGAAAGGAGACTTTGAACTTCAAAGTACTCAACTGAACGAACTATCTTTAAAGAGCCAAGCGGCACAAAGAGAATTAAATAGGTATTCTCAATTTATATCAGAATACAAACTTACAGCAAAAATTTTAGAAAATCCAACTGAAATGGAAAGGAAAATAAACAATGGAACAAAACACATATTCGAAGACATTGAGAAGCTTAGCGATACTGTTGACAATCTCGATGATGGCCTCCAGTTGCAGTCTTCTGGGCACTAAACAGGTAGAAATAATAGCGAAACCGATTGAACGAACTATTGTTCAACCAGTAATGCCTCGAGAAATAGACTTAAAAGAGCCTACATGGTTTGTAGTTACTCCTACTAACTTTGAGGAGTTTCAAGCACGAATAATTGAACAAGAAAAGGAATTGGTATTTTTAGCAATGTCTGTACCTGATTACGAAGTAATGGCATATAATATGCAAGAACTTAAACGATACATAACCGAACTTAAAGAAGTGGTTGTTTATTATCGTAAAGTCACAATGCCACAAGAGGAGAAAGCAGATTCACAAAAGTAGACTCAAAGTTTGCAGTACTTGTGATCAGTTGAACAAGTTTAAGGTGTGCAGGGCATGTATGTGCTTTATGCCGCTTAAAGCAAGGCTTAAAAGGGCATCATGTCCAAAGCAAAAATGGGAGAAATAGATGGATTGGTTAAAAAGTAGAGTTTCAGAAAGAACAAGTTGGGACGGAGCGGTTCTAGTAGTAGTTTGTGGACTAGTATTGTTCACAGGCGGAGTTGCCAAAATATTAGCAGCAGCTGGACTATGCTACGGTGCATGGACTTGTTATAAAGCTGAATAATGCCTTACGGTAAAGGAACATATGGGAAGACAAGGGGTCGTCCCAAAAAGAAAAAAGGGAAGAAGAGGGGCAAAAAGTCTTAATAACTTCTCAGAATTAAAACAGAGTGAGCGTACCAAGATAAGTGACTTCTTAAGCGGTACGCTCAATCACATAATAAAATGGTAAATAAATTTAAACAAAAAGCTAAACAGCTATGGAACATGATTAATGGTACAGACAAAAACTTAGATGGACAAGTCGATATTCAGGATAAAATGATTGAAGCCAAGCAAAAAGCAAAAGAACGAGAAATCGTAAAGGAGAAATAAATGTCTTTCAGAGTAATCGCTGCTGAAGCAGCTTGCGGTGTTAACGTGGGTGCAGCTTCCACATTTTCTAACTCTACAGATGTTAGACTTGTGAATTCAGGGGCTACAAATAGAGTAGTAACTGTTGCAGATAGCGCAGACGCTACACTAGGGTCTTTCACACTAGCAGATGGAGAAGTAACTTTCATTAGAAAAGATCAAACTGATCAAATATTTGCTGCTAACGCAGAAGTATTAGGTACACCAGTAATTTTTAGCTAATGGACGATAAAACTGTTTGGTTAGAAGAGGTTGCAGCTACTTGTAGCGTGACTTTGTCTATCTTAAACAAAAAAGCTGAACAGGACGGACACGTATCTGAGCCTGATCAGGTTATGAGTAATATATGTATGGGGTATTTATATCTTTTGAACGTATGCGACTCAGCAGGAGTGCTAGATGATTTTGTTAATCAGCACCAAATAGGTACTGTACTAAATAGAACTATACACTAATGCTCGATGTTAGCAGAAAAGATATTCTTAGTGAAGATATTATGACTTTCGGTACAGCTGAAAGATTTATAAAGTTACCTATAGATGAATATATGAACTTATTAGGTATAGAACCTAATTCGGCTCAAACGGCATTAATCAATGCCTTAAACAACCCAAAATACAGATTTGTATGCGCCGCTATATCTAGACGGCAAGGAAAAACGTATATAACAAATGTCATCGGACAACTTGTTTCACTCGTGCCAGGCTCCAGCATATTAATTATGTCCCCCAACTACTCATTATCACAAATTTCTTTTGATTTACAAAGACAGCTAATAAAGCACTTTGATCTTGAAGTGGTAAAAGATAACGCAAAAGATAAGGTAATAGAATTGTCAAATGGGTCGACAATAAGAATGGGTTCAGTAAATCAAGTGGATTCTGCTGTAGGTAGATCATATGATTTAATAATTTTTGACGAAGCAGCACTTGCTGATGGAAAGGATGCTTTTAATGTGGCTCTTCGTCCCACATTAGATAAAGATAATAGTAAAGCAGTATTTATTTCTACTCCTAGAGGGAGAAATAATTGGTTTGCTGACTTTTATCACAGAGGATTTAGTGATGAATTTAAAGATTGGGCTTCAATAAGAGCCACTTATCATGAAAACCCTCGCTTCAGTGATGAGGACATCAAAGAAGCACAAAGATCAATGTCCCAAGCGGAGTTTGCCCAAGAATACATGGCAGATTTTAACACTTATGAGGGACAAATTTGGAATTTTAATTTTGAAGAGTGTGTCGCAGACCTTAATCAGTTAGATACTAGTAATATGGATGTATTCGCAGGATTGGACGTAGGATATAAAGATCCTACAGCTTTCTGCGTTATAGCATATGATTGGGATCAACGAAAATTTTATCTTGTAGATGAATACATGGACGCTGAAAGAACTACAGAACAACATGCTACCGAAATTCGGAAAAGAGTAGAGAAATATAACATTGATTGGATTTATATCGATTCAGCGGCACAGCAAACTAGGTTTGACTTTGCACAAAACTACGATATTTCTACAATTAATGCTAAAAAGTCTATTCTAGACGGAATTGGGCATACAGCGGGTATCATAGACAATGATAATTTGATTATTGACCAACGATGTCAACAAGCTTTATCATGTGTAGACCAATATCAATGGGATAGTAACCCAAATTTACTTAAAGAAAAGCCAAAACATAATATGGCAAGTCATATGTCAGACGCTATTAGATATGCGCTGTACACTTTTGAGACTACAGCGAGTACTTTTTAGATTTTGACCTACCAAAAAATAAATGTTGACATGAAGGTGAATTTTTGGTATAATTTTATATAAATAGGAATTTATGGATTTAAAACGAGATTTAGTCAAGTACGTTAGAGACAAAGCGAAATCTAAATATAAGAAAGACACCCAGTGCTTTATCTGTGGTGCGACGGAACATTTAGACTTTCACCATTTCTACGGAATGACTGAGTTATTAGAAAGTTGGCTGAGGAGTAATAGAATTACTATCACTTCTGCCGATGAAATCATGAATGTCCGAGAAAAATTTATTGATGAATTTAACAATGAGATTTACAATGAAGCTGCTACACTATGCAAAGCCCACCACTTAAGGCTCCACAGTATTTATGGTAAGAGACCAAGATTAGTGACTGCACTTAAGCAAAAACGATGGGTTGGAAAACAGAGAGAAAAACATGGCATGGTATGACAGATTTTTAGGTAGAAATCAAACTGACGAGAAGTTAAATCCTTCTCAGTCATTTATAGCCTTAAACGAAGGGTTAACATTAGATACCCGAGAAAACAAAGATAATTATAGATCAGCTTATGAAGAACTAGAAGTAGTTAATAGGGCTGTAAACATGATCGTAGACGATTCTGCAGACATCAAATATGATGTCAGTAACAAAGTAAATGGAGTAGCACCAGTAGTAGAAAATGTTCGAAAAACTCGTGTTGATTTATTACTTAATAAAGAACCAAATCCATTTCAGGATATCAATACTTTTAAGAGAAATCTTATAATTGATCTACTAATAGATGGTAATATTTTCGTATATTTTGATGGAAGACATTTATATCATCTTCCAGCACAGAATGTAACTATCCATTCTGATACTAGTACTTACATAGAGAAGTTCACATATGAAGGACATGTCGATTATTCAACGAAAGAGATAATACATATTAAAGAAAACTCATTTAAATCGATCTATCGAGGAGTACCTCGACTAAAACCAGCATATAGAACCATGTATCTACTTGATAACATGAGGAAGTTTCAAGATAACTTCTTCAAGAATGGAGCAGTTCCAGGATTAGTTCTAAAAAGCCCTAACACTCTTTCCGAGAGAATCAAAGAAAGAATGCTGCAAGCCTGGGCTACTAGGTATAATCCTTTAAATGGCGGTAAACGACCACTTATTTTAGACGGTGGAATTGAAGTTGATGATTTAACAAAAATTAATTTTAAAGAACTAGACTTTCAATCATCTATCAACGCGAATGAGAAAATAATTTTAGAGGCTATGGGTGTTCCACCTATACTTCTAGATGGTGGGAATAATGCAAACATTAGACCTAATCACAGACTTTACTATCTAGAGACAATTCTCCCGATAGTAAGAAAAATAGCTTATGCTTTTGAAAGATACTTTGGATTTGAACTTGTTGAAAATGTTTCAAATATTCCAGCACTACAACCAGAGTTAAGGGACCAAGCGGCGTATTACGCAACGCTAGTCAACACAGGCATAATGACACCAAATGAAGCTAGAGACGCAATGGGGCATGAACCTTTAGAAGGACATGATGATTTGAGAGTCCCAGCTAATATAGCGGGTAGCGCAGCAAACCCCGAAGACGGTGGGAGACCACCACAAGAAGAGGAACAGGATAATGGCGAACAAGAAAGCAGTACTTGAACAATTAGCAAATTTTTTTGCTGAACAAGGAAAAGTTTTAACACCCTCAGAGTATAAAGCTCTAGGTGCAGATGTACCTATGAGATTTATGGCGGCAAAAAGACCTTTCGGGTCTTGGTCTCGTATGACTCAGATGTTAAAAATCAACTTTCCAGACCAATGGGCCAAAGCTAACTCTGAAGCAGCACCTGCTCCAGCCCCTAAGGCTGAAGTAAAAGCAGCTCCAAAAGCAGCAAAGGCAGCTCCCAAAAAAGCTAAGAAATAAGGTAGGTACATATGGAGAAAATTTTTCATTGGACTAATACTTTCAAAACTCTTGGCGAGGACGAAGATGGTAGTGTTAATATTAAAGGATTAGCATCTACTAATGCGATTGACCGAGCAGGAGACGTTATAAACCATGATGCATGGATAAAAAAGAATGGACTAGAAAATTATAAAACTAATCCAATAATTTTATTTAATCATGATTATAATAAACCTATAGGTCGTGCAACTTCACTGGAAGTTACAGATAAGGGTCTCGAACTTGGAGCTAAAGTCTCTAAGTCCGCAGGCGAAATAAAAGATCTTATTAAAGATGGTGTTCTTGGAGCCTTTTCAGTCGGTTTCAGAGTCAAGGATGCAGATTATAACTCAGAAACCGATGGATATACAATAAAAGATGCCGAACTATTCGAAGTATCAGTTGTTAGTGTACCTTGCAATCAGGGAGCTATGTTCTCAGTTGCGAAGTCATTTGACAGCATGGAAGAATACGACGAGTGGAAAACGCACTTTAATAATCAGGCTCAGAACGTTTCTGCGCCACAAGCCGAGGGTAAAACCTCAAAACAGGAGACTAATATGTCAAATGACAAAACAGTTCCCGAAGCTAATATCGACTTAAAAGCTTTTGCAGAAGAAGTAGCGAAATCAACTGCTGCTAAAATTGCAATGCAACAAGCCGAAACTAAAGCTAAGGAACTTGCGGACGCAGAAGAGAAAGCAGCTCAACAAGAAGTTGAAACTGCTGAAACAGAAGCTGAGCAAGAAAAAGTTAGAACAATAGTCGAAGTTGGAATGTCTGGAGCTGAACAGCTCATGAATGACGTTGAAAAACGTGTTTCAGAAAAACATGAAGACTTAGAGAAAGTTGTCAATGAACTTCAGTCTGCACTAAAAGATAAAAAAGAAGAAATCGAAGCAATTCGTGAATCTAAAAGAATCTTTGGTGACAGGAATAACTCTGACTGGCAAAAAGCCTTCCAAAGCGACATTGATGACGCTTGGGTAATGGGTCTTGCTACAGGTAAAGGTTACGATACTAAACTGGGTAGATCAGTAATGGAAAAAGTTAACGCACATTCAGGTGTGGGTGTTTCTTCTGCTGATTTTGAACAAACAGTATCAACTAATATCGAAAGGGATATTCAACTAGAATTAGTACTAGCTCCGTTATTTAGAGAAATCCAAATGGCGTCAGCTACACAAATAATCCCAATCTTACCAGATGCTGGGTATGCTGAATTTACAGCTAACCAAACAGCTACGGGCTCAAGCCCACATGGTAACTTGGAAGAAAGAGGTGATACTTATGACTCAACAATGTCAGGTATCGACTTAACTGAAAGAACTCTTTCAACTAAAAAACTTATTTCTCAATCTTACTTAGGTAATGAGACAGAAGAAGACGCAATCTTGCCAATTCTACCTTTGATCAGAGAATCAATCGTAAGAGCACACGCAAGAGGTGTTGAAAATGCACTGTTAGTGGGTAACCACGCAGACGGCGTTTACGGCACAAGTGGAGCGACATTTGAAGGACTAGTTACAATGGCTGGATCTAACAAAACTCAATCCGCAACTGCATTTGCTTCTGAATCTTTAACAGCACTACATTTGTTAGCTGCTAGAAAGAATATGGGTAAATATGGAATGAACCCTGCAGACGTTACGTATATCGTTAACTCTACAGAGTACTACAGCTTATTGCAAGATGCAGAATTCCAAGATGTTAACCTAGTTGGCGACGTAGCTACTAAACTACGTGGCGAAATCGGATCAGTCTTTGGCTCTAAAGTCATAGTTTGTGATGAATTTGCAACACCAGCAGTTTCTAAGTTTTATGCCATAGCGGTATATGCGAAGAACTATGTAATGCCTCGACTAAGAGGAATGACAATCGAATCTGACTACGAAGTAGCTAATCAGAGACGAGTACTTGTTGCTTCTCAAAGACTTGGATTCACCGATATGATCGATGCTTCCACTTCAGCTTGGGCACTTCAGTACAAAGCTAGTTAATAGCTAATGCGAATATTTGGAGGGAATCTCGAGTTCCCTCCTATATTTTTTTAAAATAATTATGGCAGATTTAATAACATTACAGCAATACAAAGACTTTCAAGGTTTAACTGGCGTTCAACAAGATGCCCGTATTAATGTAATAATCGATTCAGTTAGTCAATTAGTTAAAAACTATTGTGGCACTAACTTTATTGATAATTATTCAAGCGCCAAAACAGAATACTTTGATGTTAAAGATAATGTAACTACTAGAGTTATGTTAGATGAAGGACCGATTAATGCGGTAACTTCAGTTTCAGAAAGAGATTCACAGGCAGATGCATATGTTACCCTCATTAAGGAAAATTCCGATAGCAGTGGTAAATATGAATATGTTGTTGATGATCTTACAGATAGTATAGTTCGCACTAATGAAAATGTGGACAAATCTTTCCCAAAAGGAAGAAAAGCAGTAAAAGTAGTTTATACCGCAGGGTATAGTGCTACACCTGAAGATTTAAAATTAGCAGTATTTGATTTGATTAAGTACTACTTAAAAGATGAAAGCAGGGAAAGAATGAGTGTTGCAGGAGCAACAATAGAAAACCCAGGTTCTAGTAGTGTCCCTAATAGTTCTGGATTTCCAGACCATATTAAACGAGTACTAGATATGTACAAAGTTTATAATTAATGGCTGAGGTAAACCTACAAAAAGAATTAGACAAGATTCATACTTTAACTGTTGGAGATGGAACAACAAAAGGGGATCGAAGGGTTATAAGAGCTTTAAGACGAATATTAAATCGTGCAGAAACTCAAGTAACAGTAGATTCAACCACCTTTAGTACAGATTTAGAAAAGCAATATAGACAAAGGACAGGTAAGTCTCCAAGTGCAAAAGTAATGGAGGGTTATGACAATCTAGGGAAAGATGTTGTAAGAGGATGGAGAGCAGTTGTTAAGGGTCGTGAAGACATGTCGTTACTTCCACCTAAAAGCTCTGCTACTAAAGTAGTATTTGTAATAAAAGAAAAACAAAATACAACAAAAAAAGGTACACAGACTATGCGTGATAACTATAGTCTTTTTCAAAGAGAGAACCAAAAAATTGTACAACCTTTGATAAAAGCAAAGTATCATCATCTTTTTAGAGGTAGAACAAGAACTAAAAAGGGGCATGTTCGTGCGATTGGAGATGTTGGGCATGATTTTTCCGTTACCGCAAAAGGAAGAGCGGGTGTAGGGGCAGGAATGCTAGATAATCTATTAGCAGGAGATTTTAAAAATCCTGACGATAGAGACAGAATCCAATCCATGAGAGATGGGTTTACTAATGTAGGTTTAAAGGCTAATGAAGTTTTAACTATTAAAGGTAAGGGTCGTACTTTGAGAAGTGTTACCAAGATTAATCTAACTTTAGAATCAGATACAGCTAATAGAGAAAAAGCTGCTGAAGATAAAAAAGAAGGTGATAAGGTACGAGAGTATATCAAAGACGCTATCGAAAAGTCCACAGGAAAATTTTCTAGTGCTGATAAATATTTTAATGCAGAAGGGTCAACTCCTCTTATAGACCAAGTAGGAGAAGCTATTGTAAATACTCCCCTTAAATTAACACTTTATAAGAAAAAGAAAGCTAGAAATTTAAGTAAGTATAAAAAGGTTATAGCAAATACTACTAAAACAAAAAATGCAAAAACTAATACAGCATTAAAGTCCAAGAAACAACATATAACAGGTGGTGGAGTAGATAGCACAATGATAGCTGCTATTACTAAAACAGAAAGATCAGAAAAAGGACCTAAACAAGGAAACGAAGATTTTGCTCAAAAGATAAAAGGACTACTAAAGGTAAAAAGAGCAATAAATGCTCGATTACCTGCAGAAGTTAGAAGAAACATGGGAAGTGCTTCTACTCTTAATAATAGGACAGGAAGATTCTCAAATTCCGCAGAAGTAACACAAATTTTACCCGCAGCACAGACACTAATGGTAAAATACTCATACAGATTAGACCCTTATGAAACATTTGAGAACAGAGGCAAGAGAAGGTGGCCCGCAGGGTATAATCCTAAACCTTTAATTGCCAAAAGCATAAGAGGACTAGCACTAGGACTAGTAGATGAAAAATTAACAATTAGGAGAGAATAGTGGCATCACAATACAGAACAGCAAGAAAAAAGATAGTAGATGCACTAGTAAAAGAATTAAAAGGAATTAATGGTATACACCCATATAATTCTAACGCTTTTAATAATGTTCATGGAAACATGATATTTTTAGATCAAATCCAGGAGTACCCAAAAATTTGTGTAGTCGCTGGAGATGAAGCCAGGCAATATCAGCCTGGTGAATTTAAGTGGAGATTCTTGAACGTAGACATAAGAGTTTATGTAGAAAATCAAGAAGATTCACAGGAAGCTTTGGCTATTTTAATGGAAGACATTGAAAGAGTCATAGACGACAATGATATTCTGTCTTACGATACTACTGTAAGTCCGAATTTAAAAACTACTTCCTTAACTTTATTATCATTATCAACAGATGAAGGAGTTTTAGCTCCCTTAGCAATCGGTGAGATGGTAGTAGAGTGTAGGTATTAATCGAAATTACAAAGCAGGTAAAAACCTAGCTAAGTACTTTCAAAGAAAATAGAATAGGAGAAAAGCAATGGCTTTAAATCTTTCAAGAAATACCAAAGTATTCGTTAGTTCAGCTAATGGAGTTCCCACTGCAGGTGGGGGTATACTAACAGCTTATGTTAGTACTAAAGGTACTGGATACGCTGTCGGAGACATCGTAACCTTAGCTACCACTTCTGGCTCAGGAGTAAATGCAAAATGTATAGTTCTTTCTATTGGTTCTAGTGGCATCGTGGAAACGATAGCAATCCCAAATAACTTTAGAGGTAATGGCTTTGTTGTAGATGAAACAGCAACTGAATCAGCAGTAGAATCCTTTGCAGGCGTTAATAACGCTGGTGCAAGTGGACTAGTAGTAACAGTAAAAACTGTTACAGGAACTACTACAGCAGAAGGCGCAAGAGCAGGAACAGGACGATTCAAAGGTAATGAAACAAGTGCAAACTGTTTTAGAATTGGTGTATTAGATGGATATAGCTTCTCGCAAGGAAGTGAATCTACTGATGTAACAATCAATGAAGCAGGTGCAACGCCTAATAGAGGCTCAAAGAGATTCAATGACTCTTTACCACCAGCAGAATGGTCGTTTGGCACATATGTCAGACCATTTGTTCATGGTGCAGCAAGTTGGAGAGCAGATGGCACGTACGACTGTGTAGAAAACATTTTGTGGTCTGCATTAGCAGGAACAGGACTATCAGACGCTACAGGCTCAGCAATAGCTACCAGTACTGGTGCAGCAGGCGGAGCAACAATCGACTTTTTAGAATCAGATGTTCACGAACTTATGAAACTTAATATATATTTCGTACTAGAGAACACTACTTATAGGTTGAACCAAGCTCAGATTAATAGTGCAGAAATCGATTTTTCAATCGACGGAATAGCACAGATCACATGGGGCGGAAACGCAACAACTATTGACCAAGTAACAACAGCATTTGAAGATCCTTCAAAGTATCAAATCGAAGCTTATGATGCAGATGGCGCAAGTCTAACGCATACAAGTGGTAATACAGATACTTATGCAGAAGGATATAACTTTGCAGACAACGTTGGCCCAGCTGACGCTGATTACTTAAGAAACAAACTATCATCATTATACATTGACACTGATGCTCAAGGTGGTGGTAATGCTTCTGGAGGCTTAGATGACAGAACTTATGATATCAATATCACAGGTGGGTCAATATCTATAGCAAATAATGTTACTTATGTAACACCAGAAACAATCGGTATCGTGGATAAACCAATTGGTTCATTCACAGGGTCTAGAACTATTAGTGGCTCATTAAACATGTATTTGGATAATAAGTCAAATGGATCTAACCAATTACTATCAGACTTAGCTGACGCTAATGACCTTGTATCAAACGTATTTGATTTACGTTTATATATGGGTGTAGCAGGTGCAGTAGGAACTGATGGAGATGCAATGGGAGCTGATGACTTTACAGCCCCAGGCGTAGAATTTAATTTACCAAAAGCTCATCTATCAATACCAGCTATTGAAGTTGCAGATTTAATATCTGTGTCCGTAGAATTTGCGGCTCATGGAACTAATCTACAAACTGGAGATGAGATGAAAGTCAAATACTTAGGTTCAACTTCTCACACTCAAGCAGGTTATTCTGCAGCAAGTGCTAGAGCAGTAGATGCTTAGGTAAAAATGTCTTATAGTTTTCTCAAGGAGAGTAAGCTATACATAGTGTATGGCGAGGTTGGTGGGACTTTATATAAATATAGAGTCTACACCTCCTCCGCTATATCTTTTAATCAAACATTTGCTAGCGATTCGTACTCAGTAAAGACTCTGCACGATCAATCAAAAATGTTTGAAGGCTCAACAATAACGAAAGCCAACCCGGCTAACTTTGAAATTGATGTTCCTCTTACAGATGAAAAAGATGAAAGTATCATAATAGATTTATTAAGTGATGTAACTGCTGGTCAGTTAAGATCGTTTGATATGTATGTACAAACAAATCAGAGTACTTTTAAATTAGAAAATGCAATAATTACAGGAGGCGCTTTGGACTTTGGTTCAAATAACGTTTTCACAATTAGACTGCAAGGAGAAGGAACCAAATTATCAAGGGCGGGAGACGAAAGTTATACCATTCCTGGCACAGCTCGATCAGAGTCAGCCACAAGAACCCCTTTAATGGTTTATCCAGTTGTCACAGCTGACAGCTTAGATATGAATAATATCACTAGTGTTACTTTGAATATTCAAAATAACATTGATTGGACACCATTTGAAACCCTCCATAGCAGCTTAAATGTTACTAATTCTAGTAATGTAATGCGTGCGTCTAATTATACGGTAACGAAAAGAGTTGTTTCGGGAGCAATCAATCAATACCAAACTGATAATAATATAACACAATTTGATGATTTTAGTACTAATACTGATTTAACTATTAAAGCAGTGAAAGTGGGGAATGCAGCTAATGCTACTCCTTTCTTTCAAATACGACTAAATCCAATAACTTACACAGCAAGAATGACTCCAAGTGAGGTATATATGCAAAGTTATGATTTTAGTTCTACTGATAATAGTACAACACTTGATGCTTCAATTACTCAATATAATAATAGATATTTCTAGGAGAAATAACAGATGGAATTAAAAAACCTGTTGGTTGACAGTAAGACCACTTGGGTCGAGTTTCCCGGACTAGAGGACTTCGAAGTCGAACTAGCAAACTTATCCCGAAAAGAATTAGTAGCATTAAGAAAGAAATGCACACAAAACAAATTTAACAGAAAGACAAGGGCTTTCGAAGAAACATTAGATGATGATAAGTTCGTAAAAGAATTTACAAATTCAACTGTAAAAGGTTGGAAAGGGTTACAGCTCGCTTTTTTAGAAGATTTACTACTTGTAGATTTAAAAAGCAATGATCCAAAATCCTTATTAGAGTATACAGAAGAGAACGCTTTACTATTAGTGGAGAATTCAAGCGAATTTGATAATTGGCTCAACGAGGTAGTCTTTGACTTAGAAAACTTTCGTACTAACTTCAAAGGAAAAGATAAAGAAACGCCTCCAAGTATACCTGCAGAATGATTCTATAGGAATGACCAAAGACCAGTATCTGCGAATGGTAGAGCAGACTGGTGAAGAGATAGATTGGGAAAAATGCCCTCCAGACTTGGAGGACTTTCCTAGCTCTGTAGTAGATGCTTTAAATATTTTCCATTCCTTAGGAAATAAAGTATATCCAGAAATTGGTTATATAGGAAAAGATTATACTAATACAGATATACTATTTAAACTCTATTCTATAGAAAAATACCAAAAGGATTGGATAATGGAATTACTCTTATTTCTAGAAAATGAAACAGTAAATGAGTCACAGCGTAAATTAAAAGCTGAATATGACAAGATGAAAAGAAAATAAATGGCAGATAAAATTATATTTGAGGTAGTCGCTACCGCTAAGGGAGTTAAGGTTGTACAACAACAAACTGACAAACTAGCAAAATCTACCGATAAAGCAGCAGCTAGCACGGACAAACTCGGTAAGTCTCGTGATAGGTATAATCGTAAAGAAAAAGGTGCTGCCCAGATTTCTTCAAATTCTACCAAAAATTTCTCCAAAATGCAACAAGGCATTGACGGAGGAGGCGGATCTGGCGGTCTAGTTCGTGCTTATGCATTACTAGCCGCTAACGTATTTGCCCTAACAGCAGCTTTCGGAGTTCTTTCAAGGTCTGCACAAATTGACACCTTGACTCAATCAATGGAAATATTGAGTACTACAGGTGGAACATACATCAAAAATCTAGCTAAAGAAATGCAAGCTGCTTCAGGCTATGCAATCGATCTTGCACAAGCCTTTTCTCAAGTATCATTAGCTTCAAGTGCAGGACTAAGTACTAAAGAGATCGAAGGATTAACCGCAGTTGCAAAAGGTGCAGCAATCTCATTAGGTAGAAACTTACCAGACGCTATGGATAGAATATTCCGTGGCGCAATTAAACTCGAACCAGAAATACTAGACGAAATTGGTTTATTTGTTCGTGTGGACGAAGCCGCACAAAAATATGCTAGAAATAATGGAAAAGTTGTTTCCTCTCTTTCTCAAGTAGAAAAAAGACAGGCTTTCTTAAATGAAATACTCGAACAAGGTACTAAGAAATTCTCAGACTATGCAGAAAATATCAAACCCGATCCTTATGTAAGAATAGGAGCTGCTCTTGGAGATGTTGCTCAAAGCGCTTTATCTTTAATGAATGGTTTCTTAGGTCCTTTACTCGGTTTCTTAGCTGAATCAAAAACATTACTAACTGCAGTATTTGGAACTTTAGTGGCTGTACTACTTAAAAAAGCAATTCCTGCTATGGGACTTATGACAAAAGGTTCAGCAGAACTAGCTCAAAGTCGAGCTGATGAGGCTGATGCGTACTCTAAATCAATAACAAAAAATGCAGCAGAAGCCTCAAAGGCGGGTAGAAAAGAAATTGCCGACGCAAGAAAGCTGGGTGCGGATAAAATGAAAGACCAAAAAAGATTTGTTTCAAGAGCCAAAGGCGATAAAGGTACAGCTGCACTCGATAAAGCAAAACTAGGCTCAAAGAAGAGAATGCTAGCAGTTGAAGAAAGAATAACTGTTCTTAAAAAAGCTCAAAGGAAAGGCGATAGTGCCAATCAGATAATGATAAATAAAGAGATGAAGGCTTTGGAACGGGAAGTAGCTCTGGAAAAAGAGTTATCAGTACTAAAAGCAAAAGGCGGTGTTACTCCAGGGTCACTTGCCTCTAGGAAACAAGAAAAATTAGATTCAAAAGCAAGAGTTTCAGGAGTTGTAGCGGGTGCAGCAGGAACAATGGAAACGGATTCAATAAGTGCGGGGTGGGCAAAACTAAATACTGATCTTAAAGAGACAGTTGAAGTTAATGGTAAAGTACAGGATAAATTTTCTGGTACAGAAAAAGCAATGGCACGAATGAAAGGTGGAGTGTCTGCTGCTGGTGTTGGAATAAATAAACTGATGATGATTATGGGACCTTGGATGATGGCTTTTGCAATGTTAACCCCTTTACTTATGGCAGCAGGAAAATGGCTGGGGCTTGCAAGTGTAGAAGCTGCTAAGTTTGATGAAAGTTTAACAAAATTAGCAGATGCGAGTGAAAACTTGCATAAGAGATTTAAAACTCAAACAGATCAAATAAAACTAGGAAAACTATCTATGTTGGAAACTGCAAAAGCTCAACTCGCTTTCAATAAAGGTATGCTTGAAGCTACTGAAGGAACTGAAGATATGAATCGAAAGCTAGATGAATTCAAAAGATCAGCTAGTAATTCCGCAAAAGCATGGGAATTCTTTAAAGGTCTATTTGGTATGGATAGAGAAAGCGAAGCTTTAGGTATACAATTAGAGACAGTTAGAAAACAAGTAGAGGGGCTTATTAGAGAGTCCGGAGTGGAAGGTGCAAAAGATTTTATGGATCTACAAGGTATCAAAGAATTTATTCCTGCAGTCCAAGCAGCTCAAGCAGCTCAATTAGCCTTTATGTTGGAAAGAGACGCGTTTTCAGAAAAAGCTAATAAAGACCCTGATGACGATATACACCCGTTGCTTGAAGACCAAGCTAAAGCTTTAGAGGCTATTGTAGGAATGGGTAAAACCCTGGCTGCGATGGACCCACTTTGGGACGCTGACGCTATTGACCTTCAGCATGCGAGTATACAAGCTTCACGAGAGCAATGGAATATATCCGATAAATTATGGAACATGGCGCTAAACCAAGGGATTGCAGAAGGAAAGCTTGCAATCGTTAGAAATAAACTAACAGGAAATACTACGCAATTAACTGATTCACAAAGGAAGAGAAAAAAGACTGATGAAGATGAAATAAACAGGTTACAAATACTAACATCTGTCATGGAAGGTGCAAGCGAAAGTATAGGTAAATTTGCTCAAGGTTTTCAAGTTAAAACTAAAGCCGATGACTTGAATAATTCTCTATCAGGAATGAACCTTGCTATGGTGGGAACTGCAAAAGTGGCAGGAATGACTGGAAAAGAACTGACAGATTTCTTTCAAAAAATGGAAGACGAAGGAGATAATTCTTTTTCCCAAATATTTAATAAAGAAGAAATAGAACAATTTAAAAAGGGAACTCTGACGGCATGGAAAGAAATGGTGAACCAAGTAAAACGATATCAACATAATGTTATTACTACAAAAAATAAACAAGCAGAACTTAAACAACAAGTAAAAGAAATGACGGCCTTTCAAGCTGCTGGTCAAGCGATGAACGAAGATCGCTTTGACAGAGAAGCACAAATTAAAAAAAAGACTGCTACTTTGGCAAAAGACGCTCATGTACTGAATTTAGCTACTAATAAGTTAAGTGAGAAAGAACTTGACCTGGGCTTAGGCATACTTGAAGGTAAAGGAACAATGCTTGAAAAAGAAGAGGCTCTTCTTGCTTTAAATGGAGAAGGAGATATAACAAGAGAAAAGATTATGGCGGCACAGGCTTCTCGATTAGCCAAACAAACCGCTGAAAGAGAAGCTCAATTAGCTGAAATGACAAAAGTCGAAAGAGCAGAAAAAGCTACGGCACAAGCATCTTTACAAACCTTAGAAGCACAAAAAGGACTAACAGATGCAATGAATGAAAGAGCTAAATTAACTTTAAAATTAGCAGCAAGTAGAAGGGGCGGAGATGTTAGAGGAATAGATACTGTAGCAGCAGAACTCAAGGCAGCTAAGGACACTTTTATCTTTGCAGTAGAATCCGCAAAACTTAAAATGGCTGTACTTACTGCAGAACATGAAATATTAAAAATTAGAATGAAGTTATTCTTCTTGGAAGCTGGAAAAGCTACTCAAGATCCAGTAACTAAAGAAATTACATTAGGTAAGGAAGCTCAAGGTTTTATGGATACTCTTGGGGAAGGTTTCGCAGCAAAAACTTCTGCTATAGGAGTAGGAATACAAAATGCGGCGTTAAGATTTGGAATAGCAACAACTGAAGCTATCGGAAATAGCTTTAAAGCAGGTTCAGGATCAGGTATTTTGGGGGCTATAAGAGGAGCAGCTGCTGGAGTAGATTCAGCTGGGAAGAAGATGCTAGATGCAGATGGAAAGCCAGTAACAGATGATAAAGGTAACGCGATAATTATTGAAGGGTTAACTAAACATGAGGCTATGGTACAAGTATTAAAATCTTCTTATCAAGAACTCGCTGCAACGATGGCAGAATTTGGACCCGCGGGAATAATAGCAGCTGGAGTAGCTCAGGGCAGTTTGACTATAATGACAGGCTATGAAAATCTGATTGCTGGTAATAAAGCAGTTGATACTGCTGTTAAGGACACTACAAATGATTTTGGTGAAAATAATAGAGCTATGGCTGAAGCTGCTAATACAGCCGAGTTTGCGAGTACAGCCTTATCAGGTATTGGGCAAATGTTGGCTGCTAATTCTAAAGGACAAATAGCAGAAATTGACCAACAGATAAAGATGGAACAAAAACGTGACGGAAAATCAAAAGA
>ERZ1046148.377-NODE-377-length-28006-cov-7.901936_pt1 | contig 28006 bp, 36 predicted proteins | sample MGYA00383090_ERZ1046148 | MGnify/ENA primary metagenome ERZ1046148 (study PRJEB29581, sample SAMEA5548360) | metagenome | biome: marine; feature: coastal; material: water | depth 25 m | study: Short-term variability in the microbial, nano- and picoplankton... | reverse complement strand
GGTATCGTTAGTGTTGATTGTGACTATGGTTCTACTCCTACTACTACAACATCTACTACTACGACAACTACAACTGTACCGCCAAAGCCAGAACCTGAGCCAGAACCTTACATACCACCACCTCCACCGCCTCCTACACCACAAGAGATTATTGTTGATGTAAAAGTAGAAGGTGTTGATAAGACCTATACACAAGCAGATGTTAATGATGGAACTATAGAGCGTGACCAGGAGCGTGTAGATAATGAGTCAGAGTTTGGTTGCTTTATGACTGATGCACAAATAGAGCGTGGTGATTGCAATATACCTGAACCTATTGAAGAAGAAACTAAAGATGATATTATAAAAGAGGAGGTAATTGTTGAAGAAATTAAAGAAGATGTGGATGTCATCATTCCTGAGAATGATATTGTTGTACTCGACCCACCTAAAGAGGAAGTTATTGAAGATGAAGTGGTGGAGTTTGAAGAACTACCTATTGAGTTTGAGGTTATTGAATTTGATTTGGAAGACATTGTCCCCGAAGACGTGGTGGAAATACCAATACCAATTGAAGTTATAAAGGAAGTAATAGTTGAAGAAATTGAAGAAGATGTACAAGAAATTTTGGTTGAGCCAATACAGGAAATTATTGAAGAACCAATTGAAGAATACACCGAATATACCGAAGAAGAAATTACTGTTAAAGTAGCTGAAGTTGAAGAAATTATAGAAGATATTGTTATTGAAGAAGTTACTGTTGAAGAAGTAGTTGAAGTATTAGAACAAGTTAATGATGTTGGTGTACAGAACTTAGAACAAGCATCAGAAGAGGTCCAGGAAGTCGTACAAGCTGTTGTAGAAGAAGCTATTGTAAATGTGGAACAACTTACTACAGAACAAGTAGAAGTTGTAGCTGAAGTATTACAAGTAGAAACAGAAGATGTAGCTATTATTGCTGAATCTATTAAAGATGATGAGGTTATAGCTGAAGCTGTAGAAGAATATGTTGCACGTGCTGTAGAAAATGCAGACGTTGAGAACTATACATTAGCTGATGTCGTAACAGAAGTACAATTTGAAACCTTTATAGACAACCCAATACAAACGTTTATAGACATTGACATACAAGAGATAAACTTTAATGACATAGGTAATGACATGACTACTGACCAAAAGGAAAAAGCTCAAGAAGTTGTAGTTCCAGTAATCTTGACTAGAATAGCTACTATGGCTGCTTTCGTATACAGGAGAGGCAATGTTTAAAAAAATATGGACATGGTTCATAGCAATAATAAAAGAAACTTTAAACCTTAGTTGGACTTTGGTTGGTTTAGTTATTGCAACATTAACATTGACTGGTTCTGCACAACAAGTTACGGGGCTTGCTACTGTAATTACGTTAATAGTATGGTTATTAACAATTGGATTTAGAAAGTAGGTGACTATGGATTGTTGTGGTAATGGCTGTTGCGGAGGTAAATAGTTAAAATGAATTTAGAAGTATTAAGAATTAGTAGTCAAAAAGATTCTACGTCTGGTATTTTGTTTGATGTCTCTAATAAACAAAGAAAATTTTTATGTTATACATTAGAAGATGAACAACGTGACGTAAAAGTCTGGGGTGAAACACGTATACCAGCTGGTAAATACCAACTATCATTAAGAAAAGAAGGTGGATTTCATTCAAGGTATCTAGCTAAATATGGTGATATGCACAAAGGTATGATACATGTTAATGATGTTGAAGGGTTTGAATATATATTATGGCATACGGGGAATACTGACGAAAATACGGCAGGTTGTCTTTTACTTGGTGATACACAGACAAGTAATTTAGTTGCTAAAGATGGATTTATAGGTTCAAGTGTTAATGCATATAAAGAAGTATATCCATATGTAGCAGCTGCTATTGAAAATACACCAGTAACTGTAGAGTATATTGATTTTGATGGTACTATACATAGTAATGACATAAAACCTGTTGATACTAATGACAATTATAATGTACTTTTAGAAAAGTTATCAGAAATTAGTGGAGAAATACAAACTATTAATGCTACTCTTAATAATAAAAGGATAAACTAATGCCTAGTTTTTATGATGATAGTAATAATATATTTCCTGATGATATAAATAATGATATTACTGCTGCATTAGACAAAGCAACTACAGATGATGAAACACCTACACCTAAAAAAAAGAGTGATGCTAAAGAGCAAGCAGCTCAAGAAAGAAGTATGGGTCAAGCAATATCAGATGACTTTGGTTCTTCAATAAAAGCAACAGATGATAGATATTTAAAACTTAAAGCAGTTCAAAATTTACAATTGATGGGTATAGAAGGTAATATATCAATTAAAACTTTAGAAGACCATTTAGCAATGATAGAAAAAGCTAAAGCAGATTTAATAAGTCAAGGTAAAAATGTACCTACAACTGGTACATCTACATCCAAATCATTTGTTAACCCTGAAACTGGTGAAACAACAATAAGACCAGCAAAAAAAGATAAAAAAGGAAACTTATATAAACGTGTAGATAATTTAAGTCCACAATTAGTTGAAGGTTTAAATTATTTGGATAAAGAAAATAAGTTAGTAGAAGAAGCTTTACAATCTATTTATGAATTTGAAAATGCAGAAAGAATTGCTAACCAAGGACTAAAAGGTAAAGTATTTCCTGCAGCAGATAGAATAATGAAACCAGATGATATTCAATTAGCTGGTCGAGAATTGAAAAAAAGACCTGGTGATGTTGTAGCAACAACTGATTTAACTACACCAAATATCAATGAAAGTTTAATAGCTAATTTTGATGCTGAATTATCAGTTGATAAAATAGATAAAATAAGTATTAAAAATGCAGGTACTAGATATGCAAGTACTAAAAAAATAGAGAAAAACCAAACAGTTAAAGAATTAAAAAGAGAATTGCAATATGGTTTAGAGACAGCAGGTACATTAGATTCAGGTAAAGCTGCGGTAGTTACATCAGAAGTTATGGAAAATAAACCACAAGGAGTTATACAAACTCCAGTACATAAAATGAAACCAACAAGAGCTAAGTATGCTCAAGGTGAAATTGTATATGACCTTGAAGGTGTTTCACAATCTGACGATTTTAGTTTTGGTAGTTTAAAAAACGAAGCATCAGAAATTGAAGAAGATGCTGCTGCTATAAAAAGAAAACGAAATATAAATCCTCCAGTTGACATTGGACAAAATAAACTATTTTCTGATTACGGAAGTTTAATGCGTAATGCAGCTGGTGAAATAGTACCTTTTCATGCAGGTAATATAGACGAAACAGGGAAATTTATTAGAAACAAAAAATTAGAATTTAAAGATGTAATGCCACATGAAATTAAAAAATATGGTATAACACCAGCACAAGGTTTAAAGAAAAGTATATACGCTGAAAGTAAAAAATTACAAATGGATTTACCAGAATATAAAGGTCCTCTTAATCCAGATGATGTAATAGCTACAATGGATTATGCTACTAAAAAAGATGGTACATATATAGAATTTAAAGAAAAAACTGGAGTTATTAAACTTAATAAAGAAAAGAAAAAAATCTTAGTAGAAAAAACTGAAATGGTTAATGTTCCTGGAAAGTCAAATACCAAAGCAATAGCTGAAATATTTGCTGAAGAATCAGGACCATATGCATTAAAAGGTAGTGGTAAAATACCTAATTTACCTATAGGAACTCCAATGGTAATGGGTGATACAACTACAGCTCAAAAACAAACTGTATTAGTTCAAGAAGAAATAGAAAGAACACGAAATATAGTAGGTAGTAAACATAAATTAGGTTATCAAGATTTATTATTATCTGGCCATGAATTACAAGCTAAATCAATTGGTGGTAAATTTGGTGATTCTACTGCTTTACCTTATGTAAGTGAAAGTAGATTTAAAAATTATTTAGCTAATCGTAATATTACAATGAGTCAAACTGGTGGTCAAAGTATGAATAAAACTTTAAGAAAGTTGACTGATAAATCAGCAGAAAGTTTATTTGATGCTCCTTATGTTAATCCTAAAACTAATAAAAAAAGTTTAGGTTATTACGGTATTACTAAAGGTGATGTTTATAAAGCATTAGAAACAGAAGCTGTACAAATAGAGAATATTAGAAAATCAGTAATAGATAGTATTACTCCTAAAGATATAAACAATCCAGCTTATGTAGATACAGATTTAGATGCTACTAAAGAATATGACAAATTAGCTGGTACTAAAAAAGGTAGAAAAACTGGTACATTTAATATTCCAGCTCAAGAAAATTTAAACTTTAGAGGAAAACCAAACAGAGGTACGTTAGAAGTAGAATTTAGAGAAAGTAATAATATTGTTGGTGATTTAAATGACTATGGTATAGAACATCCTAAAGTATTAAAAGAACTAGCACCTGTAGATAAAAAATATTTATTTGAAACTGAAAAAGTTAGAAAGAGTACTGGTCAAGGTATAGAAAAATCTTTAGGTATACCTGATACTGGTGGTTTCCAACACTTATTTAAACAATCAGATTTTACAAATAAAGTAAAAGAATTTGAAAAGAGTTTAGTTTATGATGCATACACTAAAAGTTTAAAAGGTGGTAGTCCTCGTCTCCCAATTACGACTGACACGGATGTAATTTTAAAAAATATAACACCTGAACAATTTGTTAAGTCAATGAACTTTGCTACTAAAGGTATGTCTGGTATTGAAATTAGTAAAGATACAGATTTTTCTAATATCAAAAATCAGAAATCATTAGTTAGACAGATTGCTGCAAGTCAATTTACTACAACAGCTGAAGGTGCTAAATTTGGTGATGTTGAAAAAGGAATTAAATTTGTTGATGAGTTGAAAAAGACATTTAAATTGATAAGTAAAAATAGATAGTGTATAATATGTTTAAGAAATTAAAAAGAAAAAGAAATTCTGATGGGACGTTTAAAAAAGACGTTACGTGGACTCCTTGGAATGAAGCATGGAGTTATAAGATGAGTAATGAATTAAAAGATATGTTAGAAAGAACTTCTTGGACATTTGTCGAAGCGTTCATAGGTGCATTAACAGTTGCTCCTCTAGTTGGTGTAGATGCTGAAGTACTTCAGTTAGCTGCATTAGCTGGTGGTGGTGCTGCACTTGCAGTTATTAAAACATATGCCAAAAAACAAATAACAGTTAGTAAATAATGGTTATTAAAAAAGGTAAAGGTAAGCTAGGTGTTAAAGATTACATAGATTATGGAAGAGAAATGGCTGCTAAAGGTGAACTACATGCTTTAGATACAGCTAGTGGTGGCTTATTTGGTAATCGAAAAAAAATAAATGAAAAGTTTCCAAAAAAAAGTCGTACATTTAAACCAAATACGCCTAATTTAAGTACTAATACATCTGGTAAATACGGTATAGATTACTAATGCCTGCTAATCAGCCTCATGATTACACAACACATGGAATGACTGAACGTGAAATGAAACAACGTATTAAGTCACACTATGCTATGGCTGCTAAAGCATTTGAAAAGTATGAAAACAATAAAGTACCTGCAGCTTTTTTTAGTGATTCTTATAAAACGTGGGCTAAAAATAATCCTACATCTCCATGGTTTAATAAAGGTGGAGGTTATGACCAAATGGAACAACAATCATTTAAAGCATATGATGCTAAAAAAAGAGGTCAAAAACGTTTAGCAACAGGTAGAAAATTGTCAGATAAATTAGCTTATGATAAAGCAGTTAAATTACAAAAAAGTATACAAAAATTAACACAAGGAAGATAATGCCAATTAATAAAAAAGGTAAAAAGAAAGCCTATAAACCTAAAAAAAAGAGTAAAAAATATTAATCAGTAGGATTATATAAAGTATATTTCAAAGTTATTTCTTTATTAGCTACTATTTTTTTACTTGTTTTAAGAAAATATCCATAATCAGTTTCCATTAATTTAACATTAGGCTTGTTATTATGATTAACAAATCCGCCTATAGGTGTACGTATTAATCCATTCTTAAATAAAGGATTGTCTGTTTTAATATGACTTATACCTAAAATTTTATCTTTAGGTATTTCTTCTGTCGCAAACAATCCTAATCCTTCTATGTCTGATTCTTTTATAGTTAAGTAATCAGGTAATGGTTTATAGTATTTCATCAGGGTACTTCCAAGTATTTTCAGGTAAAAAGTATTCATTAGTATTATTAGGAAAATTCCAATACTTCATTACTAATGATTTGTTTTTAAATCCTGAACCTGCATAAATTGTATTAGCTACTGTCATAAAAAAGTATTTTGTACATTTACCATTGACAAATGCTTTGACATATTTAACTTCTTGTAATAATTTAAGACGTGTTAAATAGTTTAATGTTTGTATTGTTACTTCTGTATTACGTTTCTTCTTTAATTTTTGTACTAAAGTCCCATAGTTTTTAGGTAACGGTTCTAACATACTATATGTATATCTATCATTAGCTAATTTTGCTTCTGGGTGTAACAAAGATGACAGTTTATGTGTAAACTTTATTTCTAATTTTGTATTTCTTTTCTTTAAAGTAAGCATAGCAAATACAGGTGTGCCATTTTTGTTAAGACCTAAAAATCTTTTACCATTATATGTATCTCCAATCTCTTTTAAATGCTTAATATCTTTAGCAAGTTCTTTTTCTTTTTTCTGTAATATGTCCTCTTTATTACTGGTTTTTGCTGTTTTTTCTATAGTTGTTGAATATTTATTATCCATTGTTTCTAACATTATTTCTCCTCTATATAATCTCTAGGTAATCTTTTACTTAAATTTTCCATTCTTTTTTGTATAACTATTAAATTACAATCTGAACAAACTCTACCTCGCCATACTGGTACACCATTATGACTTGTTTTACTTGTTATTTCACTTTCACAAAAATAATTAGAACATATCATTCTTCTTCTTCTTTTTTATTTTGTAATAAGTAATAGTAATTGTAGTCAGTAACAAATTGATGTATCAACATGTCTACTTTTTCATTATTAGGTAAAGTATTTGTTTGGCTATTACCTAAGTAACCTATTAATGTCACTGCCCAATGTCTTAAATCCATGGGTGTATTAAATATATTGCCGTGTGGTTTCTTTTTGTTAGTCATTTGTCGCCTTTCCAACAGTGTTTACTGCTATTCCAATGATGCCAACCGTCATTATATGCTAACCATGCAGCTACAGACGTTGATAAGTTTGCGTTTAGCCTATCACCTTCAATGTTTAATTTAGGTGTTAACCATTTCCAAGTCTTATCATTAAATTGCCATAGTCCTTTATCATATGTCTCATTTTTATTTTTACCAATAGCTGTAGCTTTACCTCTACTTTCACAATAGACAATTAACATTGCTTGTTTGACATCTTCCTGTTTAAAATATTGTTCAATAGTAGGTTGCCATTGTTTAACATACATTACTTTTGCTGTTTCTTCTTTACATTGGATGTAATTAGTTATGCTGTCCACACTCACAGGAATGGATAATGCACAACTAATTACTAATCCAATCATATTATGCTATTGATTTAAGTCTTTTACGACTCATTGCATTGCCCTTACGCATTGTTGTTTTGTTATCTCCAGGCATTGACACTAAATAATATAGGTAATAACCTTTTTGTTTAGCTGCCATTGTAACTATGTCCCAACCAGCTTGTCTTAAATCATGTAACACACCACCAAAGCGTGTACATCTTAAATCAAACACGAACTCACTATTACTAATAGGCTCATTAAATCGTTCATTTTCCAGAACAAATTCAATTAGTTGTGTTTTATTTTTTACTTCGTCAGGTATTTGCGTACCTCTAAATGATTTAATCATTTATATCTCCTCCTTTTATTATTTGGAATCTAAATTCCATTCTTTTGGTATGTCACTATTGTCTAACCACCATGATTTACGCCACTTTCCACTATGTCCACTACATTTGATAGCATCATTTGTACTGCACACAAAGTCAGGACTTTTTTCTGACTTCTTGTTATTTCTATTGTCATATACCATTTGATTACACCATGGACATTTTAAATCGTCACGGTATTTGTTTTGTTGTTCCATATTGTTTATTACGCTTTCTGTTACTGCACTTGCAGGTTTAACACCTGGAGTTATATCTTCTACTTCTCCCATAACACTTTCTACTTTCTTAATTATATCTAAGTTAGCAAATTCTTCTTGCGTATAATCAATTGGCATATCATGTAACTTTTCAATGTACTTAAACCATGTATCTAATTGTGCATCAGAATAATCTTGTATCATTTTTGGAAACTTTTTAATACTTGCATATTGATTAGCACTGCCTATTATCTTTTGCATAGTCTTTGTGTCAAGACCAGATAACATTTCTTTAACAGTATCTCTTATAAATTCTGCATCTTGCATTAGTCAGTTCCTAAAATGCTGTCCATAATAGCATCATGTTCTTGCTTGTCTTCTTTAGATATTTTGTTTTCTTTTTTACGCATATCTACTTTAGTAACTTCAACCATAGCATCTTTGTCAGCCATTTCTTGTGTGTAACCATCAGATGCATAAGATGTAGCCTCTTCTTCTGTTTGTTTGCTTCCAGACCATAGCTCTACACCTAAACCAAATCTCATACATGCACGTTTAAATGCATCAGACTCTGCGTCTTTAAGGTTGTTACCGTCATTGAACTTAGCATTGCCAAGTTTAAAAGTATCAACGTCACCAAAACCGTCATAAGTACCCATACCTTCTATAAATATAGTTCCTTTAGCACCGACTATTCTTTTTTCTCCATTGTATGTACCATATACAGGTTCACATTTCCAAGAGTATATTACTCCACTATCACGTAGTCTTTCTACATAATTAGCGTGTGGTACATAATCCCCGAATTTACCAGCAGGTGCTTTTTTAACTAACTCCTGTGGAAATGGGGATAATAATTTACTGGTATCTTTTTCTACCATTATTCTCCTATCATATTTACTTAATCGCAAAAGAAAGACTGTATAAAGGCTGCGTTAGCAGCCGTATAAGACTAACTTAATGCTTTTTCTACTGCACTTGTAAGCGTATTACTACCCAGTTCAATAGGTACAAATTTATATTCACCATCAATTAAGATAATAAAATATGGTTTGCTACCTAGACCTGCATATTCTACGCTTACTACACGCACAGAATCGTTTACTACTAGACTAGACATAACATCTCTCCAATTGTTCTATACATCTATTAGTTTAACAAGATATTCTGCAGTTACACCGTGTTTTGGTTTTACAAACAATAACCATTGACATGGTTTACCCATGCTTGCTAACTGTTCTAATGCATAAGTGTTATAACTTTCTGTACTTCCATTAACCCAAAGCCTAATATCATTAAGATACATAGTCGTAGGTGTATGAAAATGGCCAGCTATAGCATAATCAAAGTTTGGCATCATGCCGTTTGCAGCTAATGTTTTCCAACCTTGTAGTTTTTTTCCGAATCCATACCATGGAAAACCACCAAAACCTCTGATGTTATCGCCATGCCATAAGAAAAATTTACAATTTTCTCCTAGGTCTGCAACATCAAACCAATGATTGTCACTCTCACTGTCTGGTATTGTCCATTGTATTCTTTTTTCGTCTCTATATATCATTGACATAATTTTGCCAAGCATTCTATCTGCATTGGAATCTGGATGGTAGTCTTTTCTACTACGTCCACCTAAATGTCCATGATTACCTATTACCCAATGTACGTCTACTTCGTCAAAGTTTGCAAGTAATATGTCAAAAAATTTAGTCATTATACGTGGACCGTCTACTGTCACTTGTTTGTATAATGAACTGTCAATTAAATGTGATTGTCCAGGAAATATAAGTTCGCCTTCTATTATATCTCCAACTGCAAACACTGCACATTTTTTAATCTTATGTACATGTCTTTGTACATTAGCTAAATCAACTATCTTATTTGCATACCTAACAACTCTTTCTTCAGCTATTTCTGTATTGTATTCTGGTGTTACTTTAGCTAATTGTATATCTGATAATACAGCAACTGCTATCTCTTCATCCTTTCTTACTTTATTAGTTTTAGGTTTAGGTATTTTAGGTTTATCCCAAGTTCTTAAATTGGTATTAACAGCATCATAAATAGAATTTATTAAATCCTCTTTTTTATTTTTAGCTTTATCTAATTGTTTAAGTAACTTTAAATTGTCTTTTTTAAGTTCCTGTATTTGAGTAGATTCAGCAGCTGCTAACAGTTCGTCTATATTTTTTTTATTTGCCATTGTCAAACTTTTTTAAATAGTTTTTCATAGCAGTTTCTGATAATTTAATATTAAAATTATCCTCAAGTATTCTACATAATACGTAAGGTTTCATCTTAACATTGTCTTCGGTTATTCTTTTTTTGATTGCGTCCCAAAATTCACGAGCATCGTCTGTAATTGCATCTTCTACAAGATTACCTTTCATTCCATGCTCAGCTTCTGAGACTAATTTATTTATATCCATAAAATGATTATAATAGGATAAAGATTAATGCAAGTGATTTTAAAATAAATATAGTACAGTAGGCATGAATAACACCTACTGCACTATTCCAAAGACGTAGCACTAGGCTTACCGCAGGAAAGGAGTACTGCAGACACTTGCGTGTGACTTAATGCTACTTATTGTCTTTAGTTTAACTGATTTATTTGTAATGCAAAGGATTTAACATCATCTATATCTGCTAATCTTGTGATATTATTTACTCGTAGAATTTCTTGACATTCTTTAAATAAATTACCACTATTAGAACCTGCTTTACCAAATACATACATATCTGATACCCATATTCTTTTAGATTTTTGAGTACCTAACCAACGTAATGCAGGTCCGTCAACACCATTACCGCCACCAGTATGTTTGTCCAAATATTTTTGTTGAACTCGCTTACCTTTATCTGCAATAATACGTAACGAACCTGATTGATAAGAGTCGTAATAGTTTTGATTGTACATAGCAATTTTAACTGCTGGTAGTAACAACATGATTTCTAAAATATCTTCACCATTAAATGACATAGAACCTGATGCGTCAATAAGTATTGTGCCACCATAAACTCGTTGTTTTTGTTGAAACACTTTCTTATCTACACACCAACGATTAATATATTTAGGATTAGTACCATAATCCATTGGTCTATACTCTCTACCTTTCTTCAATTTACTTTGCATATTTATAGTTAATTCTGGTTTGTGGGTTATCATATCGCACCACTCACCATTATTAGCTTGTAAATCTACTGCATAATTCATGTCAGCAGGATATTGCTGCTGAATTTGTTCTTCTTTTTGTTTACTTTCTAACATTGCTTCTTCTAATGTCTGTGGTTTTAAATCACTATCTTCAGATTCTTCATCAGATTTTTTCTTATCACCATGTGACATAGAATTTTTAGCACGTTGTTCTGCTGCTAAACGTTCAGATTCATATACTTGTTCTTTAGTAGGTTTATCATTAAATTTATCCATTAATTTATGCAAATCTTTTGCTACCTTTCTTACTTTTGCATAACTAGGTTTTTCAGCATAATAATAAGAGCGTCCATTTTTTACTATTCTGTTATAAAAACTTTCAGCTTTTTTAACAGCCCAATCTACTTGTGATTTACGATACCTGGTAAGTTCATTTGAATCTTTTACTTCTTTCCATATTTCTTTGAATAGAATAAATTCTCTACTCTCTGGCATCCATTTATTCCAAGCAGATTTTTCATTGTTTATAGGCCACATTTGACTCATCAAATAAAGTATTATTTCAAATTCAGAGTTATTATATATCATTTCATAATGTTTTTTCTCTAAATCTTCAGGACATAATATCCAATCGTCTATAAATAATTCTTTTCTACATAATAAATAACCAATACGCACTTCTTCACATGCCTCAATAGTTATTTCTGATTCGTCAGGTCCTAGCCTCCCAATAGTTTTGGGAGACCATTTAACATGACCTAATTCGTGACGTCTTATATTTCTAGAATGAAAATGTCCACAACTTGCACAATCATCATCTAAAGGAACATACATTTCTTTAGATTGATTTGATGTACGTGGTCTATCTGCATCCTCAAATATTTTCCAGTCTGATTCACCAGATACAATATCTGGAAATGGTACTTTATTCTTCTTCTGATACATAATTTAACTCAGTGTCATTTATTTCAATATCGTCTGATAATTTAATAGCATCCATTAATTCTGTAGCTCTATCCTGAAATATTAGAAATGCTGCTTGTTCTTTACTTAAACCTTTTTCTAAAAGTTCAAAAAATTCACGCCAACTTCTAATAGACAATCTAGTTTCCATATCAGTACTTAACGAACTTTCTGATATAGTTGATTGCCATGATTTAGGGAACATTGCTAATGCTTTAGGATGTATAGTATCAACATGTATTTTAACTGGGAACCTATCTTTCAATGCCATAGGCAGTGATTCAGGTAACGAGTTAGTTGTAGCTATTACAGTAAAACCTCGTTCAGGTCGTACTGTTTCCTTATTATCATTATTTAATGTTAATTGTGCTATATCTTTGTCATCTAATATAGCATGTAAAAATGTCATAGCATCTGGTGATGCATGGTCTATCTCATTGATAACCAATCTACCACCTTTACGCCATGATTGTATTGCAATACCGTCATGCCATTCAAACGTGCCTGTACTACTTGGTTTGTAAAAACCCTCCAAGTTTGCACTAGCTGTGTCTTCTGTCATAGTTACTTGATATACATTAGGTTCTCCTTCTAATGTCATACCAACTTTTTGCGTTGCAGCACTATATGTCTTACCCGTACCAGGTGGTCCGTATAATAATATTCTGTCTGCGTTTCCGATTGCAGAGTCAACTGCATCCCAACAAGTTTCCATTGTTGCTCCTTTCATATTGTTTAAAATAGAGATGGTACAAAACGACAATAAATGTCAATTTGTCCTGTATCTATATTTCTCCTTTGTTTAATTTCAAACGCACCTTTATCTTTAAGATGTGTTATGTTTTTTTGTGTCATATTTTCTATATTAGATTTAACACCACTTATCCATTTGTCACTTGAACCTATAACGTACCATTCTTCTGGTGTTGATAACAAAGTTTTAGCTATGTTATCTGTTAATAGATTAGGTTGTTTACCACTTCTGTTTAACCCAGCAGCTGGTGGTGTTTTTCTTTCTATAGGCTTATTACTATCAATTGTCATTATTTTTTAACCATTGTTCTACGTCATCCGCCACATGTGACGACACTTCTTCTAATCCAGTAGCAGCTACGCTGATAATTAAATCTTCATTATCTACTAAGCATGCTTGTATTGAACTTGGTTCTGATAAATAAAAATCATGAAATGCTTTATTTTCTAGTATAAAAGTATGAAACTCTGTCACTGTTTCCATAGTAAATTCTACTTTGTCTTGTTTATCAAGTACTTTGTAAAATTGAGTCAATATCATCATTTTTCTCATCTTATCTATTTCCAATGCTTGTTGTATAGCAGCATTAACGTCGATTGCATATACTCTATAACGCGAAGTTATAATTTTTTCATCAGAATTAAATACATTTGAACTAAAAAACGTATTTTCAGTGTCTGCTTTTATATAAACTGTTGTTACATAATATAGACGCTGATTGCTTTTTATTACTTGTATTTGTTCGTTATTGCTAAATTCCGCATCGCAATTTGGACAGTCGCAATTTTCTTCATCACTCATAGTATTCCTTTCTGCTTAAATAGCTTGTAACACACAGTTGATTAGACCTAATGGATTGGTTACCAAATGGTCGACTTCTATGTGCTACAAGCTACTTACATAGAACGTAAACAAAGGGGATTGTTTATATAATAAGTAGCTTTTATCCTGCTGGGATAAAATTCAAAATAGAAAATATAAAAAAAGATAGCGTTAGCTATCTATATGTCAGTTAATAAATCATAATCTTCATAACTAGCATGACATTTCCAGCACCACCACATGTCTGTGTATTCATCGTCAAATTCTAATTCATATCCACAATCGCAAATAGGTTTGTTAGCTTTATTTTGCTGCTTCCATTCCCATTCAGGTTCAGACTTGAATTGTTGACGTAACTTGTATAGTGCTATGTCTATTTCTATTGTTTTAATTAATTGTTTAATATGGTATATAATCCATTTATAGATATTATTGTTAAAGAATTTAAGATTCATCATCTATAAATGCAAAAACTTCCATATTAAAACTAGGGTGTATAATTGTAATATCTTTTTGTGCATTTTTTGTAGCTGTTACTATATCATTTGCAAAATAAGTCTTTTCACCTCTAAATTTTACTTTAAATTTCTTCATAATCTTTCCATATTTCTAATATATCAAGAACATAAGCGTTAAATTTCTTATTCTCCCCAGCAATGCTTATTACTTCATGTATATTTTCTATTATGTCGTCATTATCCATATCTTCTGGATATACAAATGTCACTGATATATCTTTAGTCATATATCTTTTCTCTGTATTATGGTATATGTATACTTCGTTATTGTCTATATCGTTATTCATTCTTCCTCCAATTCCGTAATAGCAGTTTGTAACTGTATTACATTTAATTTTAATTGACTAAGTATGTCTTGTTTTTGCATATCTTTAGTATTGCCATATGTTTTACTACCCATATAAGATAATTGGTTGCCACCAAAACCTATATTCTCAGTAGTAAACGGAACATATACAGATATATGCTTTGTAAATTCTTTAATTTTTACCATTATTCCTCCTTTTTATCCTTTTTTATAACTTGTACAACTTTTATTGTTGTGTAGCCATCTTTAAATGCATTTACGTGTATTTTTGTTTCATCAAATGTGTAACGTTTTTTAATACAGAACCATAGTTCTTTTATAAGTAATGTCAACCATTCCTCGTCTGTACCACCGTTAGATGGTATGTTTTGTTGTTGCATTTCGTATCTTATTTTTTCCATTATTCTTCTTCTTCTACTTTTTCTGCAGCCATTGTTTGTACTTGTGTTAACCATAGAGCTTGTTGTTCGGCTGTCATAATATTAAAAGCCAAGTCTATATGTTTACGTAATACTTTAATGATTGCTAATGCTTTAGCAACACTCATTACTATGTCATTCATTGTTCTTCTCCTTTATTTTCTTTATTTATATGTTCTGCTATTAAAAAAGAAAATTTGTTCAACAACATGTCTGTGTGACCTCTAACAATTGCTAAAGCACCTTCATTTTGTGACCATTCTTCTAGTTCTAATATTATTACTAATACTAAATTTCTGACTGATTGGTCATTTAATTGATTTAACATATCTAACCAGTCATCATGTATTTCTTTCATTTTTGCCATTTTTACCTCCTTATAAATAGCTTGTAACACACAACGTGAGATTATAAGGACTTGCAATTTATTACGACATTAACCTTATATTTTAGCGTTCTCTCTATAGTAGATAGTCTCTTTGTTATGTGCTACAAGCTACCTACAGTTATTGCATACAGGGCATTGTATTTAATTTGTAGATAGCTTTAATTTAACCTTCTATTGGTGTAGAAGTATTAAATGAATTTTTCATTTCTTTATATTGTGATAAATATGTTGATTGAATTAGTTTAAAATCACTCATTGGGTATTTTGTCACTTGTAATTTATCATAATCATATTCATCAACATGTTTATTAACTATTCTTAGGTTATATGTTGAGCTAATATGTTCTAATAACATAAACGGTTCACCCCAAGCACTTCGGAAACTAAGTTTTATTCTTGTGTCATCTTTAAGAACTACTTCAGTTTCTATATCTCCCCATTTAGTTCCCCAGTTAAGATATTGCCAGTCAATAGAGTTATTACAGTCATATTTTGCCTCTAACTCATCGTTTGTCATATCTAGTACTGGTCGTTTAGTACCGTCTTCATCCTCATACCATTCGCTATATTGAATATCATCAATAGTTATTGAACCAGTGCTTATTTGCGTTAGTTCAAATGGTGTAGGTAGTGTATTAGCTAAGAAATATACGTCCTCATCAACTGATATATCATCATATAATTTGTCTATATCTTTCTTTTCACCTGTAATTTCTACGTTATTCATTGTCCAGTTAGGCATTATTCTTCCTCCTTTAACATTACAAATAATTTTGCTGATTTATCTTTTTTACTTTGAGCAGTTTTAAATTTTATATCCATACTGTGTTGTTTATATAATTTTGTTGCAAAGTAACTTGCAGTTGCGTAATAACTTCTAACAACCTTTGTAAATTTATCATCATTAACAGAACTTGCTATCATATACCATTGGTTAGGATTATCTTTTAGTGTTTGTATGTTTTCGTCACTAAAAATTTTACTAACTGCACTGTTTTTTGAAAGCTCGTCTATCAAATTATTTTCTATTTTTTCCATTATTCCTCCTCATTTTTCATATTTTGTGTTGTTTCATTAAATATTGCTCTAGTAACCATTTGATTAATAGTTACGTCCATAAGCCTACTTAAATCAACATTACTTAAATGTGATTCTGTACGTTCTTGTATGATATGTCTATCTACCATATTTGGTATAGTTATTAGATGCATGTCGAATAAATCTAGCCAATTATGTGTAATAGTCATTAACATACTTCTATTGTTAATTGTTAGTACAAAACTAACGCCAGAACGAAATTCTTCTTGTTCTCCATTTTCTGGGAAGATTTGTACATCTTCAAAGTATTTGCTGTTAAATACATCGACATCTATCATGTCAAATATATACCCAGCAGTAGTTGTATTTATATTATACATTGTATTCCTTTCATATTGTTCGTCTCGTATTTATGTGCTAAACCCCCTGAAGGGCTTAAAAAAGAAAAGCCTGGCTACTTTAATAACCAGGCAATTCTTAAAAGTTACGTTAGTAACTCCAGATAGTAGAAGATTTGACAGGTGGGGCAAATACCTTAGAAATGGTCATTTGATAACCAATTCTTTTCTCATCAACACCAGTCTCTTCATTAGTAACTGTGTAATCATCCCTGCGTGGTTTACCCTCAACAAGAACTCTAAACATAGGTCCTTTATAAGGGTTACCGTCAGGGTCATTGCCAATTGGAGCAGATTGTATACTCGCAAGTATTGTATCTGCAGTTTCGCCAAATGCTGAACAAAAGAAACTAGCTTGTTTCCCCTCAACATCATCATAACGAAATGTAAATTGGTTAACCCAAGTATCACCATTGCTAGTTGTACCTGTTTTAAGTTTTGCCATATCTGGTACGACTATCACACCAGTTGACACGAAGGTATTAATAGTATTCATATCTCCGCTATATTGTTTTAATTCATTCATAATTATATCTCCTTTACATAATGAACATAAAAGAAAAACAGCCGAAAGATAGCGTTAGCTATCCTCCAGCCATAATTCCTTAGTATTTAATTTGTAATCCCAACATGGGTTACAAAACGTTAGGCCTTGCATTGGTAGCTTAGCCTGACATCTAGTACACATTTAATGTACCTGACAACCACCTGTGACGCAAAGGCATGGGTCATTGAATTGCTCGGTTTGATACTCTCTGAGTTCATCCTCGAACAAGTCATCATACCACTGGTCAATGTGGTTCTCTGGGTAGTGTAACAAGTATTTCATAATATCCTTTCATAAATGTCATAAGAGAAGATAGAGAATATGTGTGCGTTAGCATACGTACTACCTACCTAATGATTAAGAAACTATCCCTTAAGTAAGGAACAGATGTCTGTATATCATGGAAGAAAGGATGTAGAAAGAGTACGTTAGTACTCAAGCGTTAGCATAGCGTTAGCACTTGATAGCGTTAGCTTGACCTACCGATGTTAACCTTGACGTACGTTAGTATCTATGTATCTAGTTTAAGATATGCTGGTAATACTGTAGTTGGTTGGGACGTAACGGGCCAGTGTTTACCTGTCTTTTTTGATTAGTAGCTCTATTAAGTCCTTGAGTATTCGGTTTGTGTTTCTGCTGTATACTTTCGTATCCCGAACTTTCTGCCCCCCGATGGCAACTTCACTTGTAACTGAATTTACTTCTAATGTTTGTAATTATTACCAATATAACATATAATTAAATCTACGCAACCATCTACAGAAAGATAGATTATGAGCCGTATTATATGTCAAGCAAAAGGATGCAAGAATTGGCTTAAAGGTAAGCAAAGGAAGTACTGTTCTGAGCAATGTAACAAGCGTAGTTGGGCTCAAAAGAATCGTGACGGAGCAGAATTACCCCTAAAACCCATAAACCAGGAATTTAAATCAGATACAGGTAACTATGCCTCTATACGTAGGGGGAAGTATTATAACGAATTTAGAACATTGTATGCTGAAACACTAGCGACAGGCGAAATAACCACCCAGGAGGTAGCCGCAGACCTTGATTGCACGTCAGCTACCGTATCACGCATGCTCGCTGCATACAAGATTGATAAAGGTACAGAAATTAAGGGGGAAAATTGGTCACAAGGGGAGGAAGTTTTAGAGTTATTAGCAAATTTTTCTAGCTTTCGCAACAAGTATTTTGCTACGGAAACGGGGGAAAAGTATGAAACAGCAGACTTTCACCTAAACTGGATAGAAAACATAGAAGACTCTATAGAAAACGGTAAAGAGCTTTTAATACTAAGTCCACCTAGACACGGTAAGACTGAATTATTAATACACTTTGCTGTCTTCCAGATAATGAAAAATCCTAACATACGTATCATGTGGGTAGGTGGTAATGAAGACATAGCAAAGAATGCTGTAGCATCAGTATTAGACCAACTAGACGAGAATGATAGATTAAAAGAAGACTTTTGTCCTCCAGGTAAGAGTTTTAAACCTGATAATAGGTCAGGTAAAAACTGGTCACAGAATCAGTTTACTGTAGGTACACGAACAGTACCTGGTATTAAGTCACCGACTATGGTTGCTGTAGGTAAAGGTGGGAAGATACTTTCTCGTGACTGTGACTTGATAATAGCTGATGACATAGAAGACCACCAAACGACAATGCAACCTGGTGCAAGAGAAAACACTAGACAGTGGTGGACAACAACGTTATCTTCTAGAAAAGAGGAACATACTGCTGTTGTTGTTATAGGTTCAAGACAACACTCTGATGATTTGTATCATCATTTATTATCTAACGAAAGTTTTATGACCATAGTAGAAACAGCACATAATATAACGTGTAACTTACCTGACCATTTACAAGAAGAACATCAGGAATGTATGTTATGGCCTGGCAAGAGAACATACAAATGGTTAATGTCTCGTATGCAAGCTGCAGAGACTACGGGTGGTAGACAAATTTATGAAATGGTTTATTACAATCAGGCATATGTAGAAGGTACACAAATATTTACTATGGATATGATTGACCAATGTATGAGACCTGATTTAAGTATTGGACAAATACCAGGTAGTTTACATTTAGTTGCTGGACTTGACCCTGCTAGCTCTGGTTATCAAGCCGCAGTACTCTGGGGTATTAATGCTATGAAAGGAGAACTCTTTTTAATAGATATAGAAAATAGACAAGGTGGTGGCGTTAAACATGCATTGCAAATTATGTCTGACTGGTATCAAAAATATGATTTACAACATTGGATAATTGAAGAGAATGGTTTTCAAACAGCTATACGACAGGATGATAAAATAAAAGATTTTGTTTTACGAGGTGGTATTACTATGCAGGGACATGTAACAGGTAAAAATAAACACGACCCAATGTATGGTGTTGGTTCTATGGCTGGTTTGTTTGAAGCACAAAAAATCTTTTTACCGACAGGAAATTCTGAAAGTCTTGCTAAAGTTAATAGTTATAGACAACAATTATTATATTTTGATGGAAAACCTGTTAGTACTAGAAACAAAGAGAAAACAGATTTAGTGATGGCAGCTTGGTTTCCCATGAAAGTATTTAGAAGAATGAACAAGGAACAGTTAGCGACAATGGGATTAGATTACAACGCAAGTTACACAGATTTTGATAGAACAGATTATAATGAGGCACCATGGGGATAGAAAATTTAGATATTAAAAACTACAAAGAGATTGTAGACAATGCAACACAGTTAGTTGCAGGTAAGCCTTCTAAACATAGACAGGCACAGAAAGCTAGAATCAAAGCAATTTTAAATGGTGGTGCTGATGGTATGAAAGCATTACTAGGAAACAAAATGGAAACATCTGATGTTGACTTATTACCAGCTCCTAACATGTTGCAGTCAGGTATAGACCGACTTGCACAAAAAATATCTGGTGTACCACAAGTAAGAGTTGACATAATGAATCACAATACCTCTGACAGAGCTAAAGTTCGTGCAGAGAGATTAGAAAGAATTGTTACGTCATATGATGAGAAACAAAATTTAAATTTACAATTAGCACAAGCTGCTAGATGGTTACCTGGTTACGGTTACTGTGCGTGGATTATAACAACAAGAACAGATAAAAATGGTTATATATATCCTACTGCAGAACTCCGTGACCCTTTTGATACTTTTCCAGGAAACTTTGGTCCTAATCAAGAACCTAGAGAACTAGCTGTATTAAGAAGAATACCTAGATATAAACTTGCACAGTTGTATCCAGAGTTTGCAAAAGAAATATTGCATGTAGAGGAAAAAGAAACATCTGAAGCAGCATTCGGTAAAGGTGGCGTAGGTACACAATACGAAAATGACAAAGATAATAACTGGGAAGATAACACAGGTCAAGGCATACGAATAATTGAATATTATGACTTAGGTGGTACGTACATAGTATTCCCAGAAAAAAGAATGATACTTGATTTTATTCCTAACTACCTTAGTAGCCCACCTTTTGTTTTTATGAAAAGAACATCTTTTGATGAACTTAAAGGTCAGTATGACCACGTTATAGGTTTAATGGCTATGATGGCAAAGATAAATATTATGTCAGCTATAGCTATGGAAGATAGTGTTTTCACAGAAACAAATATTTCTGGTGAATTAGAATCAGGACAATACAGAAGAGGTAGATTTGCTATAAACTATCTTGCACCTGGTACACAGGTATCTAAACCATCAAACAATATACCGTATCAATTATTTCAACAGATAGATAGATTAGAAAGACAACTGAGATTAGTTGGTGGCTATCCAGTTACTGATGATGCACAATCGCCTAACTCTTTTGTTACTGGTGCTGGTTTACAAGAGTTAAACGGAACTATGTCATTAATGATTAATGAGTATAGAGATATTATTAAACATGCATTACAAGACATGGACGAAAAAAGATTAGAACTTGATAGTTTATTAGCAGCACAGTTTGAAGAACTTAGAAAGAAACCTATACAAGGTTTTTATGCAGGTACTGCTTTTTCTGAAAATTATGCTCCTATAGCAGATATAGGTGGAGATTTTAGAACAAGACGTATTTATGGAGTTATGTCAGGTTTTGATGATGGACAAAAAATTGTAACTGGTTTGCAATTACTACAAGCAGGTGTTATAGACGTAGAGACATTACAAGATAATATTGACGGTTTAGATAACATAGCTAAAGTGCAAGAACGTATTAGAAAAAATAAAGCAGAGAATGTTTTATTTGAATCAATACTTGCTAGGTCAGCACAAGGAGACATGGCAGCTACACAAGCAGTAATAGCTATATATGAATATCCTGCAGAAATGACAGATATAATGAGAATGTTTTATACTCCACAAGAACCGCAAATGAGTCCAGAACAGGAAGCTATGATACAACAACAAATGGCCGCAGAACAAGGCCAGCAAGGTGGCCAACCTCAACAACAACCACCACCATCAGTAGCTGCAGCGTTTGGTGGAATGTAATGAACGAAGAACAAAAATTTTGGGACATTATAGATGTAGAGTTTGGAGATAATCCTTTTGGTGATTTTAATAATCCTAAATATCACGTTATAAAACCTTTACCTAATATAGTTATTATGATAGAACAACCTGATGAGGAGGAAGAATTTGGTCAAGAACCGTTCTAGAGGTGGGTATAGAAAACCTACACCCCAAAGAAAAAATGCAGTTAGTGGGCCTGGAGCTTTAAGTCAAAGAACTGATGGCACCCAACCTATAATGCGTGGACAAGATATGGCTTATGGTGAAAGCAAAGCATATCAGGAACAACAACAGGCTGCACCAATGGGGGATAGTGGTGGAGCTAATGCACCCTTTCCAATACCTCCAGAACAAGGACAGTCACCAGATGTATTTGCAGGAACCGAATACCCTAATGAACCTATTACAGAAGGAGTTCCTATAGGAGAAGGTGTTGGAGCAACTAGGAATACAGCAAGTGATGTGGATATATTATTGCAAGCAATGTATCAAGTTAATCCTCATCCTCTTATAGCTGAATTAATTAATGGCAGAAGTCAATAATGTTTGGCGACCCTATTAAAGAGCAGATGATGCTCACTGTACAAAGAATAGAACAAGCTAAATTAGCTTTATACACAGAACAAATAAAAGCTAACCCAAGTATTAGAGATTTAACAGTAGCTCATTTACAACATAATCCTATTTTAGCTAAACCAATGATTGCAACATTAGCAGTTATGGGTGTTCCACCAGATGCTCCTGAAGTACAGAAACTAACTGATGAAGCACAAGCTAAATGGGTAACTGAAGAATCTCAAAAATGGAATGAAATAAACGAAAAATATAGAGACGAAAAAGTAACTGATGATATGCATTTAAATATTATTGATATTGTGACAGGTGGTTATGCACCAGGTGGTAGAACACCAGAAGAAGTAGGAAAGTTTTCACCAGCTGTTTGGTTAATAGGTACACTTGATGCAATTAGAGAAAGTTGGAATAAATGGAATCCTTTACCAACATCAGACATATTACAATTTGGGGGTGGAGGTGTACCCTATAGAGCACAAGGTCGTATATGGAGATATTATCAAGATTTAAATAGATATGATGAGTTACTTGAAAAAGGATATAGTCCTAAAACAGCACAAGCTAATATTGCCTCATTAGTTAATATATCAGAAGTACCTAATTTAGGTAAAGATATGGGTGATGAAGAATTATCACAAAATATAGATTTTCTAAAAGAAGCAATAAAATTTTCTGGAGAAAACTATATTTGGGCAGCTGCTAAAAAAGTATTTAATGGTGAAGCAGTTAACATGGATAGAAGTAAGAGATTCTTCTTTGAATCTGTTCATCATGACAAAGACCCTAAATATTATGAATTATTAGAAAAATTTAATGGAGATGAACAAAAAGCTAAAGATTTATATTATTTAAAAATAGGTGCTCCATTAAAAGAACTAGATGAAAATGGTGAGATAAATTATTTAAGTGCAGCTAATCCAAACAAAATATCAATATGGGCAGATAGAAGAACAAACTATAACGATATGAATGTAACTGAATATGCACAACGTGAATTAATGGGTGATAATCAATTAACAGAATATTCTTGGGGTAGATATGAAGCTGGACAGGTATTACAACAAGGTACTACACCATATAAGATTGCATCTGGTTTATTAGATTTTGCATCAGCATTACCTGCTGAATATTTTACTGGTGGATTATTATCTTTAGGTAAATTAAAAAAAGCTTCACGTTCTGTAAATGTAGTTGAAACTACAAAAAATCAAAGAAAAGCTAAAAGCGGCATACGATTTTTAGAAGATAAAAAAGCTGCACAAGAGTTACAAGAATTAATAACTACTGCAGCTACTAATAGAAGTAAAGCTGGTAAAAATGCTTGGAATAAATTAAGTAAAGCAGAACGTGAATTAATTACAGAAGATGATTGGTTAATAGGTACAGCTAAACGAGAAAAATATAATGGTTTAAGTACAAAAGTCCAAAACCAATTAAAGGCAGATAGAGCATTAGCTAGAAAACATGGTTTGTTTAATGGTAGGTTGCAAGGTGTTTTTGCTAAAGATGCAAGAAAATTAATAGCTACTCCTGAATCAAGAGTATTAATAAAACATTTTGCTAAATCAAGTGGTAAAACATTGTCTGAAGACCCTACGTTAATTAATTGGATTAATGACGTTGAATATTGGAACTGGGTTGGTAGACAAACAGACGAAGTTAAAATAGCTGATTCGATAGTAGATATGATGACTGATGGTTTAAGAACAAGTAAACCTCAATATCAAGGATTTAAAGGTCCTGAAAGAATATTAGACGGAGTAACTTCTATGCCTAAAGGTTTTTCTAATATGACTGGTTCTGCAGTTAGAAAAGTAACAGGTAGTGAAAATTTTACTATGAGAAGTTTAGGTAGTGTTATAGGTGGAAATATTAGAAAACCTTATACATACACTAGAGGTGCTTTAAGAACTCTTGCTCATTATGATGACAGTGTACAAGCTGCAAAAGCAAGTTGGAAAAAAGCACATGGTTCCGTAGATGCAACACCTGAATCTTGGGATATATTAAAAGAGATATATAAAAATAATTTACAAGCTAAAGATATTGGAGTGTCAAGATATTTAGGATTTAGTTCTAATTTTCAAAATAGTTTAAGTTTAAATTCAAAAAGATTATTAGGTGAAATGTCTGGTAGTGCTATGGAAATGGGTAACCGTAAAGTAGCAACAAGACAACTAGCAAATCATATGAGACAAAATAATTTTACTGATTTGGAATGGCAAACTTGGATGGATAGATGGTTAGATTTAGGTGATAATTATAGAGAACAATTAAAATATAGTACTGATTTAATGGAATTTCAATATCACAAAATTGCAAATGACCCAAATAAAAAACAACATGAAGTAATTGCAAAGCATATTAAACGTACAGTAGAAGAATGGAACAAAAAACAAAAAGCATATTTTAAATCTAATGGTATGGATAATAAAGGTATACCACATAACATTGTTTCACCAGGTGGTGGTACTGCAGATGATTTAATAGAAATTGCAGTAGGTGGTCAAACTATAGAAATACAAGTACCACGTGCTTCAATATTGTCAGAAATGAGTGACAATATATTTCCATTTTTAAATCAAGATATTGTTGATAGAGTTGTAGGTAAACATTTTTATGCAGTTGACTCTGAAGATTTAAAAGCTTTTGGGGTTACTAAAATAGGTGCATCTAATGTTAAAAAATATTTAACAACTTTACGTACAGAAGGTAGAGCTGCTGCTAAGGCAGTTAATGAATTTGGTTGGATACCAACTAATGCAACAATGGATGACGCTGGTACTAAGTTATTAGATTTTTATACACGAAAAGTATTTAAGCCAATTGTTTTGTTAAGACCTGCATTCTTTACAAGAATATTTTTAGAAGAACAGTTCAGAATTTATGCTGCTGGTCTAGATAGTGGGTGGAATAATCCATTTCAATATTTATCATGGGTATTTGCACATAGCGAAAAAGAACAAGCTAAATATTGGTCTAAATTTTCAGAGTTTGACGACATTATGAGAAGTCCAGAACATTTAGCTGTTACACATCAACAATGGACTAATAATATTATTAAAGGTGGTAAATATAAAAATAGTTATCGTATTGAAATGCCAGAAGTAACATTTGGAAAAGTTGGTTACAATAAAGGTATATTTAATACTTTATTTAAATTAAGAAACGATGGTGTAGCAAGATACGTTGCTGCTAATGGTGTTGATGAAGACACATTAAGATGGTTTACTAAAGGACAAGGAAATGATTATAGACAAGATTTATTAAAAAAAGGTGGAGAAGATTGGATGGATGTAGCTACAAATGATGACATAGCTATGGCTTATTTAAAATCTGTAGAAAATAGAATTAGACAAGCAACAGGTCACAGATTAGAAGTAGGTAGAGATTATGTACGATTTGACAGTAACGCAAAAAAACCAGGTAGAAAATTTACTAATAATTTAACTGAAGCACAATTAAGTCACAATATAGATAGTAAAGATGATGGTATGACTTTGTTAAGACGTGTAATAGCTGAAGGCGTACTTGAAACTACAGATGGCCAAGAATTAAAAATGTTATCAGAAGTTGATGGTATGGTACAAGGAGTTAGCAGAAGTCAACAAAAAGAATTAGAAAACGCTATATCTAAATGGATGGATAAAGATGGAGAGAAATTTAATTTAGGTACATTATTTTATAAAAGAGAAGTAGATGTACCTGAAGGTAGTTTGTTTAAAGGTGAAGAATTATTCGATACAGCTTTAGAATTTATGTTTAGAAATATGATGGATAGACCTATTAATTATCTCAATAGAAGTTCTACATTTAAACAATACAGATGGGCATACATAGTAGATAAATTTCATTTAATGGACAAAGAATTGCAACAAAAATTTATTAGAGAAGCTTCAGCAACAAAAATACCGCTTAAAGTGCGTAAACAATTAGAAGAATTAATGGGTGGTTCAGAAAAGAAAGTATATCAGTTAACTGATTATCAAACAGTAAGTGATGGAAGTAAAGCATTTGGATTACAATCTACACAAGACTTATTGTATGACACAACTAAAAGACATAGAATATCACAAAAGACAAGAAACATATTTCCTTTCCCAGAAGTTTGGTTTGAAATGTTAACTACTTGGCCAAAATTATTAGCTGAAAATCCAAAGGTTATAAGAAGAACACAGTTGACTTTAAAAGGTGGTAGAGGTGCTGACGCACTAGGTTTTTCTGGAGATGGATTCTTTGCAGAAGACCCTAATGGTTCAGGTGAACAAATGTTTGTAATGCCTTTTGGTGGTCATATGTCTAATTTAATATTTGGTGAAGATTCTAATATAAAAATGTCACCACGTGGTTATGTGACTGGAGTTAACTTGTTAGGTCAAGGATTTGTTCCTGGTCCTACACCTATGGCTGGTTTTGCTATAGACAAAGTATTACCTGCTGGTGGAGTAGCAGATGAGTTAAGAGGTATCTTTTTTGGAGATTTTGGTCCTCCTACAGGTACAGGTTTCTGGGATGCGATTATACCTACATCACCTTCTTTACAAAAATTCTTTGCAGCACAAAATATAATACCAGTTGGTAATAAATCAGAAGTAGCATCTATGCGTGCTAGTACGTCAATTGAATTATTTAAATTATTAAAAATGGAAAATGGTGAAAAAAGATTATTAGAAGCAGGTGCTTTAGATGAATATTTAGAACAAATGGAATGGAAAGGAACTACAGCTAATTTATTACCTGATGAAGATTTAACACCTGATTTAATAGATGCAGCTTTAAGAGATTATGCAAGAGACAAAGGAAGACAAACATTTTTATTTAGAGCTATGGCACAGTTTGTATTACCTACAGGATTTAGTCCTAGATATTATATTGAAGATAAAAATGGTAAAATGTGGGGTACACAAATACTTGCTAAAGAATATCAAAATCTAGTACAAGAACATAATGATGACCATATAGCTGCGTATGAATCTTTTATAAGATTATATGGATATGAACATACTTGGTTAACTACAGCTAAAAGTACAGCTAAAGGTGGGAAAAAAGCATACTCAGAGAGAGTTTTATCATGGCAACAAGAAAATAAAGATGTATTAGAACAATTACCTAAAAGTGCATTTTATTTACTACCTGATAGTCCATATGAAGAAAGAAGCTATCAAGAAGTAATAAGACAATACAATATTGGTGAAAGAGAAGTTTTGTCACTAGAAGAATTTAATGTAGCAGCTAACGATACATTAGGTTATTTTAGATACACAGCTTACAAAGAAAAATTTGAAAACAGTTTTATACCAGAAGCACAAAAAGATATGTTATTTAGAATTTATAGAACAGCGTTAATGCAACAGTTACCTGGATTTGAAAGAACTGGTGGACAAAGACAACCAGCTACGTCAAAAGAAATACTAAGTGAAATGATAGAGAAATGGCCTAATTTAGAAATAACGTTAAAAACAGAAGCAGGTGCAGTATTTGTTAATGATTTCTTACCTAAATGGAAAGCTTTTGCAAGACAATCAGAATTTCAATCACCTTCAGGTAATCCAGAATGGTGG
>ERZ1046148.371-NODE-371-length-28199-cov-6.484828_pt1 | contig 28199 bp, 27 predicted proteins | sample MGYA00383090_ERZ1046148 | MGnify/ENA primary metagenome ERZ1046148 (study PRJEB29581, sample SAMEA5548360) | metagenome | biome: marine; feature: coastal; material: water | depth 25 m | study: Short-term variability in the microbial, nano- and picoplankton... | reverse complement strand
GTTCCGTTATGGTCGCCATGTCCATCATGATCCCCTGGTCCTCCAGTTGCGGCAGTCCACATAAGACCTGCAGTTTCACAGGTTGCTTCAGTGGTATATCTGTGATCAACGCTATGGGTCGACATGTCATAGCAGACCATCTCTCCTTCATGGTGACCATCATGCATTTCATCGTGGTCATGATGCTCATGGGCTTCAGGTGAAGGTATTAGAGATATATCTGATGAGTTTGGAGCCCAGGCAATGTGGTCTGTGTGATCTGAAATTATCACACTATCAACTCCTACTGAGCTTTCATCCCAGGCAGAGCTAGTAGAATTCCAGACATATAGCATCCACCACCATGAATAATCACTTGGCGCATCTGCTCCATTGATGCCGCTAACTGAGTGTCCATAAACCTCATGAGTGCTGTAATTCAGAGAATGATTTCCATAATGATGCATCAAAGTTGTTACAGTTAAATTCCAGCCAGTTACATTTCCATTAGATAATAAGTCATGGTCTCCGTCTAGAAGATCTAGATGATTATCAGGATAAAGAATTGCTACATGATTAGATTCTTCATCATGGTCGTGAACTAATGGACAGAATGTACCGTTCTCAGGGGCAGCTGTTCCATTTGCAATGAAAACAGTAGTCTCATTATTTGCGTAGGTAAAGTAGCCACCCTCTGGTGCAATTGCGCCAGTTTGAACTTCAGTACAATGTTCGTGATGGTCAATCTCCTCAATTAAATGCTCGAATTCTGATAGGTTTAGCAATCCATCGCCATCTTCATCAGACTCGTTGAACATCTCCATCAGATGTTCTTCCACTTCGTGCTCATCATGAGTTTCATTGTCCTCGTCGTGGGTATCGTTATGGTCATCATGTCCGTCATGGTCATTGTGATCTTCATGATCTTTCCAGCTAGACCAGAATTCATCCCATGAGACATGGCTGTCATTATTGGTATCAATTGATTCTAGCACTTCTTCAGGAGTATGCACTTCATGTTCACCATGGTGTTCATCATGAGTTTTATTGTCCTCTCCGTGAGTATCGTTATGGTCATCATGTCCGTCATGATCATCATGTCCGTCATGGTCATCGTGGTCGCCATCAGCATGGTCATCGTGTCCGTCATGGTCATCATCAACATGGAATACTAGTTTGTGCGCTGTATGCTCTGCATGAAGGATAACACTATTTGCTCCTGCTAAACTCTCTGAAAGATTAGAATTTTCATATGGTCCTTCACTTAGGTGTTCACAAAGTTCACTGATTAGCATCGATTCATAGTCTAGTGTATCATCACCTGTTGGCATAGCATGGGTTCCAAAAGCAGGCGGTGCATCGCTACCTAGGGTTGCTAGAGTTGGGGCAACCCAAGGTTCTAGATTCAAACCGTGATAGAAGAAAATATCTGCCTCTTGTAGTCTTATTATGTCTGTAGCAGATGGTTCATAATCATGCACGGGTACAGTAGAAGGACTTAGTATCTCTACGGTCATAGAGTCTCCTACTACAGCAGATACAAGTTCTCCAACGTGGTATGTTGAAACCATCACAGTTCCCAATGATGCACTTTCACTCTGTGTCTCAGTTTTTTTATCATCATCCGAATCAGTCCCTAAACATCCAGCGAGGCTTGAAAAAATCAAGATCAGGCTCAGCATAAGGGCTCTATTCCAATTGTGGTTCATGGCTCGCCGGCCACTATTAACTATTTAATTAATATTATTAAATATACTCTCGGAAATTATTATTACTACCCGTCTAATCGGTTGTTTATGAGCCAAATAATCTCATTCAGTGCCGATAATGAATTCGCAGATGGATTCGAGAATATGATTGGAAAATCAGGATATACTAACAGGAGCAGTTTTCTTCGAGATGCTGCAATGTTTTTCGCGGAAATCCAGCAGAAGGGCGACCTGATGGACATGGAGGGAGACCTAATCGTTGAGGGGCATTTGATTGTGCACTATCAAGAAAAGGGTGATCAGAAGTTAATGGTGAGTCGGACTGAAGCTATCGAAGTTGCGGCGTATCACCATAGCAGTAGACTTGGCCACTCATGTCATTCGTGCGTTGACGTGGTCCATGTAAAAGGGACTGCGACCCACGTTAGAAATGTCTATGAGAAGCTCAAGAATACATCTAATGTCGACAAGGTATCTTTCATTAGTGCTCCGTTAAGAGATGACGAATGCTGTTGATTGTATTTTCACACTCTAAATGCCATTATTGATATCAAGTGCCCTCTCCCCCGATTTCATGCATCCAAAAATCAATGTTCTTGGAACCGAAATCGAACCATGTTCCGTAGACCCGTTAACTGGATGGTTCCGAGATGGCTGTTGTAACACCAATAACGATGACCGAGGTTTGCACGTTGTCTGTTGCATATTGAACGAAGATTTTCTTCAATTCGCACTTTCTCAAGGTAACGACTTAATCACTCCAGCACCACAATATGGTTTTCCAGGATTAAAGCCAGGTGACCGTTGGTGTGTTTGTGCCAGAACTTGGCTCAGCGCAGTTGAGGCTGGTCTAGCTTGTCCGATATCGCTTGAAAGCACACATGAAGAGGCTCTGTCTCTGATTTCAATCGACATTTTACAAGCGCATGCTGAATAATATGAATAACTCAAACATCGGAATAGTCATTCTTTTCTTTCCCATCTTTATATTCGACAAATTCGTATTCGATTTCATCGTGGTCAAAGAAATAATAACGAGATCTGCTGCTGTGTTCGGGGGCGTGTAATCCCTCTTTGTATCCTTTCTTTCTGAGTCTTTCAACAACTGATAATACATCATCAACTACGATTCCAATGTGGTTTAGTCCTATGTGATGATATGCTTCATGATTACTTTTCTCACCGAACCCACGGTCTTCAATACAGAGATAGTGATCATCATCGCCAAAATGAACCCAGCGAGGACAGCGCTTACTGGAACCTTGTCCACGAATTTCCCATCCTGGGATTGCAGTTTTTAGGAATTCAACAGTCTTGTCGACATCACTAGAGACGAGATTGACATGTTCAACTATTGCCATGAAGTTGAGACTCCTATTGCCTCTAATAGAATTAATGGCTCAAGTTAAGACTTCTAATAATCGGTCTTGTTCGGCTGCTCTACGTAATTCAATTGCAATTCGACGGCCACTTGAAACAGGTTTACGCCATGTCGAATTACCGTATGGGTGCCCTGTGTTCATGTGAACATTTGTTCCTCCACCTAGTCTTGGGGCAACGTCGTAAATGTAGTAATTCATATCTTTATCAATACAGGTCTGTAAACAGAATGGCCCGATGATTCCTGGATCATAGTGTTCCTTACTTGCGGTGACGAATTTCTCTCCCAGTTCGAAAGCATTCTCCAATAATGATTCGCGAATTGTAGCAGTATTGTGGCCGACTACAGTCATCTCAGGTATTTGCTGATTTGGTGGCATTGTCATCTGTTGTGGAGCAGGTAATCTCACATGCCCATCCAATGATGATTCAAAGCGCCAATCAACTCCGAGTAATTCTAGCTTAGGCATCTCCTCCTCCAGCGGACTATAGAAGAAATTTAGATTGAAAACCGGCCCTATTACGTAGCGCTCAATCCTTGCTCCATCGAGACTCTCTTGATCGATTACTCCATCCTTGAGAAGAACCTCGCTCTTCTGTTGATATTCTTCAAAAGATGCACATGTGAAGAATCCTCTCTCCAACTTCTTTTGTGCATGGTGTAACTTGACTATTACAAGGCAGTCGATGTCCTCTGGGTTTGCAATAGCTTCGGGATATGGTAGACCTGCTTTATCTAGAATCCAATAGTAGTCTTGCTCCTCAGTTCTCTCTTCCATTCGTAGCATGTTACGGCTTCCAAACATTGGGACATGGAAGTTATTTTCGATGTCACCAATACTACTGTAGGATGTGAAAGAACGATTTGGAATGTATATGACATTCCTGTCACGCATTTTTTGTTGTCGATCTGGTTTGATAACATCGTTAAAACTGTCTAAAATAATAGATTTGTCAACCATGCCTCTGCGGACACGACCAGAGGATGTTCTTTGTGTTTTGAAATATTCCGAGTAGGTTTTCTCACGACCTTTTTGGCAATATGCAACGGTGGAAAAACCTTCTTCGATTGCCCCATCACAGATATCTAGCGCTGAATGGCTCGCAGTCATTCCGATACGGAGTTTGAGACGCTCGTAATCTTCAAGGATTCCGGCGATTTCATTTCTCTCGATCATTTTGAGACCTCCTATGTGCTTCTTATCAATCGAATCTCTGTAATTGCATCAACTGATCTGTGGTCAGTGTATCGCCACTCATCAACTTGCTCATCAGGTCTTGGATTTCTACACGTGCTCCCTTCTTACCGCCTCTGTCACCACTGCCGCGACGTGCTCTAAGGATATCCTGAATCGAATGTAGGCAACGTAATGATACGATATAGTAATGATGTGCTTTATCAGCTTCTTTCTTTGAGCGCCTTAGGTCACGATGGCTCGCCTCAGCTTTATCCCTTTGGCGATCAACTTCCTTATTCCATTGTAGCATCAAGTCATGTGCTTCTTGTGCTGCATTTGCTGCTTTTTGTACTTCCAAATGAGCAACTTCTTGTGAATCCATTGCTTCTTTGAGTTTAGCACGTGCATCTTTCAAACTGTCATCACTATCTTCAGCGAGTTTCATCTCCCTTACTTGGGAGCGGATTTTCTTGATTTCTTCCATGACCTTTTTCTCATTCTGGCCAGTATGCTTGCCCATTTCAAATTCTAATTCTAAACGGTCTGCGCGGCGACGAAGTTCGTGTACAGTCATCTTACGATCACGGCGCCCTTTTCCTCTGCGGTCATCTCTTTGAGGTTCTTCAGGTTCTCCACGTGCTGAATCAAGCGCTGCTTTTGCTGCCTTGACTTTGTCATTGCCTTCGGATCGAATTTTCTTCATATCACGGACAACTTCATTCATCTGCTCACGGATTTCCCTTTGTTGACGAACATTTTGAATTAGTTCACGAACTTCAGCATTGAGTTCGTTTCTGGCTATGGTACAGGTCTTAGTTCGTGCATTCCATTCATCACGAGATTGACGATATATAGTCGCTTTTTCATCAACTAATTTACGCTTCTCTTCAAGGACCTGTTCCAAATCTGCCATATTTCATCTCACCTGTTCTGCGCATGGCTCCCGCCATCGCACAGCGGTCCGTGATGCCCCCTCCATTTAACCTCATCCAATGCGGTATTGTAGCAAAGGATACGTTCAAGTCCCGCCTTCGATGAGAACCATTCAGGTGTAGAGATGTTCCTTGGTGGCATGCAGGGTATGGAGACAGTAATGCAGAGTGACGTAAGGTCGCCATATCTGACTATGGTAACTGGCCCTCCAGGTTCAATGAAATCGAGTTTTTGTCTCACATTGGTTAGTAATCACCTCAATCGAACCGGGGAATTTGGTCTCTACTGTACTGTTGAGGAGTCTCTTGAATCATTACGACGTACATCGCAAGGCATGGGTATTCAATTGCCTCCGAGTCTCCAATTAACCGGTTTGGCTGAATTGCGCAAGGAGAATGATTCTATGGATTATCTCAAGTTCACCAAACGCATGACTGAACATTTTAAGGAACAACATGGAGACAGGTTTACTACTTTTGTACTCGATTCTTTAGGTGCTATTTACAGCTTAACAGATGCCGATGAGGATATGCGTAAGAAAATGTTTTCATTCTTTGATTTCCTTCGCTCCTTGGACTTAAATGTCTTCATAGTTACTGAACGTCAAGTAGGCGGAATTGCTGAGATTCATGGCTCTGAGGGATTTTTGGTAGATGGAATCATAAATCTTGGAATGGATCGTAGAAATGGGCAATTGGTACGCACCCTTCAGGTGGAGAAGATGCGTCATGTCCGTCACGCAATGGAGAAGCAAGCAATTGACGTCGGTCCACACGGTTTGGTGATTATGGGACCACTATTCGACTAGTAGAATCAAAGCAAAGGACCAAGTCTTTGTGATGTATCTTTGACTTTCGACCTGATTAGTCCCATATTGGATGATGGCTCAATAATCAATGCCAAAATATGTCCTTCGGGTAATAATTGGCCAAGTATTGTATATTCAGATGATACTATTGTCACCATTTCGAATTCTTCGCCGCTAAACATACCAGGTATTGCTGCAGCACTTGCATCTCTGTTTCGAGGTATTGCTGTGATAATGAAACCATCAGCGTCCAGTAGCATACAGTTTTCCACCCCCGGTGTTGCCTGCAAATCTTCGAGTAGACGTGTGCGCATAAACCGGTGCTTGCCAAGGACGTGTTTGATTATTAGGGATGATTTAGAGGCTTGATGGCTTTTTTTGTTTACTATATCTGTCCGCGCATCACATAACCCAAGCCGCTTGCATAATATCCCTCAATCTTCCCTATTATCTTCAAACCCTTTTTTTCATAGAATGAAATAGCTCTTTGATTGCTCTTACGAACTTCTAATTGGATTTCACAATGACCTGCATCTTTTGCAGCATTGCAGAATTTATCCCACGCTTGTGAACCAAAACCCTTCGATTGGTGGTTCTTGTTAATTGTAAAAGCCACGACTCTCGCTCTTTTTTCATTATATGGCATACACCAAAGTAGACCCTGTAAATCAGATGGTTTTTCACCATTCATCAGAAATAGATTTCCACTCCAACTTGGAATCGGTAGTGATCTTATGGAATTAGCATTGTAGATTTCGCCGGTCTCGGCAAGGAATAACTTAGCAATTACAGAAATCCACTCATCAGATAACTCACTAGGAGTCAACCCTTCAACCCATTGTGGCACAAACACCCTAGGGGCTGTGTCATATCAGTCCTTGCGAGAATAACGATTACGTGTACCGCGATGAGCAGATAGATTACCGAGGTTTTTCATTGCGGATTTCTTCTTGCGTTGTTTCTTACTTGAGTTAGAATCATCAGAAGTTAGACCTTTGAGTCCTCCGCTGCTCAATAGAGTGTCGAGATCACCAAGTGAAATGGTTGCTCCAGAGGCTGCTTTCTTTCGAACCTCTTCTTTCTCTGCCTTTGACGGACCGCGATATTCACGTCTATTACCAGAGCCTCTAGAATGTCTCTTCGAACCACCCTTACGGGCGTTAGGATTTTTCTCATCCTTGCGCATCCATGCTTCAAGTCTACCCTTTTCACGTCTTAGCGAATGCATTTGGTTGCGTCTTTGTCGCAAGGCTCTCATAATACTATTAGCACGCTTATCCCATGATTTCATACCACTTTTAGAGACATCTTCTTCTTTGAGTAGGACCTCCTCTTTGAGCAGGTTTTTCGTCACATCATCATGTTCACTTTCGAAATCTCTCAGTTGAGATATGTCTTGACGTTGAGCTTTTGATAGAGCTATGAATTCATTGTGTAACTCACCGGCTTCACAAGCCTTAATGTGCATCTGTTGTAGTTCAAAGAAAAGTGAAAACCAGTCCTTTTCACGCTTTAACGATGGAACTCTTTCTCGATCAATTACTGCAGTAAGTCGATTGTATATTTTGAGTAATTCTTCTTCTATCATGTGCACTGGAATTACAATATTACGGTTTATTCTGTCACGTTTTTTGCGCACTGAATCGATTTCTTTACCACGTTTTCTGATATCGACAATCGTGTCTTTATGCTTTTTACGAATATCTCCGGTCTCTTCGATAATTCCTCGCATTGCCCTAGCCATTCGTATCGCTGATGCACGTTCATTCTCTAAAGCATCCATCCGAGTAGTCAAAGTTTCTATTTCGGAATTAATACTGTCCAACTTTCCTTTTACTTCATGATCTTTTAGTGTTCGCAAGTCGTGAAATAGGTCTTCAGGCTGCTGGTTTTTGAAACGTTCTGGCCGGACAACTTTACAAATCTCGCTGAATTCTTTTCCTTCTGAGATCATTCTTGCTGCTCTCAACAATTCATTACGAATCGTCAACTCACCCTCCGGCCTTACAACACGACAGAGGTCGTGTTCTTTGTCCAGCGGATCTTCGATACTAAGGTGATGGTTACCCATATGCAAATCCTTGCCCTCTAAAGTAGCCTCTATTACATCAATAGCGCTTGGTTGTTCGTATTTCCAACTTTTTTCTTTACGAGAAATCGAACCTCCATTTGCAATTGAAACCACATCATCATGCCAATTCCAATTATTAGCAAAGCGACCAAAGAACCCGGCTAGTAGTTCACCAACAGTTGACTTCGATTCACCTGCATTAATTTGTTTAGAAACTGTGACATCATAGATCTTTTTGTCGATTTTCACTTCTTCTCGTTCCTCGGAGATTTGCAGATTTGGTGCAAGGTTTGGCTCAATCATTTGTGTATGCGCGATCGCCAACAATGTCCAACCGTAAGATGAGAAAGTACCTTCGTAAGCATCACATATTGCTCTTTGCAAGGCCCAGTGTTTTACTGTCAGAATTAATTCTTTGACGCGAGAGTCACATTCAGCATAGGCTTTGAGCAATTCAGTATTATGGAGTGCTAGGCTATTATTTATGGCAATATCAACTTCAAAACCACTTCTTGGGTCACGGAATTTGACTATCGGAATACGTGCGCGAGGAATAGTAACAATATCCTCCATGCCTTGGTCATTGAGAATTCCCCGCATGCGTTTGAGTATTTTCTTAACATCCTTGGCGTTGATTATCAAACACAAGTCTAAATCGCCATTTCTGAGATTTAGCCCAGTTTGTGATGATCCAAATGCCTGTAGATTACTACCTTTGAATCGTGTAGAGAATATTTTCTGTAGGTGACGAATAAGCCCATCACGGCGTTTTTTTGTTGAATCGTTTTCCTTGTGAACTTTCAAGTTCTTTGCGATAGCAGCATCGAGATATTTACCCTCAAGAACTATATTTTGATCTTTTTCTGAGTTTAACTGCCTATGAACTTCTGGCCAGTTCTCTTCGAAAGAAGACGTGGATTCAGTACTCACTCCTCCTCACTCTCCCTTTGTTGCTTTTTCTCACGAGCAATAGCCTTACTAGACATACCACCCTCACCAACACGATTTGAATCTTTAAGTAATTGCCCAAAGCCTTCTTTCAACTTATCATTCCAAAAAGACTTGGCACTATTACTAGACTTAAGGGCGTCATCTAGACGTTTGCTCTTCGATGTAGATCTTCTACGTCCTTCTTCCCAGCGGACGTATGTCTCATGTCGGTCGATATTAGCATCTGCCAATTCTGTCATTGCTTGATGGGCTTTTTGTGCCGTTTCCATCAGCAATGCTGCTCGATTCTGAGATTCTTTCATTTTTGTAAATTCAGGCTGTGAATCTGCTCGCTGCTCTACCCACTGCTCATGCTCTCGAATCAAAGCCTTCATCTCATTGATGTAACGTCCTTCGGTCTTGTGGTCACCACTAGTTGTCTCTAGTCTGTTCTCTATTTCCGCTAGACGTGCAGCGAGTTTATCTTTGGCCCATTTCGGTTCAGGTGCAGCCATTCGACCTTCGTCCACCATTGCCTGACGTAATTTTCCGGCTTGTTCAAAAAGAGCCTTCGCCTCTTTTTGCGCATTATTGCGTTCTTTCTTCAACGAAGCCACTTTTTCATTGATGTCATCGCGAGATTTCCGAGCACTTCTAGCCATGGACTCTGCTTCTGTTTGTTGTCCCTTACAGGCTTCCAGTTCCTCGGGTATCAGCTCGAGTAGCCTCTCTCTACGATGGATAATAGCCTTGGCTAATAGTTCCGGCGTGACAGCAAGGAGTTCCAAAGAGTCCATGGTGAACGGTGGCGCCACCTAACACCCTTCGATAAAGGTGGCGTCGTGGCATATTGGTGCGTGAATGTCAATAACCCGTTTTTACAGGTCATGGATATGGGGCGAGCCATTGCCATCGTGATTCTCCTAATCTTCGCGGTGATTCCTCTCGTATCAGCAGGACCAGGCGGTGTGATGTCGACTGTTGAAATCTCTGGTAATGGAGATATTGGTCAAGGTCCTTTGTCGGTCAATCTCAGTATTATCGGTGTCGATGGTGCCTCTGAATCAAATGTCACTTGGACTGCTACACTACGTGACCTTGAAGGTGGTTTGATAGATAGTGAAGCGGGCTCTTTGATGGTAAATGATAGCGAGACAAAACTAGTTCCATTCAATATTGGTGATGCTCCCCTCGGTTATTCCAATCTATCAATTGAGTTGACCGGGGATCTAGGCGAACCTAGCGGTCAGCAATCTTTGACTTGGTGGACTATGATACAGAGGCTACGCCCATTGGACCTTTCACTTTCTTCTTTGACAATAGAACCGGTTGATGAAAACGGCGAATCAACCAATAATGGTAGTTTGCGATCTGGAGATTATGCTAATGTTACCCTTTTTGTTGTTAATGATGGTGATATTGATTGGAATGGGACTGTTAATGCTACCGTAAATAATGAACAAATCGCAACTATTGTTGTCAATTCTACTGCGGATTCATCTACTGAAATCGGCTTTACAACAGCAATGCTTACCGAAGGAGAATTGGCTTTAAATATCTCTATTTCTAACCTTTCTGATGGTAATGACGATGATGATTCATTGACTAATACTTTGGTAATAGGCCCGCCACCATTGCCTGAATTATCACTACTTTTCTCATCTTATGCCAATCAACCAGTTGCTGGTGATATAATCGAATGGTCTTTGAACGTCAGTAATTCAGGCGAAGAATTGTTTACTGGTATTATTAGCTGTAACTTTGCGGGTGATACCGTTTATTCGAGCAATATTTCATTGGCGATTGGCTCGAGTTCTGAGTTAGAATTTTCATCTACTGCTCGCCCTGGACTTATGACTTGTTCTCACTCCGGTATGAGGACTCATACCGATCAAATAGCAACTCACCTGATAGATATAGATGCAGCAAGTTTCCTGGCAGCAGGTTCGCCATCACCATTCCTTCTCGAGGGCCCTTGGCATCTGGGTGATGATCTGAAATTTTCCTTATTGCTTAGAAATGAAGGCGATGGTACGGGCCATGCTTGGCTACAAATTGCAGTAGAAGACGAGGTTTTCAATGGATCAATTATCGAACTGGAGAGTGGTGAGGCCGGAGAACTTTCTGCAATTATTAGTGCCAGTGTGATTGGCGATGTCAATTATTCATGGCAAGTGATGAGTAATGATGGCGCTGTCGAGAACGGCCTAAGTGGGCTCATCTCAATACCTATCTCTGCAACTCAAGACGTATCGATTAGGATAGATGATATTGCTTTTGATGATGATGGAGTTAGTGTAGATTGGACCATCGATATGTCACAAGGCCGTAGTCGTTCACTAGACTTGGTATTTGGCCAAGTTGTCAGTGGTACATATGAAGAAATCTTACGAAGTAACCGTATAATTAATGCTGGTAGCGAAAACGGACAAGTTAACCTGGGTGATTTGACTGCTGCTGAGATATTCATTCGAATTGAAAATACCAATTGGGTTGTCGGTTCGCAGTCTGACCTTTTTGTGGAGATCGAAGTGCCAGATAATTCCATAATACCAGCTATGAAACTCGTCCTTCCAAGTGGGGCTATTGGAGGAACACAGACCACTATAACACTAGAGTTTGAGAATGGTGGCCCTGGCAATATACCGGTTGGTGAGGTAATTATCCTTGATATCGGAAATAATATCTTACTGGAATCAGCAACGCCTGCATTTACTGGAGTGAGTAACGCTATGGAAGTTACGATACTTTGGCCTAATTCAGATACTGTAGATATTTCTGCACGCTGGACAGTGGGAGGGCAGATAGTAGAAGCAAGTGATTCTGTTGCTAGCACCCCTAGTGATGTAGGTGCAACCGAGAGCTTTTCATTAGCATGGGAAGGAATCGGTGGCGGGGTATTATTGGCTGCAGTAGTTATTTTAGGTCTTAGAATCGCATCATCCTTGGGCAATGCAGAGGGCAAGGAAAAGAAAGAGAAAACTAAATCGAAAGTTAAAACTGCATCTAATGATGAAAAGGTAGTTGTCAATTGTCCCAGTTGCGAAGTTAAACTGAATGTACCCTCAACATATTCTGGTAAAGTAAGATGCCCAGATTGCGAGTTGAGTTTCCCTGTGGAAGGAAAAGAACCTGAACCAGAACCTGTAACTGAAGAAGCCTCTGCTGAAGAAAAGGGTGATGAATTACCCACCTCATCCTCTTCTGATGATACACTGGCTTGTCCTAATTGCTCTAACACAATCAAAGTGCCATATGAGCGTCGTCCTGCAAAGGCGCGTTGCCCTCATTGTAAGGTGGTTTTCACAGCCATTGCAGACTAACAGATTATGTGTGAGTTAGGGCTGGCATAAGTATGGGTGGAGGTCACTTCCAAGAGTTCGAGGAGGAATACATGGAGACCCTCTACGAGTTTTATGAGAAAAATCCCACTAAACAAGTCCGTAATGGCGAGTTAGCAGATATATTGAGTGTGTCTCCTGCATCTGCTACCGAAATGGTACAGAGATTAGCGCGTAAGGGTTTTGTTGAATACGAACCATACAAGGGTGTTCTATTAACTACTACAGGTCTAGCATTTGGTCAACAGATGAAAAGACGTCATCGTTTGGCAGAATCTCTTTTGGCGATCCTACCTTTCGATGGAGATATTCATGAGACTGCATGCCGTATGGAACATGCATTCAATGACGACCTAGAGGTTTGTTTAACTCGTATTTTGGGTAATCCACAATTTGATCCATCCGGCAAGGAGATACCATCTCCATCCAAATCGATACAAGAAAGGATTGAAGGTATCGAAGAGTTAATCCCCCTATCTGCATTGAGAAAAGGTGAAGTCGGTCAAATAAAAATAATGCTCTTCATTCCACAATTACTCGATACGATTGCATCTGCTGGGATGGAAATCGATGCACGTATTAGCAAAGAGGACGATGGTTTTTCAATCGATGGCAATCACTTTGAAATCGCTTCAGAATTGTCCTCATCAATTATTATTAAGAGGTGTTAAACTTGAAAGAAGACACTGTTGATGCTGAAACTGAATCTGCCGAGGATGAAGTGGAGGAAGTGATGGAAAAAGTAGAGGAGACCACTTCTATTGGGGAATTAGAAAAATTACAAGCCACTGAAAAAATCCTCTTCGCGATAGACCGTCAAATCATTACTGAAGGATTGCGTTTAGTAATGATATTACCTGCAGTAATTATCCTATTCCTCTTTTCTTCATGGGCATATTCTGGTCCGTCCCCCTCATGGTGGCTAGTAAATATAGAGCCCACACTTGGTCTTGATTTTTCTACAGCCATGGCTGCATTGGCTTTGGTAGTCATTATTGGTTTTATCATCAGCTTAATGGTTCATCGTCAACGTTCATTACTAACGAGGGATATATTCTTCATGCATGTTGAAAAATCAAAACTTTCCAACCGTCCAGTCACTTCCTTACATGGCTACGATTCTCTAAAAAGACGCATAAATGGTTTGATGAATCGCCATTCACTAACGGTCTATCTTGGAATCGGAGCATTTATGATCACTTTTGCAGTAATCTTCTTTGGCACGGAAAGTCAACTGGGGAAGAAAGGGATACTAAGTGCGACTTCGTTAATCATTATCGCAGTAGGACAGCATCTTTTTACAAGGAGAAATAAATTCCACATGGTAGAACGTTCTGGAATGCTTTCTGCTTATGACCCACCCATGCACCCTTCCACTCTAAACATGGTTTTCAATGAGATAATGCGCACCCACATGGACCCTCTGCTACGAAGTGATTATGAGGATTTCTTGATTGAGATGTCCCACCATCTTTCGAAGGATATCGCTTGGGAATTGGCCGTAGAAAGGTTCCTCATCATAATGTATCGTCGTCGCCGAGGAGACTTAGATCGTGAAAATATGATGTTAGAACTAAGTGAGGTTCTTCGTGATTCAGGAGTTGCATTTGTAATCAATCATGAGATTTTCAGCGAAGATATGTGGGAAGTACTCTTTGAGATAACCTCCAAGAAATGCCCCTCTTTCTATCGCATGGTAGATCGCTTAGAGCAAGATATTGCCGTTGGTAAAAAACCACCAAGCGACAATCTTCTTTTTGACGTCGATTTAGAGAACGTGATTACTGATAGGGCTAACCTCTTCTGTTATTTCCACAATCTTTCCGAGAAGCCACGAGACATTGTACTTAGAGTACAATCACCTGATTTTAGACCAAATGACTTAGCGATTCGTTATCACCTGAAACCTGGTGATTCTGCTGGTTTCCCCAATGGCCCTCTCCCGGTTTCCACAAGAGGTGACGAGGATCAAATCGGAGCGATTTCAAATCTTTTACTCAATGGGACTGTAGCCTGGCAGACACTTTTACCAGAGCATAATGGAGAAGCTACGGTTTCTATCCGTCTGGAAGATCCTTCTGGTGACCTAGTTGAAGGTAGGCAGATAAATGTCAGAGTGCGTTCCGAATTCCGTTCACTTGTTAGGGAAACTAGTTCTTTGGTGTGTACGATACTTGGTTCATTAGGAATAAGCATGGCAATTTTACTACAAATACTCGAATTATTCAATATAGTTTGATGTGTTGGAGAAACAGAGAATTGAAACACTCCTGTCACTTGCGGTAATCATGCGCAAACCCTCCGCTGAGGAAGAACTACCCGATGCTGATCTACGTGATCAACTACATGCAATGGAGTCCAAGGTGCGTAAGTTGCGAGATATTCGTAACACACATCACGATGAAGCCAAACGTGCGGCTGATAAACGCAACAACATTCAATCTCAATATCGAGAACATCGTGAGAAACTAGATCTTGATTTAGCAGAAGTCAGAGCGATTCGTTCTGAAGTGAAGGCCTTTAAGGAGCGCCGAAACGCAATTCAAGCTCAAATTAAGGATTTGATAGGCCAATCAAAATCACAACGTGGCGCTGGTAAAGATGCAAAGTCTGCAACTTTTGAATACAATAAATTGACTTCAGAAGTAGAGAATCTAGAACATGTTTTCGAAACAAGAGGAGGCATGTCAGCAAAGAAAGAGAAAGAGACAATGGAGAGTCTTAAGCGCATGCGCAGGCGTCTTTCTGAATTAGAACCGGAAGTCGAAGAGATGGCTCTTATCAAAGTCGATTTATCAAACCGTGATGAAGCAATAAAAACCCTCAAGGTTGAGGCAGATGCAGCCCATCAATCAATGATTGAGGCAGTTGATAGGGCTAAGGAGGCATCTAAGGATTTAGATGAACAGTTCGCCCATCGCGATTTCCTCAAATCAGAGGGAGATAGATTCCATAATGAGTTCATTGCTGGTAAAGAAAAGGCCGATGAAGTCCACCAAAAGATAGTCAAGATGATGGATGAAGTTAACGAGGCCAGAGATAAGCTCAAGCTGGCTCGTGTTGAACGTGAATCTTGGATGTCAGATCACAATAATTCAGTTAAGAAAATGATGAAGACTGGAGCAGAGTCGGAAGATGTTGCCAATTCTTTAGTAGATACATTACTGAATCGAGGAACACTAACATTTGGTGGGACGATGTCCGGTGATGAAGGACGAGTGGTGAAGCGTGGTTCATCTCGTAAGAAGCAGATGCGACGTATTGATGTTTCTGCATCAAGATCTCGGAAGTGAGCCTTTGCACGGCGTAATTATGGCTGGTGGCCGAGGAACTCGGTTGTTACCACTTACTTTGAATCGCCCTAAGCCTATGGTTGAAGTTCTTGGAAGGCCGGTACTTGATTACGTGAAAGATGCTATGGTTGCAGCTGGTATCGGAGATATCATTGTCACAACTGGTTTTCAAGGCGAAGTCATGTCGAAACATGTAGATTCTTGGAATAGTGAAGTTGTCAAATCTTCTATCAATCAAGAATACACACCGATGGGTACAGCAGGAAGTGTCCGTTTATTGTCCGAAAGATTAACTCAAACCTTTGTGGTAGGTTCTGGTGACAGTGTCGCCTCGTTCGACATTGCAGAACTATTGCGTCTGCATAAAGAAAAAGGAGCGATGGTCACTATGGCTTTATGGCAAGTAGAAGATCCATGTGAGTATGGTATTGTTGGCTTGAGTAGCAGTCCTGGCGGAGAAGTTGATGGTGAACTAAAGCAGGGGTATATTTCTCGTTTCAAAGAAAAACCAAGTCCAGAAGAAGCATTTTCTAATGTTATTAATGCGGGACTATACATTATCGAGCCAGAGGTATTACAAATGGTTCCTGAAGGTGAAAAGTATGATTTCAGTAAACAATTATTCCCTCGTGTTCTTGAATTAGGAATGCCAATGTATGCCAAGACTGTTGAGGGTATCTGGTATGATGTTGGCCATCCCTTAGAATTATTAAATGCGCAGAGAGCACTAATTGAGATGCGTGAATCATTACCCTTCCCGATGCCTGATGGTGAAGTTCTGAATGATGGTTCATTTGTATCAAAAGGAAGTACAGTATTAGGTAATATAGAACGGAGTGTCATTCTTTCTAATTGTCATATATCTGCTGAATCATCTGTGAAAGATAGTTTGATAATGAGCGGTTGTGATATCGCTGGCAATATCAGTGGTAGTGTCATTGGTGAATCATGTATTGTCAAGGATTCAGATTTACATGAAATGGTAATTGGAGACCAGCAGAATATTGAATCAGAAAATCTTTCTAATCATCGTCTGCCTTTAATCGAATAATCGTAATAAATACCTATTGGAGTCTGAATCTCAAGCATTTGAACCACTTATTTCATAAAGGACAATGTGGGGGAGAATAAATATGGCTAGGGATACTCCTGTCGAGCGTTCATATGACCGCAGCTGGGGTGAAATAGAGGCCATGCTCGATAATGCAATTGAGAGGCTAGCCGAATGGAAATCTTGGTTTTCTCAGTGTCAGAGAGACGGTGACCGTGATGGTATGAAAGAAGCCGCTCGTAATTACAAAGCTCTCGAAGGTGTTGTCAAGACCTTACGTTGGACCTTAGGCGAGAAAGGAATTCCTAGCCCACTGGATTGAGAATCACAACTCGTTTGGAACTGGAGTTTGGTCCATATGCAGGAATGCATAGACTGCCCACCAAGTTACAATATCCCACGAGTGAGCAAGATTGTCGATTCCCGTTGAATTGTCAGTTCCCATATATTCAATCATGGTTTCCATCGTATCACATTCACGGTGATAGCATGGATATCCGTCCACCAAACCATTCCAACCTAGTGTAGCGACTCCAATATTTTGGAACGAGTCGTGGTCACTCCGAGCAGTTGGAGATTCGTAAATCGCCACGGTATCTTCGTAAATGTCACCCCATAGTGGACTTTCACCACCTTCAAGCCATGCTTCTCTTCCGCGTGCCATTTCGTTACCGAGATCGAGTGCATCAGCACCAATCCACTCGGCTAAGTGAAACATACCTGCTTGATCAATCGCTTCTTCTGTGCCGTCGGGACCAAGATAGACAGAGAGTGCATAATCGCCAGGATAATTGACTCCAGCCATGTCCAGATTGAGGTAATTGCTTACGGTGACTCCGTCAGGCAAGTCGTTTGCGAATGAGCGTGAACCCCACAAACCTTCTTCCTCGGATGACCAGAGGCAGAAAACCATAGTTCTGCGAGCATCAAATTCAGCCAACACACTGGCAGTTGTTAGTACCATACTAGATCCAGCGGCATTGTCGTAAGCACCATGTCTGGTGCCGTAGCCCGGAATACCCGCTTGAGCACCAGGTGTGTAAGCTACCGGGGGGGCAATATCGAAATGAGCGCCGAAAATCAACCATTCATCAGGATAAACCGAACCAATCTTATAGCCACAAATATTCACTGCCCAAGCAGTATTAGATTGGAATCTGTGCACTTCGACAGAGTCTAAGCCGTAGCCTTGCATTACGCCTTCGAAATAGGTTATAGCGTGTTCATAGGAGGGGTTTGCATTTCCTATCCAGCGATCTAGGTAGCCCACTGCTCCGTCCGCTCCACAGGTCGCACAAGGCGTATCATCAGTGATGAAATCAACCCAATCATAGACATCACGACCGTTCACCCAACCACCACTAGCTCCAACGCCATCTGCCTCGGTTAAGTCAGCTCTTTGTTCTCTAACTGTCTGCAGAGATTTAGTGATTACCATCCCGCCGCTTTCATTTCCTGAAACAATCCATGGCCACTCTCCATCAGCATCTTGATTTTCAACAGCCATTATTGCAGAAGAGCCATCTTTAACTCCATTATTCCATGTTGCCCATGAAATACCAGCAGCTCGAATCGGCCAATTCATTCTACCATAGTCTCCTATTAGTAGAAAAACATCGGAGTTTCTTGGAGGGAAAAGAATGTTTATCGAAACCGAATCGCCTTGTTTAAGGTCAAAAACTGTGCCATTTTGCGCTCTCATAGAACCTGGATCTTGAACAAAGTATGGGACAAAAACGCTCATGTCCTTGTCAGCAGTTATGGTAATTTTCGTCCAGTCTCCTCCAACGATAACCGATGGATTGACGTTCAGGTCTGTACTGGAAAGTTCAGAATCATCAACATCTTCACCAAAGCAGCCACTGAGGCAGGCGGAAAACATCAGCGAGGCCAATAGCATTGCCCTTGGGATAGAGTGCATGATTACCCCGCGCTGTAATTATGAAATAAACAATGCGCTTACTGTTATGTATGCGGCATCCTCAAGCGGAATACCTCAGTCGACCAGTTATGGGAGTGCACCACATAACTTGGATTGCCACCTCTAGTGGTCTTTGTGATGCAAAAGTTCTCGCAGATGCCATGTGCTGGTTAGTAGGAGATGGAGATGCGGTCTCCATTGAAGAAAGTCAATCACATCATGGAACTACTATTCATTTAATTGAGGCTGGATTCAAACGTTCAGGAAAAGCAACCAAATCTTTAGCACGTCTTGGGCCGGATGCTTTAGATTTACTAATCAAAGAAATCAGTGAGAGATTAACCGAAGATAATGAACTACACATCCGTCTTGATTTACTTGAACTGGTCGCTGGCCGTATCAGGATTACAAAACCAGGTAGAAGATCGACCATTAAGGGGAAAACAAAGTTTGAGGTCTATCCGGGCGACGATAAAGTCACAGTTGCTGTTGATACATTATCGCATGCCCGTGAAGAAGCATTACGATTAAAGTACCCAGAAGATGCTACTATAGGGAGACAGTGATTTATATAACGACACTATCGGATGAACTGGTGAAATAATGACCCATGTAGTAACTACAACTTGCGTTGATCACAAGTATCAAGAATGTGTTGCGGTTTGTCCAGTTGAGGCATTCCGAGAGATGGAAACATATCTAGTCATAGATCCGGATGAGTGTATCGATTGTGGGGCTTGTATTCCCGAATGTCCTGTAGACGCTATTTTTGCTGACACCGATGTACCAGATGACGAAGAACATTGGATAGAGCGCAACGAAACCGAATCCATTGACGCTGAGATTGCTACAGGTGATTCTCCAGTACTATCTGACTGATTATTTGTCAACTTTAGAATAAAGTCATTCTGTTGTAACCAGCAATTGATTTCAATCACCTAACTCGTTTAACTTCTTTAAGGGTAAGGTTTGATGTTTAACTAGCATCTTAATCAAATAATTTGTATAATGGCAAAATCTTTTTGTGAGCAGGTTGATGAAGGTGCGTCTTTTGGGCAAGTCGATTACAATGTCGTTACCGACTGATATCTCACAATTGCGTCATGGCACCGAACTTCTAAAACGCGGCTTTGCACGCATGCAGAAAGGTGGCGTCATAATGGATGTTGTAACACCTGAACAAGCTGCAATTGCCGAAGATGCAGGTGCGGTATCCGTAATGGCTCTAGAGAGAGTTCCTGCTGATATACGCAAAGTTGGTGGTGTTGCTAGGACTTCGCACCCTGATATGATAAAAGGAATAATTGATTGTACAACGATTCCTGTAATGGCTAAATCACGTATTGGCCATCATGGTGAAGCGCAGGTTCTACAAGCACTTGGTGTCGATATGGTCGACGAATCTGAAGTATTGTCTCCAGCAGATCCCTTTTTCCATATCGATAAGAAGTCTATGGACATTCCATTTGTCTGTGGTGCAACTCATTTGGGTGAAGCGGTAAGGCGTATTTACGAAGGTGCAGCAATGATTCGTACAAAAGGTGAGGCTGGAACTGGGAATGTTGTTGCAGCGGTCACCCATGCTCGTTTGATTGAGCAAGAGATTAGGCAGGTGCAGAATCTCGATGATGCAGCGATGGATCAAGCCACTGAAATCATCATGGAGCGATTCAGAGTTCTTTCTAGTCATTCTGAATTACCAGGTGAGCACTTGATGACTCCATTTGGTGCTATCGATGATGAGATGCACGCACAGGTGAAGGGTATACTCGAAGAAGTTGCTCGAATGGGACGCCTTCCGGTCGTAACATTCTCTGCCGGTGGCATAGCAACACCTGCTGACGCATCCCTGATGATGCAGATGGGAATGGACGGTATTTTCGTCGGCTCGGGGATCTTCAAATCCGAGGATCCTGAGACCATGGCTGATGCGATTGTTCTTGCAACCGCACATTATGATGACCCAGATAAAGTCGCTGAAGCGATGGGTATGATGGTTGGAGAGGCTATGAAAGGTGATGATTTAGACAGCCTCGATGTAAGGTACGATCAACGCGGATGGTGAAAAGAAGCATCTGCTTCACATCCCTCTCATTGATATACAACTGGACAGTGGGCGCCTTGCAAGTGGGGTAGCCCCCACAAGACCCAGGGTTGAGATTTAATGGCAGCAAAGAAGGGAATGAAGGCACGTGCAGCAGCACGTAAGCAGCGAGACAAGTGGCGAATGAAGCGATGGTTTACCATCCGTGCGCCTAGATATCCCTGGAACTTCCAGAAAATCGGCGAAACCTTGGGCGAGACAGATGAGCAAATCATCGGTAGAGTCTATGAGATGACTCAGCAAGAATTCAATGGTGACTTCACCAAGATGCACGTAATTTTGAGATTCCGTGTTAACGAAGTAGTCGGACAAGATGCTTTGACTATGTTTATCGGTCATGCTCACCAATCAGACCACACTCGCAGACAAATCCGTCGCTATCGCGGTAAGATTGATACTGTTGTAGACATTATCACTACAGACGGTTATCTCCTCAGAATCAAGACTCTGATGATTACCGAAAGAAGAATTCAAACAAGTGTTAAGAGTGCGGTTCGTGTTAAGACACAAGAAATGATAATTGCATTCGGTGCTAAGAATACCTACGCTAAATTACAACAAGCAATCCTAGATGGTTCGCTTGAGGCAGATCTGTTAAAGGTCATCAAGCCGATTTACCCAATGCGCACTTGCGTAATCCGTAAGAGTCAACTCCTTCAGTCTGGAGTTACTTCCAAGAGAGGACCAACTCTAGATGACATTCACGGGGAAGAAGCTCGTGCTGATGCTGAACTAAAGGCTAAGAAAGCAGCAGCATTAGAAGCAGCAGCAGCAGAAGATGATTCTGAAATAGAAGAGGAAGAAAGTTCTGATGAGGGAAGTATTCTAGCCGCAGCAGAAGCTATGGAATCCATCTCTGAGAAAACTACAGAGAAGAAGGAAGAAGAACCAGAAGAGCAAGAAGAACCAGAATCCGCTGAAGGAACTCCTGATTACTCATCTCTGAAAGTATCTGAACTCAAGGAATTACTCAAAGAGGCAGGCAAACCAGTCTCCGGTAAGAAAGCAGATTTGATTGCAAGACTCGAGGAATGATTTCGATGAAGCGCCTCGGCGTTATCGGCGGAACTGGACTTGCAGACATCGCTCTAAACGACGCGACAAAGTCAGATTCGATTGTCGCCGAGACTCCATGGGGTAATGTCCCCTTGCAATGTGTGACTTTGGCTGATAGTGAGATTATATTTGTCCAACGTCACCACGGTGAGGGCTGCACTCCGCCGCATAAAATAGAACATCGCGCTAATATCAAAGCACTAGCAGATGCTGGTGTTGAAGCGATACTGGCTATTTGTAGCGTCGGAGCCATAGCGGCTGAATTCACACCAGGAACTCTGAATTACGCAGAACAGTATCTTGACTTTACAGGAGTTAGTGCGACTTTTCATGACAAAGATGCATTATTCACATCGATGACCGTACCGTTCTCACTGGAATTAAATAAAATTCTAGCAAGAGAATTAAACTCAGATAAAGGTCTAACCTATTTCTTGACACAAGGCCCGCAATTTGAAACTGCAGCAGAAATCAGTGCCATAGAAGTGCTTGGTGGCGATGTAGTTGGAATGACCATGCCAAGGGAAGCAAAACTCGCAGCGGAATTAGAATTGCCATATGCAGCGGTTCTAATTAGCAGTAATTGGGCTGCAGGGAGAACTCCAGGTGATCCAAATGCAATTTTAGACCATCAAGCTGTGAGCGCCACTGCTGGTGAACGTCTTGGAAAAGTCATGGATTGCATCCGGGCGATTCTTTCACAAGGATGATGAACATCCTCGTCAAGGCAATCTTATGTCGCTCTCTGTTGATGGATGGCTTGCCAATACGGATGAAGATGAATGGTCACATATGATGCGTAAGATTGCAGCCTTCCATCATAAGCACGACTTTGCTGGCAATAATGGCCATGACATGGGTTATCGTATAGCACTCACAGTTGAGGAGTTGGGAGAATTAGCAGCCGCTATCACAAAAGGAAAGCCAATCGAGGAATGTGCTGAAGAGATGGCAGACATTCTTATTTTACTAATGGGACATAGTTTGGCCATGAAAATAGACTTAAAGGCTGCATTTGAAGCGAAATATGAGCGTATTATGCAAAGATCGGCAATAACTGGCCGACTCGGAATCAGAGTCACTGAGTATAAGCGATGATTGGGTCAGTTTGAAGTCGAGGATGTATACGCCCAAACATGGGCAAGAACCAATCCACTTCGGTTTTGATCTTGCTACTAATGCTTTCAGCAATGTTAAGCGGTTGCTTTGGTGAGGATGAGGAAATAGTTCCAGAAACGCCATATAGCCCTTTTTCGTTCGCACAAGGAATTCCAGAAACGACTTGGTATCACTATTCAGGTGCAGTTGATGCTACCGATCCAGCAGCGGTAATGGCTGCAAATATCAGTGTAAATCTTTCTGGCCGTAATATGCCATTTTACACTGAAGGGTCCTATTATAGCATTGGCATGACTACTTTTGAGCCTACTATTGGCGTGACTTCTAATGACAATCTATACATGGCTAGTTATGGTAATGGACCTGCAGGTTCTACCGCTATTGTTCAATGTTCTGGGCTAATTGAGATGACTGAACTTTCAGGATATTCGTGTGTTAATACCTATGACCCTCTATTTCCAGTAGCAAATAGTAACGACCCCTATGTCTATGTCGATAAATGGACTGACCGTATCATGAAATTCGATATGCATGCGCTATTGGGAATGACTGTTGAATGGTCAGATAATGAAGGAGACTCATGGACCCTACCAACTGTTGCAACCTCTGCCTATTCAGTTCAGGACCACCAAACCATAGGTTCTTCGAAATATCCAGCAGTAGCACATGATACAACCTATGTGTTCTGCATTAATGGTAATGCTCCACACCCTCTCTGTTCATCGAGTTTCGATGGAGGGTTGACTTGGACTCCTGAGGTATCTGGTGCACCTGTAGACTGCCAGAGCGGTGGTTTGTCTGCCCATATCGAAGGATCACCTGACGGTAATTTCTATCGCGGCAACCCTAGTTGTGATAGTAATGGCTATTCGATTTTCAGGTCGACAAATGGTGGCTTCACTTGGAGTGAGCACGTCTTGCCAACACAAGAGTCTGGTAAGGCAGATACTTGGAATGGTGAAGAAGCACAAGTTGGTGTAGACGATGAGGGCAATGTCTACGCAATGTGGATGGGTTCTGACAATATGCCTTACTTTGCATATTCAACCGATCAAGCTGATACTTGGAGTGATGCAATGATGATAGCACCTCCGATTGGTCTGAATGGCACTGGCTTCCCAGTAGTCACATCTGGGGGCGAGGGCACGGTTGCATTCGGTTATGTTGGTGATTCTGGTGGTGATATATGGAATGGTTATCTTACTATAGCCACAGATGTCTTCAGTCCAAATCCATTATTCACCACGGTTCAAATCAATTTGCCTGATGATCCACTCGATACTGAAGTTGCTTGTGGATACAATCGCTGTGGTGGTCTTGGTGATTTCTTGGATATGAGCGTAGATCAATACGGTAGGCCTTGGTTTGGATTATCGCATAATATCGCAGATAGGGGTATTTTTGCAACTATAGCAACCGGTCCTAGCCTTCGTGGCGAGATTGGTCCCCTTAGCCCAATGCCACTTGGTGGTTCTGAAACACTGTGATGTCTGCGCGGCAGTTTGATGAACATCTTCGATGAGTCGCAGTTCATGCGCAATGCTATGCCGCTATTTTTGGTTCTGGTTTTACTTCTTGGCATGTCTGCTAATCTAGTGGAAAATAGTCGTGCTACCAGTAATGATATCGTAATTAATGAAATTTTAGTTTCTGTTAATACTGAGGATTATGGCGGGACTGACTGGAATGATGATGGTTCATATGGCAAGGCCAGTGACCAATATATCGAGCTATACAATAACGGTGATGAAGCTGTTAATGTCGGAGATTGGGTAATTGCCCATACGTCAGATTCCGGTGCGCCAAATTGTAAAATATCTTCTGGAACTATTATTGAATCAGGTGCGTATCTTACATTCTATAGCGCAGAAACAGGGATGGAATTAAGCTTCTTCGAAGGTGATGTCATAAATTTAACTTCTCCTTCTGGTGAAGTTGACACCGTATCATTTCCTGCAGATGATTCCGATTATGATATCCCTTATGGTCTTGATTCCTCTAATAATTGGGTGAGGATGAATGATGGTTCACCTACACCTGGTGGTGCAAATGATGCAACTTGGGTTGGTACTAATCATGACAAAGGGCAATGCGAACGTCAAATAGATCACATCCATGAAGGCAGTTACATTCTCAAAGGTCGTCTTGTGACTATGAATAATCAGCGTGATATAATAGAAAATGGTAATATCCTCGTTGAAGATGGATTGATCAAAAATATTTGGCAGGACGGAAATGAACCAGCAGATATTGAAGGCATTACCGTGATTGATACTGGCGGTAATATCTATCCGGGTTTAATTGATGCACATAATCACGCTCATTACAATTACATTCCTCTTTGGGACCACGATTATGACCCATGGGATAATCGTGGTGAGTGGCAAGCTCTTAATGCCTACAAAGATGCGGTTTCAAGAGTTAAAAACCATGTTGGTAGTGGTGCTGCTGCAGATTGTGACCTCGCTGCAGATGGCATGAAATTCGCTGAAGTACGCTCTTTGGCTGGAGGAACAACTGCGATTCAAGGAGGGGATATTGGTAAGACGGCTACTTTCAAAACCATCTTAGCCCGCAATATCGAATTGTATAACTTTGGTAGGGACTATGTACAAACCAAAGTCTCATCAATAGATTCAGATTATGCTGGTAACCACATCAAGAATGGTAATGCGTCGGGTAATCTCGATGGCTGGTTCCTGCATTTGGCAGAAGGAATCGATGAAGAATCACGAGCTGAGTTCGACACTCTTGTCGCCAATGACCTACTAGTTGGTGAATTAATCGTAATTCACGGAACTGCCTTAACCTCCGCGGAATTTGATCAAATGGGAGCAGTTGGTGCATCATTGGTTTGGTCACCAATGTCCAATCTACTACTTTATGGAGATACTACCGATGTTGCAGCAGCCAAAGCAGCAGGTGTAAATATCGCCTTGGCTCCTGATTGGGCACCATCGGGTACAAAGAACGTCATGCATTCATTGAAGATGGCTGATTGGTGGGATGAGAATGTATTAGGTGATATATTCACTAATTTGGAGATGGTGGAGATGGTTACTACTAATCCAGTATTCGCCACGAATTGGCAAGGAGATACTGGTTCGATTAGAGTTGATTTAGCCGCTGATCTTATGGTTTTAGAGGATTTCCATTCCGACCCATATCGCAATGTGATCGAGGCAATCGACCCTGATGTGAGATTAGTCATCGTAGGGGGATTACCGGTATTTGGCGATGAAGACTTGGTTTCACAGCTAGATAATGAGTATGAAGTTATTCAAGGGAACGGATTTAGCAAGGTTGTCGATGTTACTTACGATAGCATCTCTTTAGCGCACAAGAGTTTTGCTGATATCTCCAAAGATATCTCAGATTGTATGGCAGAGGTTACTCCAGCTCCCTTAGAACATATATTCACTTATGGGGATACACGGTTTTTCGATGTTCTAAATCGTTCTAAGGCATTCCAACAAGGTAGTAGAGATATTGATCTTTGGTCTGATTATTATGATATTGAAATCGGAGAAGATGGTCATCGTCTAAATTCTTCAATACCTCTGGTCGAGATTCCTAAGGATGATACTGATGATGAAGATGAAATTACTGATTCTGGGGAAACTACCACCACCAATACTACTGATGATACTACTACTACCAACCCAAGTAGTAATGATTCCGAAACTATTGATGATGCCGCCACTAATAAAACCAAAGATCCAGTTATACAAGAACCAGTGCAAAGCGATGCAATGTTCGCAGATATCAGTACCACTGAATCCGTTATTTATGTTGCTTCAGCAGCGATAGTAGGCTTGCTTTGTGCAATAATTGCTAGTGGTTTAATCACTAGGTTAAGGCAAGATGATTGATGAAAAGTGTTTCCTATTCCGTTAGGAATTCTGGTTGCCAGATGAAAATTACAAATGCTGTAAGCGAATAAAATATTATTTCGGCATATAGCAAGAATCGAGTTTCGGGTTTCATACCCGCCATTTCTCCCTTGAACCATTTCAATAATGTCTTCAAGATAGTGAGCATTTACTAACATCCTTATTTTAGATGATCACTCTATGCGTTGCCAGGTTTGGAAAGTCATGTCATGGTCGTCATTATCCCCTGCTTCGAGGTGATCTTCTTTTGTCAATTCAAAGTCTTTGATTTGAGGGAACCAAGTGTCTGCACCTTCGACTTCAGTGTCGATTATTGTTAACTCGATAATGCTGACATGTGGTAAGAATAGTGCATATATTTCACCGCCGCCTATGATGCAAATTTCTTCTTCTTCAAGCGCCATTACCTCTTCAACACTCAAAACTTCTACATCATCTCTCGAGCTACGACTGATGACAATGTTCCTTCGGCCCGGTAATGCTCCTGGCAGTGATTGCCAAGTCTTACGGCCCATGACGATTGGACGGCCAAGTGTACGTTGTTTGAATCTCTTTAGATCACTCGATTGACGCCAAGGTAAATCTCCGTCCTTACCGATAGCGCGATTTTTATCACAGGCAACAATGATGCTGAACATCTTCTCACCTATACCGCAATTGGAGCACTGATGTGGGGGTGATGCTCATAATCTATAATCTCAAAATCTTCATAAGAAAAACCGTCGATAGTAGTTATATCTGGATTTAGTTTTAATTTTGGCAGAGGAAGTGGTTCTCTGCTCAATTGCTCTTTAGTTTGCTCAATATGGTTGGAGTATAGGTGGGCATCACCCAATGTGTGGACGAATACACCGGGCTGTAATTCACATATCTGCGCCATCATATGAGTTAGCAATGCATAAGAAGCAATATTGAATGGTACTCCCAAGAATACATCTGCTGACCTTTGATATAGTTGGCAGTTGAGTTTACCATTTGCTACATGAAATTGGAAAAAGGCATGACATGGCATTAACGCCATCTCATCCAATTCTCCTACATTCCAAGCACTGACAATAATTCTTCGGCTATTGGGATTGTTCTTAATGAGATTTATAGCATCATTAATTTGGTCGATCACTCTACCATCTTGTGCTTGCCAACGTCGCCATTGTTTACCATATACTGGTCCAAGGTCGCCGTTTTCATCAGCCCATTCATTCCAGATGCGCACTCCATTTTCTTTCAAATATGCGATATTTGTATCACCTGCAAGGAACCAAAGCAATTCATGAATAATCGATTTCATGTGTAGTTTTTTGGTAGTTACCATTGGAAAACCTTCGCTGAGGTCAAAACGCATCTGATGTCCAAATACACTAATGGTCCCAGTTCCTGTGCGGTCACCCTTATCCTCACCTTCATCGAGAATACGTTGCATCAGGTCAAGATAC
>ERZ1046148.369-NODE-369-length-28325-cov-79.232508_pt1 | contig 28325 bp, 25 predicted proteins | sample MGYA00383090_ERZ1046148 | MGnify/ENA primary metagenome ERZ1046148 (study PRJEB29581, sample SAMEA5548360) | metagenome | biome: marine; feature: coastal; material: water | depth 25 m | study: Short-term variability in the microbial, nano- and picoplankton... | reverse complement strand
GGATGTATATAAGATTAAGAATGAATTAGCCTTAGGGTATTTAAATGAATATAAAGAATTCTATGACAACAAGCACAACAGCTAAACCAACACATTGGCAAGATGCCATGACCATACTTATCAAGTACATTAAAACAGGTACTGATAATGAGAAGGCTGCAGCATATAATGAGTTAATGAAATTAGCAACTAGATTAGATAATGAATCTCCGATGGAAGAACTCCATTCAAAACAAGCAAACAATGAAAGTAACAGTTAACCTACCAAGAGAACAGAAGGACATTATAGTAGACGCGCTAAAAGTGTACCAAGAAGCAATTAGAAAAATCAGCGCCGGATCAGATTTTCAAAATGAACATCTTAATTATACAGACTTTGATATTATAGGTCTCTCAGGAATCTTTTCTGATATGGGCGTAGATATTAGAGTAGAGATGACAGAAGAAGTACATGATAAGTTTGTACATAACCATGGAGTAGACTTTCCGGAATACGTATAATATGACAAGTAAACACCAATTTTTATACAAGTATTTGAATTCATACGCTCCGGTAGCGCAAGAAGGAGAAGGCCAAGATGTTTGGCAAGACTATATTACAGATTTCTGTAGCGAAACTAAGCGAGATGCCTATGGTACTTGCTATGGTTTTATTCCAGGTAGTACTGGAACTAGAAAACACGCTAACAAAGTAGTAATTGAAGCTCATTGTGATGAAATCGCCTGGATTATTACAAATATTGAAGCGGATGGAATGATTAGAGTTAGAAAACACGGTGGTTCTGACAATATGATAGCTCCAAGTAAGACTGTTATAGTCCATACCCATGATGGTAGAAAAGTACCAGGTGTTTTTGGTTGGCCAGCAATTCATACTAGAGCTAAGAGAAAGGATTTAGGCTATGCCGATCATGAATTATGGGTGGATTGCGGCTTTGGTAGCTTGGAAGCAGTAAATGAAGCTGGAGTTGAGATTGGATGTCTGATTACATTTGACGATATTCTACAAGAGATGGGTGATTACTATGTAGGTAAAGCTCTGGACAACAAAATTGGCGGATATATTATTGCCGAAGTAGCAAGGCGCTTACATGATCGCTCAATTGGCTTACCTTATGACTTATATGTAGTAAATTCAGTACAAGAAGAGGTTGGTTTATTTGGCGCGAAGAAAATAGCTAAAGAATTAAAAGCAGATCTAGCCTTGGTAACTGATGTTTGTCATAATACCGCAACGCCTAAAATGGATGAAGCAAAACATGGTCCAGTTGTGGGTGGTAAAGGACCTTCACTAGAATATGCTAGTCAAAATCATAGAGGTATTTTAAATATGCTAAAAGAAGTAGCGAAGGATGGCGCTTTTCCTCTACAACATCATGTTGGTAGTTATGGTAATGATACAGTAGCTTTCTTTTTAGAAAATACACCAACTGCAATACTAGGCATGCCACTTAAGTATATGCATTCTACAGTAGAAATGGCACATAAAGAAGATGTCGAAACCTGTATAGAATTATACATAGCATTCTTGATGGCCTTAACCCCGGAGAAGATAGACGAAATTAATAATAAATAAAAAACGAAGATGAAGAAGATTTTAATGATGACAATGGTTTTGCTTGGCCTACAACTACAAGCACAAAATCAATTAGTAATATGCGATTCACTTGGTTGGACGCAATATCCAGCAAACGGATTATCCATATCATTAGATACTACAAATGCAATGATGTCTCCAGTAGACTCAGTAGTGGTTCAATGGTCAGTATGTGATAATCAAATCTGTTATTCAGGTACAGGCATGGCGGATAATTTTCCGTTTGTTAATATGTCAGATACAGTAAAGGTTTGTATCTCTACGGAATTTTGGTATGTGCCAGGAAATAATCAGATTATAGAATATTGTTATACTTGTGATTCTATTGCACACAACGGAACTAATTGGGTATCAATATATGATAGCAATACAGTTGGAATAGAAGAGTTAATATTAGATCAATTAAATAATAATAAAATCTATGATCTATTAGGTAGAGAGCTACTAGAAGTTCCAGTTGGACAAATGTATATTAAGAATAGAAAGAAATATATTAGAACAATTTGAAAAATCTAAAAGACTTGACACTAGAAGAATTAAATCAAAAATATACTGACTTAATTAGACCAACTAATTTTATCCATGTATTTGATACAGAAGATGAATTTAAAGAATGGGCTAGAATAGGAAGTGTTGAAGATTTAGATTGGGCAATTAAAGAATTCGAAAAGGATGAACTTTATATCTATTGCGAAATATTAAAACAAATACAAAATGAGAAAAAGTAAAACTACTAAAAGAAGGACTCCAGCAGAGTATAAAAATATTAAATGTCAGAACAGTGATTTAGAAACTTCTAAATATGCTAAGTATGCACCAATTGAAGGACCATGTACAGAAGTTGTAAATGTTCCAGATAATGTAGAAAGAGTTTTATGCCATCGCTGTACTAGCCGATCGGCTTCCGGAAAGTAATTAAGACCAGTATTTTCTTACGATCTCATCTAGGGAATTCATTTCTTTAGAGTCGTACATTTCAGATAGGGGTTTATTCTCATCTCCCTTTCTTCTTTCGGTAGCATAGTTACATGCTGACCAATACTTTTCTAAACCAGGAATCTTTTCAACATCTTCTCTGTATCTGTCATATAACTTAAGAGTTTGTAGACAAGGAGGAGTATGTCCGAATTCAACTTTACCAGAACCTTTAGTTCTGTAATAAGGAAAACCTAAATTAGCTCTAGCAGCCAATGGGAATTTCTCTTCAATATCAATATCGTCTATTCTATCAAATTGCTCAATAGTTAAATCAATAATTCTACCTGAAGTTTTGTGTTGACAGAACCAATGAGTAGTTTGTCCACGCTTACCTTTAAAGTTAAATTTTAATTCTGATGACTTGATTAGTTTTAAATCATAATCACCTTTATATCCACCTTCTGTATAAAATACAAATTGTGAAATAGGGTAACAGTAACCATAAGGGAAAGAAACATCTAGACCAGCCTTTTTAAGAGCTGCAGTTTTGTCACCATGTTTAACACCAGAGTCTGGAGATACAGTTCCAGTATTATGTGGTTCTAAAAGATCAGTATTCTTTCTAAACCAATTAAGCATATTAACATAACCGGAATTATCAACCTTAAGTTTTAATTCTTTATCTTCGTTTAAATGCTTCTTCATACTTCTTTCGAAGTCATGTCTAATCCAGCTCATATTTGTGATTGGTTTTTCTGTTTAAATATATATCCAGTTTTATTTGTTAGATCGACCATGTCCTCATGAAAGAATACTGATTTACCATCTATCTTCCAAAGGAATTGTCCGGAGTTCGCGACGAGGGACTGGTGGCCGGTATCAAAATATATCATTTCCTTTTGATCGTCAAACCAGTATGTTATGGTTCTCATATAAATAATATGTATCGATGAAACTTTAGCTCTTTATTTGATATAAAAATTACCGGAAATTATTCAAAGCATGCAATTACTAAACGAGATAGGAAACACACCAATGATTAAAATCAGTGATGGCTTATACGCTAAAGCTGAGTTGATGAATCCAACGGGATCTATAAAAGATAGACCAGCAAGTTGGATTATGAAAGTACAGGATCCTATAGCAAATGGATATGATACTATTTGTGAAGCTACTTCTGGAAATATGGGAGTTAGCTTTGCATGGTTAGCAGCTACACTAGGATTAAAATGTGTAATTGTAATGCCGGATAATATGTCTACAGAAAGAAAGCAGACATTAGAATATTATGGAGCAAGATTAATTGAAGTTCCAGCCGGTGATTTTGATGGAGCCATAGCTTACCGCGATGAATTATGTGAAGAGTTTGGCTGGTTTAATTGCAATCAATTTGGAAACAAATATAATATAGAAGCACATTCATTTACAACAGGACAAGAAATCTTAAATTGGGCAGTAGATGATAAGAGAACAATTAGTGCCATGGTTACAGGAACTGGAACTGGAGGTACGTTAATGGGTTGCTCACAAAGATTAAAGCCACACTTCCCAGATATGAAGATGGTTGCAGTAGAACCTGCAGAATCTGCTGTAATGTCTGGAGGAGAACCTGGATTGCATGGTATTCAAGGAATTGGTGATGGTAGTAAATTCTTAGTTAACATGAGCCACGTAGACTATATACAACAAATTAGTACAGAAGATGCTAAAGACAGAGCAAGAGAGTTGGCAAAGACACATGGTTTATTCGTAGGTATTTCTGCAGGAGCTAATATCTTAGCAGCAGAAAAATATATTGCAGCCACAAACCCAGGTGGTGATGTTGTAACGTTCCTCTGTGATAGGGGCGATAGATACTTTAGTTGTCTATAATAAATTAGCAAAAATGAAAAAGCATTTAAAACAATTTATCGGATATTACTTTTTAGCCGCTGCATGTGGATTACTTTATATGGGTGAAACCACAACAGGCTGGATTATTATCTTAGCTACTCTACTTAAAGCGCCACCATTTGATTGGGTTGGCAGAATGTACGATTGGGCTGGAAGGCTATCCTATAAATGGGGTATGAAAATAAAGACTTGGAAAGATAAACAATCTAAGCCTATTAGAATAATAGTTACAATTATTGCAATTCTTTTTGCAGCTCTAATGATTTACTTAATGCCTACAGAAGAATGTTCAATCTGCTAATATGAGACACCTAGACGAAAAATATCAAGATCTACTAAAAGACATCCTAAACAACGGAGTTGAAAAAGAGGATCGAACTGGCACTGGCACTCTTTCAGTTTTTGGTGAACAATTTAGACATAAGATGTCTGATGGCTTCCCTCTTTTAACCACTAAGAAAATGGCATGGAAAACTATGGTAACAGAATTACTATGGTTTTTACGTGGAGATACTAATATCAAGTATTTGGTTGATAATGGATGTAACATCTGGAATGGAGATGCATATAAAGCATATTGCGAAAAGTTAGAAGCACACTATAGCGAAGGTGGTGATCTAGCAACGTATGAAGAATTTATTGAAATGATTAAGGAGCACGATGATTTTGCAGAAGTATGGGGTGAATTAGGTCCTATCTACGGAAAGCAATGGAGAGATTGGGATGGTCTAGATCAAATTGCAAACCTCATCGAAGAACTAAAAACAAATCCTGATTCTCGTAGACTTATGGTAAGTGCTTGGAATGTCGGAGATTTACCAAAGATGGCTTTGCCACCATGTCATTATGGTTTTCAGTGTTATGTAAGAGATGGTAAATATCTTTCATTAATGTGGAATCAAAGATCTGTAGATACTTTCTTAGGTCTTCCATTTAATATTGCATCGTATGGATTACTATTAGAACTTATTGCAAAAGAGGTTGATATGATACCAGATGAATTAATTGGTAATTTAGGAGACGTACATTTATATTCAAATCATTTAGACCAGGCAAGAGAACAATGTACGAGAGTTCCTTTTGAATTATCTGAACTAGTTATCAATGACGAGTTCTGGAATCCAGACACTTCATTTTTAGATCAAATAGAACATATACAACCAGACGACTTTTATATAAAAAAATATCAATCACATGCCAGAATTAAAGCACCTCTTTCAAACTGATCCCGGGGATAAAATCCAAAAAGACACGGAACCATACATAGACCATGATGACAATGAGTATGATTCGATTTGTAAACCAAAACCATCTCCAGATTATTCTGACGATGATTACGATTATTAGATATGAAGAATAAATTCGACGTAGATAAAAAGTTATCAATACTTATAGGGCTTTGGATATTAGATAAGCTTATTATTTTAGCAATGTTTTATTGGTTTGATTACAGATGAATGAATGGTATGTTTATATCTTAAAATGTTCAGATGGTTCCTTATACACAGGAATTACAGTGGATCTAGATCGAAGATTAGACGAACATAATAATTCTAAGAAAGGCGCAAAATACACAAGAGCAAGACGGCCTGTGCAAATGATGTATTCAGAAACATACGAGAATAGATCTTTAGCATCTAAAAGAGAAGCAGCAATAAAGAAATTAAGTAGGTCAGAGAAATTAACACTATTAAAATAACAATACATGAAGTTTAAGAAACTAACAGGAGCGCCACAATTTGAATTAGCTCATTATGTTAAAGAGTATTTAAAAGCACAAAGATTCCATGATGTGAAAATGTATATGGGATGTGATAGTCAAACTAGAAATGGCAAGACCACGTATGCCACAACATTAGTATTTCATGTATCTTCTACTGGATGCCACGTTATCTATAAAAAAGAAGTTTTGGTTGAAATAAAAGATATGTGGACTAGACTTTGGATGGAGTGTGAAAAATCAGTTGAAGTGGCTTTATATCTACGCGAGCATGGTATTGAGATAGATACTATAGATCTAGATTACAACATAGATCCAACTAAGAAATCTAATAAATTAGTAAAGGCTGCAGTAGGCTATGTTAACGGATTTGGATTTAAGGCAAGATATAAGCCGGATTTACTCCCAGGAGTTTATGCTGCAGATAATATTGCTAACTAGTATAATGTGTAAACAAAGATATAAAAACACATATAATAGTTGTATTAATAAAACATTAAGAATATATGCCAATAGCGGACGGTTACGAAAGTGAAAAAGGGAAACGATTCCCAGCAAAGAAAAAAGCAACTCCATTTCTAGATGAATTCGGAGAAGACTTAACTAAAGCAGCTGCAGAAGATAAATTAGATCCTATTATCGGAAGAGATAGAGAGATCTATAGAATTTGTCAAATTCTTGCAAGACGTAAAAAGAATAACCCAATTATACTAGGAGATCCTGGTGTTGGTAAAACTGCTATTGTTGAAGCAATCGCACAACGTATTGTAAGTAAAAAAGTTGCTAGAGTTCTACTTAATAAGAGAGTAATTTCTTTAAACATGACAACCATAGTTGCTGGTACAAAGTATCGTGGTGAATTTGAAGAAAGAATGAAGAACATTGTTGAAGAGCTTAAATTGGCTGACGATGTAATAGTCTTTATTGATGAGATCCACACAATCGTTGGAGCTGGTGGAGTTAGTGGAGCATTAGATGCTTCAAACATTCTTAAACCTGCATTGGCCAGAGGGTCCGTACAATGTATTGGAGCGACTACTCTTGATGAATATAGAGAATCAATAGAAGATGATGGAGCTTTAACCAGACGATTCCAAGAGGTTTTTATTGATGCTCCAAGCATCGAAGAGTCTATAGAAATACTTACAAGAATTAAACATAAGTATGAAGATCATCATTCAGTAGAATATTCTGAAGAAGCTATAAATGCTTGTGTAAGAATGTCAGAAAGATATATTAAATCAAGAGAATTACCAGACAAAGCAATTGACTTAATGGATGAGTCAGGGGCGAGAACGCATTTACTAGAGGTTAAAGTCCCGGCGACAATTAAGTCTTTAGAAAAAGAATGTGAGCTTGCTAAAGAAAAGAAAAGAGAAGCTGTAGAAAAACAAGACTATGAAGTTGCTGCATCTTTAAGAGATGAACAAATTAGCCTAGAAGCAAGGGTTATCCAAGAGACTGAAAAGTGGGAATCTAATCTTAAGACTAAAAAGCGCCAAGTTACTATTGATGATATTTGTGAAACTGTATCTATGCAAACAGGAATTCCTGTTACGCGTTTAGGCGCCGATGACATGAAGATGATTAAAGGTATGGCTGATTATATTAAAGAATCTATCATAGGACAGGATCGCGCTGTTGAGTCTTTATCAAAAGTAATTAAAAGATCTAGAACTGGAGTTTCATCTTCAAAGCAACCTACCGGTTCATTTATGTTTTTAGGTCCAACTGGAGTTGGTAAAACAGAAACAGTTAAAGCACTTTCAGAATATATGTTTGGAGATACTGATGCGATGATTAGAATTGACATGTCAGAGTATCAAGAAAAGTTTACAGTTTCTAGATTAATAGGAGCGCCTCCGGGATATGTTGGTCATGATGACGGTGGACAATTAACAGAAGCAGTAAGACGTAAGCCATATTCGGTAGTCTTGTTTGATGAGGTTGAAAAGGCACACCCAGATATTTTTAATACATTACTTCAAGTGCTGGATGAAGGTAGATTAACAGATTCAAACGGACGAGTTGTAGATTTCACAAATACTATTATTGTAATGACATCTAATGTTGGTGCAAGAAAGTTAGCTGATTTCGGAACGGGTATTGGATTCTCTACTACGTCATCGATGTTAGAAGAACAAGGTAAAATAGATATGGTTATCAAGAAAGAACTTAAGAATAAATTTAGTCCTGAGTTTTTAAATAGACTTGATGATATTGTTTTATTTGATCAGCTTCAAACTGAAGACGTAATTAAAATTGTAGATATTGAGCTTAATAAGTTTATTAAAAGAATGCAAGAAAAAGAATATACTTTTAAATTCAACAAGAACACAAAAGACTTTATAGCAAAAGAAGGTTACGATCAAGCTTATGGTGCAAGGCCGATTAAAAGAGCTATTCAAAAATATGTTGAAGACGCAGTGGCAGATGCAATACTAGATGGTACTTTAAAACAAGGTAAAACTTATACCGTATCAAAAGCTAAGAGCAGTGATAAGCTAATTATTAAGTAAACCTTTTTACATTTATTCATATAACTACTATAGTTATTAAAAAAACAACGCATGGCATTTTCAAATACATTTCAAAATATTATTAAACATATTGACGAGTCTCAAGCTAATGCAGACGCTGCAGATCCAAGAGGACTTAAAGTTAGAGAATCTATTCTATCAAGTTTTATTATAGATCCAGTAACATCAATTGCTAATTTTGAAAATCGTAAATTTAATTGGAAGTATTTAGCAGGTGAATTAGCATGGTATTTAAAGAAAGATAGAGATGTAGACTTTATAGGCAACTTCTCTGGTTTTTGGTCTACGCTAACTAACCCAGATTCAAATGAAATTAATTCTAACTACGGTTCTTTAGTTTTTAATAAAGAACAATTCGGTTGGGTTATTGATTCACTTGTTGCTGACAAATATAGCAGACAGGCTATCATGTTCTTTAACCAACCTAAGTTTCAGTTTGAAGAGAATAAAGATTTTGTTTGCACAATGTATTCTAACTTCTTTATTAGAGATAACAAACTAAACATGAAAGTTCAAATGAGATCTAATGATATATTCTATGGTCTTACGTTTGATGCACCGTTCTTTGCATTCTTAATGCAGTCGGTACATATTAAATTATTGGAAACATATCCAGACTTAGAATTAGGACAATACTACCATTTCGCTGATAACCTACACTACTATGAAAGACATTTCGATTTAGCTGGTAAAATCTTAGAAGAAGAAATAGATCAAAAGAACGAAAGTAATTTTGTACTTAAAAATCCGTTTATTGATTATGATGGCGAGAAAGTATTTTTAACAGAAACCGGCGAAGAGTATTGTAAAGATATTTATGAGTCAATAGGTGAAGATCGTAGCACTCTTAATAGAGAAGAGTATAAGGAATTATTATCCAAATATTTTGTACTGTAAGATGAAAAGAAACAAGGTCCCTAAGATACAGATTGACCCTAATAAAATTCTTAAAGAAGATATCGATAAAGTACTGATGTCTAAATATGATATATTTTACAGAAGAATAGTTGAATTTATATTGGAAAAGATTGAAGGCCCTGAAACAAACAACCTGCTATTAGCTATATTAGTTGATGATGAAGGTGTAGAATATGATATGGAATTACCCAAAGAGGGTTATATAAAATGCCTAGAGAAGGCAATGCAGTATTTTTTACAAATAGAGGAATACGAAACGTGTGACCTCATTAAACAAATGAATAAACAGATATGAATTACTATCCAAAAGATAAAGAGTTTGAAAGATTTGCGAAGTCAGAGCACAACATAAGCTCTAACAAATTAGACTTATATAATAAGCAATCATCTTTAACTCCATATATTCTTGAAGAGCGAGAAATGAGAATGACTCAAATGGACATTTTTTCAAGATTAATGGTAGATAGATTATTATGGGTTGCAGGACCTGTAAATGATAACATGTCTACAATTGTCCAAGCACAATTAATGTTTCTTTCCTCTACAGGAGCCGGAGACATTACAATGCATATTGACTCACCAGGAGGCTCGGTTAAATCTGGGCTATCTATGGTCGACGTAATGGAATATATTCCATGCGATATTAAAACTGTAAATACTGGAATGGCTGCCTCGATGGGTTCTGTTCTATTAGGTGCAGGAACAAAAGGTAAAAGATCTTCATTAAGACATTCACAAACAATGTTACATCAATCTTCTGGTGGATTCAGCGGTAATATCCAAGATGCTGAAATAGATTGGAAGAATTGGCAAGAGCTTAATGATGAACTTTTTATATTATTAGGTAAATACTGTGGCAAGACGGCAGATAGAGTTAAGAAAGACGCGCAACGTGATTTCTGGCTAAATGCTAATCAAGCAATTAAGTATGGTATTATCGACGAAATCATTAAACCAAAATAATAATGGCAACTAGTAGAAAAAAACAAGAAGAGGTTTTCAAGGAACTGGTAAATTTACAACTTAACCCCCATAATAAATGTTATGAGGATGTTAAGGGTGATCCGGAATGGTACATGAAATATCGAACAGATAGAGCAAGTGAAAAAGCTTTCATGATCCGCGGTGTTGAAATTATCAGAACTAAATTAGGCTTAACTAAAAAGTTAGCTGAAAAGGAAATGAGTTGGTTCATCTTACAATGGGGGTTAACAACCACAGAGTCTTTTGATGAAATTAAAACTGAATCTGAATCTCTTACGAAGAACCGTAAGGCATCTAAATAATACAAGTGGACGCAGAAATTAACGGTCCTGCTGACCGTGTTGTGATTAACCCCAAGTATCAAAAAAGAATACAGATAATAAAAGAAGATTTTGATAGGGGGAAACTACTATATACAATACTACACAAAAGAACTTTCTTCCACAAAGCTAAACATGCCGATGTTCCGGAAATGTACAGAACGCATACCACATTTGAAGATGCAGAATCTGCTGCAATATACTTATTAGCTAATTACGAAAAATATTTCATGTAGTAAATCTTGTTTATACTTATAGGAAGTTAAATACATATAACATGAATAAGTATAAAGTGCCGGGATGGATAGAAGAAGGTCCGATGGACCTGGAATATAAAACCTTTAAAATGTTGGCTAGTGTTAAGTCACTAGAATTAAAACTAGCAGGAGGATTATTGATGGATTGTTTATGGGAAATAGACGATACATTAGATTACTTATATAGATATGATGCTCAACAGTTAACCAAAGTAAGACCTACTGAATATGAAATTATGGGTTTACAATGGGAAGACTTAGAATTAGTTTTTACCACAGCAGAAGAGTTAGAAACAAATGCAGTATTAGATAAATTAGTATCTGATGCTATTGATAAGTACGAAGAACTCCATAGTAAATGCAGAGAAGTATGGAGAGATATTGAAGATGATATTAAATATAGTTATATCGGAGATCGAAAGTATTTTATTTCAGATGGATTTGTTTTCATAAAAACCGGTGATAATAAACTACATATCTATTATTTTACTAAACCAACTAAGACTTTTAAAATGCATTGGAAAGATTTTAAAATGCAACATATTAAAACCGAATCATGGGATGAGGTTACTTATTTCAAACGATTAGAAGAAATTGCAGCTAAAAAATCTGGCAAAATTCTAATAAAAGTTAACTTAGAAAATCATACTAAAATAGAAAATCATGCAATGGCAGTAATAAACTATTGTGTATTTAGCCTGCTTCGCAAAGATTATACCTTTTAGTCAGCAAGTTCATAATTTTAAGATGATATATAATAAAACAGAAAAATATAAAACTAATTATGCCAAACGTAACTAGCCAAACATTGTTTGTAGTTCTTCCATCAATGATTAATATCATTAGAGGTCAAGCTACTTCGTGTAAGGTAACTTTACATAAAAACTATGTAGGGAACGCTTTACCAGTACATTTATTACAAGCCATCGAAGTTGATTATATCGATTCAGAAGGAACCGTTGTTAAGACTCAGTCAAAAGCTGCAGCAAACTTAATATATGGATCCGGAGAATTAGCTAATCAAATTTCTTTGGAATTAACAGCAGAAGAATCAGCTGCACTAGATCTTAGTCCAGCAAATATACAAGGTGAGCTTTATTTAAAGTTTAGAATTACCGAGTCTATTTCAACTGTAATCATGCCTAATCTAAAGGCAGGTAACATATATGATGCGGGAGACCAAATCGGAGATATCGTTGCTGCAAGATTTTCAGTACCTTCTACTGTTTACAAAATTCAATCATTAGGAACTACTGCATTTGCAAATAACAATCCAGGTTCTGGTGAAATGATCTTTAACTCTGAGATTCCTTCTCAGATTACTATGGTTAAAGTCGCAAACCAAGATGATAAAGGATATAAAAACCAATGGTTAGAATCAGTTCTAGCAAATAGAATTGGTGTAGATGGATTAACAAATTCAATATTCTTTACTAATATAAACAACACATCTGAATATTCTTTATTTAGAATTACTAGTTATAGTAGAATTGATGTTGATGGTAATAGTGAAGATGTAAACTTAGCGGATGCTATTCAATTAGGACTTATATATGAAGGTAACTCAAACTCTAGTGGTGATGTTTATTCATTAGAAGCTGGTGATAAATTAGGTATCTTTACAGAATCTTATCAAGGTTTATCATCACAAGGTATTCATGTATCTACTCCGAATATTCCAGCAGGCGCTGATGGTGTTAGAGAACTACACTTTACAGGAGCTGCAACTGGTACTGCGGGTAACCAACCAACGGATGGTATTATGACCGTAGATATTCAAGGTCAAAAAGGTGAAAAAGGAGAGATCGGTCAAAAAGGTGAAATCGGTGTAAAGGGTGATGATGGTTCAACCGCATATCAAGTTTATGCAGATTCAATGCCTAACCCACTTAACGAAAGCGATTGGTTAAACTCTTTAGTTGGCGCACAAGGTGATAAAGGTGAAACTGGTACACAAGGTGATAAAGGTGAAGATGGCCAAAAAGGTGAAGGCGGCCAAAAAGGTGCAACAGGTACTGGTGATAAAGGTGAAGTTGGAGATGCTGGAGATAATGGACACAGATATAATACAGTCTCTTCCTCTAGTTTTACACTACCTAATATTAATACTACAACGATAGAAGTTGGTCTAGGTCTAAATTTAGCAGGTGGTCAATTTGTAAAAATATCATATAACATTAATAACTGGCAAGTCTGTGAAGTACAGAGTTACAACGCAGTTAATGGTGAATTAACGATAAAAGCCCCTACTTCTTATGTGGGAGGTCCTATTACCAATACATCATGGACTGTTGTATTAGTTGGAGCTGATGGTGCTGACGGAGTTAATGGTACACCAGGTGCTAAAGGTGACGCTGGTTCTAAAGGTGACCAAGGTGAAAAAGGTATGGATGGAACTGGTAGTAATGGTTCTAAAGGTGATACTGGTGCTAAAGGTGATGCTGGCGTTGGTACGCAAGGTGCTAAAGGTGCTACTGGTGATGCTGGTGATAAAGGTGAAACTGGAGCTTCAGTAACTGGAGATAAAGGTGATGCTGGTTCAAAAGGTGACCAAGGTGATAAAGGTACTACTGGTGATTCAATAGTTGGTGCTAAAGGTGACGCAGGTACTCCTGGTGATAAAGGTGATGCTGGTTCTAAAGGTGACCAAGGTAATTCAATAACTGGTGATAAAGGTGCTACTGGTGATTCAATAGTTGGAGCTAAAGGTGATGCTGGTGATAAAGGTGATGCTGGTGATAAAGGTGCTACAGGTACTGGAACACAAGGTGATAAAGGTGAAGCTGGCGTTGGTGCTAAAGGTGAAGCAGGTAATTCAATAACTGGTGATAAAGGTGCTACTGGTTCAAAAGGTGACCAAGGTGAAAAAGGTGTAGATGGTAATTCTAGTAATGGTTCCAAAGGTGCTCCTGGTGAAAAAGGTGAAGCTGGTGTAGGCCAAAAAGGTGCTACAGGTTCTAAAGGTGAAGCTGGAGCTTCAGTAACTGGTGATAAAGGTGCTGCTGGTGCTAAAGGTGAAGCTGGAGTTGGAACAACAGGTGATAAAGGTGCTGCTGGTGATAAAGGTGCACAAGGTGCTTCAGTAACTGGTGATAAAGGTGCTACTGGTGATGCTGGTGATAAAGGTGCTACTGGTGATGCTGGTGATAAAGGTGAACAAGGTAATTCAGTAACCGGTGCTAAAGGTGAAGCTGGAGCTTCAGTAACTGGTGATAAAGGTGCTGCTGGTGAAAAAGGTGCTACAGGTTCTAAAGGTGAAGTTGGCGTAGGCCAAAAAGGTGCTACTGGTGATGCTGGTGATAAAGGTGACCAAGGTGATGCTTCTAATGTTGCAGGTCCAAAAGGTGAACAAGGTGGCGTAGGTCCTGGAATTGTATTCCAAGGAAACGTTGCTAATGCTGCTGCCCTTCCGGGTGGTGCTTCTGTAGGTGATGCTTATATTACATCAGACGACGATCACTTCTACGTATGGAATGGTTCAACTTGGGTTGATGGTAATTCTATCCAAGGTGCTCCTGGTGCTAAAGGTGAACAAGGTAATTCAGTAACTGGTGCTAAAGGTGAACAAGGTAATTCAATAACTGGTGATAAAGGTGCTACTGGAGATCAAGGTGATAAAGGTACTACTGGTGATGCTGGTGATAAAGGTGAACAAGGTAATTCAGTAACTGGTGATAAAGGTGCTCCTGGTGCTAAAGGTGAACAAGGTAATTCAGTAACCGGTGCTAAAGGTGAACAAGGTAATTCAGTAACTGGTGCTAAAGGTGATACTGGTGATAAAGGTGAAGTTGGTGTAGGCCAAAAAGGTGATACTGGTTCTAAAGGTGATAAAGGTGAACAAGGTAATTCAGTAACTGGTGATAAAGGTGCTACTGGTGATGCTGGTGATAAAGGTGCTACTGGTTCTAAAGGTGATACTGGTGATAAAGGTGCACAAGGTAACTCAATAACTGGTGCTAAAGGTGCTACTGGTGATGCTGGTGATAAAGGTGCACAAGGTAACTCAATAACTGGTGCTAAAGGTGCTACTGGTGATGCTGGTGATAAAGGTGAAACTGGAGCTTCAGTAACTGGAGATAAAGGTGATGCTGGTTCTAAAGGTGCTACTGGAGATCAAGGTGATAAAGGTGAAGTTGGTATTAAAGGTGCTACTGGAGATCAAGGTGATAAAGGTGAAGTTGGTGTAGGTGATAAAGGTGCACAAGGTAACTCAATAACTGGTCAAAAAGGTACTAAAGGTGATATTGGCTCCGGTGGAGGCGGTGGAAATCTTTACTTCGCGAGAGTTGAATATACAGCGGCTCAAGTTCTTGGTGGTGTTGAATTCTTAGATCCTTCTGGAAATGGAGACTTCTTAACTGCAGGTGCTAGCGTTGGAACAATCGCTGGTAACAATGTTGATTTAACATTTAGTAACGAGCCAACACCTCCAAAAGAAATCATAGCTTATGGTTATCAAGCAAATGAGCAAAGATACGTAATTACACAACTTGATGGTGGTGGTAATAATGCTAACTTCTACGCACTAGGTGCTGTAGAAAGTGTCCACGCATCTAACTTTGGAATTGGTAATCAAGTTACAACAGATATTATGACTCAGTTTGGAGCGGCTAAATTAACGTTAGATATTTCCATGGCGAATCTAGATGCTATTAGAAATCCTGGTGGTTTTGGTCAAGAGGTTGCGGAAGCTCACGCATTCATAATGTTCAGATTTTAATATAATAAACTAAATTAAGGGCGGCTTCGGCCGCCCTACTAAACAATAAAAAGAAAGAAATATATGTCACAATTTACTCCAATCACGTTAACTGGATCATTGTCTTCTAGTACTGGCAAACAACTGTACACAGAGGTAGATGGAACTGGTATGGAAAGCCAAAACCAGTTATTTGACGCGGTCCTTAGTATTACTCCTAAAGCAACAGGAGACGCTTCAACTAGAAAGGCTAATGAATATAATGGTATTGATGTTGAACCTGGTATGTGGGTAACTGATACTAACGGTGATGTTTGTTTAAGAATTAAGTCTATTTCTCAGAAAACACAAATTAATATCGGTTGTGTACTCGAAGATGTTGATATGCTTTCTTATAGATTAAATTCATTTAACTCTATAACAGATGGTAATGCTATTGTAGTATTCTCACAAAATTCAGAGGGTGAAGCAGTTATTACAGACACATCTAGTTTTGTTCCCGGCGGCTTAGATAAAATTCAATCACGTTTCGTAGTAAACGAAGCAGATGATAGAGTTAAATTCTCACACGATTCAGCTCCTACTGTAGAAAAAGGAGATATTGTAACTATTAATGGTTCAGGTAATATTGTAAAATTCGGTACAGCTGGTGGTTCTGCCATTAAAGTAGGTACAGTAATTGATATAATTAGAAACGGCAAAGATATTTTTGTAAAACCATTTAATGATATTATTAGAAATTACAAAGATCCGGAAGCTTTAACAGCTAATCCAGGAGGGGTTTATTATACAGACCCAAATAATGCTGGTGAAATTACAACAGTTGAAGGTGGTAAAGCATCTTATATGCACTTAAATACTGCTATCGCTTCATCTCAGATTGCAGGTACTGCGGTACCCACTGCTATTGATATAGTAATCCTAAATGATATTACTATTTTCGATGGTCCTGGTGGAGATTCAGTTCCAGCAGACATTGATGCATTTAAAACTTTAATTAATAGCGGTACAAGTTCTCATAATGTAACTGCAACTGCGTCAGCAACTCCAGTAAGTATTCAAGGTGGTGATTCCGAACCTGCCTATGCATCTAGTGATTATTATAGTGTAAGTGATTCTTATGTTGTAACAGGTATACAAGGACAACCTCCTGCAATTGGTGAGATTACAATAAGTGACGGTGTAAATGCAGCGCAAACTATTTTATTCGATAACCCAGATGATACATTAAGCTTAGGAGATATCTATGATGTAATTTCTCCAACTGCAATGTTAACTAAATTTCAAGCTGCAATTACTGCAGGTAGTTTAGATCTTGTAGCAGAATTAGTAGATATGACTTCATACGATGGACAAACTATAAAAATTTCAACTACAGGCTCGGCAACAGGAGTTACTCTTACTAATGTTGCACCAGCAGCATTTAGTACTAACGTTGTAGGAACTGCATCATGGACAGGAATTGGTGAGTCAGCTACGGTTGGTTCTCCGGTATTAACTCTTAGTAGAGCAGCTGGTGGTCCAATTAAAATTACAGGTTCACCTATTACTAGTGGATATATTAATGCAGGCGGAGCTGTATCTTCAAACTCAGGTAGAGTACCATTCTTATTATTAATGGAATCTGAAGGCGGCGGCGGTGTTGCTGAAACAGGCGTAAACACTAGAGTAGATTACAATAAAAATCCAAGTGTCACTTTAAATGACGGAGACACCACAGGACTTTCAATAACTTATACTCCATTTAGTGATAGTGCAGTTGTAGTAAAAGTAAATGGCTTACAAATTAATTTAGGCGATGGTGCTAAAGATGAAGGAGCTTATTTCTCCGCAGACGGAGGAACAACTGCAAAATTAATTGCTGATATTGTAGCAGGAGATACTTTATATTGGATGGGATCTATCGCTACTTATGAATTAGAAACGGATGATGATATTGACATTGATTATGCTGCGTCATCTAACGATGTATAAACCACTATTGGTTTAACAAATTTTTAAAAAGAGAGCTTCGGCTCTCTTTTTTGTTTATATGGATTGTAATATACTAATATTTTTCAATATGTATCATATTAACCCTGATATCTTGCTATTCACCGGTAATATCTTGATAGATAAGAATGAGGAGACACTAACGTCTCTTTAGGCCTAAATAAACAATTAAATAATATGGCAAGATTAAAAGTAAAACAAATTAGTGACTTTACTACTGCAGTACAAGGACTAATCGACAACGATGCGGATCAAAACGCAGCTATTATTTCAGCTATCTCTACTGAGGCTGATGCAGTTTCATCTGCATTAGTATCTGAAATCGCAGCTACGGACGGAGACGTTGACAGTATTGATGTAGTTTTAGCTACTCTTGGAACAGCTAGTGATTTAGACGCAGTGTCTAACGCATTAGTTGCTGAAATCGCTGCTACAAACGGAGACGTTGACAGCATTGATCTTAAGCAAACTTCACAAGATACTAGAATGACTGGTATTGAATCAGATGTAGCTAGTGCTGCTGATAATGCAGATTTAACTGCAGTATCTAATGCATTAGGTGCTGAAATCCTAACAACTAATGCTGAAATCTCAGCATTACAAGCTAAGGACACTTCTGGTGATACTAGATTCGGTTCTGTTGATACAAGATTCGGTTCTTCTGATACAAGACACGGAGTAAACGAAGGTGATATTGCTGCTAACTCAACTGCTGTTTCAGCAATTGTAGCTGGTGCAGACGTAGATCTAGATCAGTTCGCTGAGGTAATCGCTTATGTTGATTCATTAGATTTAGCTGATGATAACTTCCTAGCTGGGCAAGTTTCTTCAATTAACTTAAGAATCTCTAACGATGAGGATGATTTATCTGTTGAAATCGCTGCTACTAACGCTGACGTTTCTAGTATTGATCTTAAGCAAACTTCACAAGATGAAAGAATGACGGCTGCGGAAGCAGATACCACAGCTCTTTCTGCTGAATTAGCTGCTGAAATCACTGCTACAAACGGAGACGTTTCTAGTATTGATCTAGTATTAGCTGGTGCAGGTACTTCTGCAAATATCGCGTCGTTAGACACGTATATTGATGGAGTTTCTTCTGACTTAGCTTCTGAAATCGCTGCTACTAACGCTGATGTAACATCTTTAGATACTTACATTGATGGTGTATCTTCTGACTTAGCTGCTGAAATAGCTGCTACTAACGCTGATGTAACATCTTTAGAAGCTGTTGATGCTGCTTTAGAAGGACAAACAACGTATTTAAAGCTTGGTGGTTTACCAGTTTCTCAGACGTCGTTTAGAACTCAAGTTGCAGTTAAGTTTGGTTCAAACGATGACTTATCTGTTTTCATTAACGGATTAGAAGTTCACCAAACAGGTATCGTAATAGTTAACGCTTCAGGTAATGAATTTGAAGGACCTGTAGTATCTACTACTGAAGGGTATAATACTGGAGACGGTATGACTTTCAACCTAGTAGGACTTGGATACGACTTAGAAGCAGACGATCACATTCATGTAATCGGAATTCAAGCGTAATTAGTTTGAGTAACAAAGTCTAATTTGATTAGAAAATTAAAGGGTCCCTTCGGGGACCCTTTTTTATTTTGCAGATATATAAAACAACCGATTAAATATTTAAGAATATGGCAGAGACTTTAACAGGAACAGAACCTAAAACAATAGGCATAACAATAGGACTACAAGGTCCTAAAGAGAGTATTTGGATTAATGGTATTAAGATGAATGCTATTTTTTTAGCAAACGTATTAAAACGCACCGGACATCATGTTTACTTATTAGATACACGTAAAGATGTTGATAGAAACTCAATAACAGGCTTATTAAAATCTGAAGATTTAATGTGGGACGACGAAAAGTTCCCATGTTATGATTATATCATTAAAAAAGAATCATGTGATATATTAATATGCTTAGGTACTACACTTGGCCCAGCGCAAGCAAAGCTTTGGAAAGATGTAGATCCTAATAGAAAAGTTATTAAATATGCATGCGGTAATAATTATGTTATCGATATGGAAAATATGATCTTTAAAGAAGATCCAGGAGTAAGACCTACATATAACTCATTATTTGACGAAATTTGGTATGTGCCACAACAAGGATATCAGAACCACGAGTATTATCGTGTAACTAATAAGTTGCAAGCGGATAAGGTTATGCCAGTGCCTTTTGTGTGGGACCCAATGTTTATTGATAACAGCGAAAAGTTTTATGGAGAGTCAGTAGATGCCGATGGTAAAAAAATGCCTACAGTAGAAGGAGTTCCAGTTTACGTCCCAAATAAAAAGATTGAAGATTTACAATTAATAGTATTTGAACCAAATATGAATGTGGTTAAATTTAGTATGATTCCTACATTAATAGCAGAAGATTATCTTCAAAAGGGCGGAGAGGTATTTAAAAACTTTCATATTGCAAGTGCTGCTAGGTTATATAAAAATCCATTTTGGAAAGAATTTGTTGGTGGCCTAACGTTAGGTCAAACAAAAAATTCAAAAGGAGGTGCTTTAATGCAAGTTCAACATAGATGGCCAGTACATTACTTATTATCTAAATGGGCAGATATTGTTATATCACATCAATGGGAAAATCCTTTAAATTATGCATACTTAGATTGTTTATATTTACAATTTCCGTTAATACATAATGCAGATATGCTAAAGGATGCTGGTTATTACTATCCAGATTTTGAAATAGGAAAAGGATCCGAACTTTTAAAATGGGTTGTTAATAATCACGATAAAAATATAGAAGATTATACAGAAAGAACAGAAAAAGCTATAACCAGATATACTGTCTATAATGAAGAATTAGTTTTAACGTATTCTAAATTAATAGACAATCTTTACTCTGGAAAGAATGAACATAAGCTATCTTTAAGATATAATTGGAAAACAAATTTATACTATAATATATTTTAATTAAAATATCATGAAATTACACAATCATTTTTAGTGAATCTTTACCGATACATTAAGAATAACTGATATATAATATAACTTGAATAAAAATACAAACGTATTAAATGTCTAGACTAAGATTAAAACAAATACACGAGTTTCAATTATCCAATTCAGCAGCGGGAGATTACCTATATTGGAACGGAACAAAATGGGTAAATAATCCAGCACCTGCAGATGGTGCAAAAGGAGCTGCCGGTGCAAAAGGTGCAACTGGTGCAGCTGGTTCTAACGGAGCAGCTGGTGATAAAGGATTTGAAGGCGATGAGGGTGATAAAGGAGCTCTTGGTTCTGCAGGTATTGATGGACTTGATGGATCCGATGGATTAAAAGGAGATACTGGTGCACAAGGTGTAATCGGTGCTAAAGGTGCTGATGGTACAAAAGGTGCAACTGGTACAAAAGGAATAGTAGGTGATAAAGGAACACAAGGTTCTAAAGGTTCACAAGGTAGTGATGGAATCCAAGGCGCTCAAGGTAATGATGGACCTCAGGGTGATATCGGTGCTCAAGGTGCTAAAGGTGCTATCGGTCAAAAAGGTGGCCTAGGTGCTCAAGGTGCTGGTGGTGCTGGTGGAGCAAAGGGATCTCAAGGATCTCCTGGTTCTGTTGGAATACAAGGAGCTACTGGTAATAAAGGTGCTCAGGGATCAATAGGATTAACAGGAGCTGCAGGTTTACAAGGTGCTCAAGGTTTACAAGGACCACAAGGTGGTGTCGGTGCTCAAGGTGGTACCGGTGCTCAAGGAGACTTAGGTGATGTTGGACCTCAGGGTGCTGGAGGAGATAAAGGTGCTCAAGGTTTACAAGGTAATAAAGGTGCTCAAGGTGGTACCGGTGCCCAGGGAACAGGTGGTCTAGGTGGCCAAAAAGGTGCTCAAGGTGCTCAAGGTGCTCAAGGTTTACAAGGAGGACTTGGACCACAAGGTGATGTTGGTAATAAAGGTGCTCAAGGTGGTGGCGGCCAAAAAGGTGCAACAGGTATTCAAGGACCTCAAGGTGTAACCGGTCCACAAGGATCAAAAGGAGCTCAAGGATCTACTGGAGATACTGGAGATAAAGGAACATTGGGTATTCAAGGTGAACAAGGTGTAACCGGTCCACAAGGTGCTCAAGGTCTTCAAGGATTAGGTGGAGCTAAAGGAGCTCAAGGATTTCAGGGACCAGGTGGTGCTAAAGGAATTACAGGACCTCAAGGAGGGACTGGTGCTCAAGGTGCAAAAGGTATTCAGGGTAAACAAGGACCTCAGGGTATAATCGGTTTACAAGGTAATCAAGGTGCTCAAGGTGCTCAAGGTGGCGGAGGCGCCCAAGGAGCTCAAGGAGCTCAAGGTGTCCAAGGTGTAAAAGGTGCAACTGGTACAAAAGGTAATAGTGGATCTAACGGTTTACAAGGTGGAGCTGGAGCTAAAGGTGCTCAAGGTATACAAGGAGGAACTGGTTTAAAAGGAAATCAAGGTGCAACTGGACCTGGTGGATCTCAAGGAGCAAAAGGTATTCAAGGTTTGCAAGGACCACAAGGAGAAACTGGTTTAACTGGTGGACAAGGTGCAACTGGAGCCCAAGGTACTAAAGGTGCTCAAGGAGCTTCTATTACAGGACCGCAAGGTGCTCAAGGTGCTCAAGGTGCTCAAGGTGCTGCTGGATTATCAGTTACTGGACCGCAAGGTGCTCAAGGTGCTCAAGGTGCCCAAGGTGGTGGCGGTGCAGTTGGAGCTCAAGGTGCTCAAGGTGGTCAAGGAGACTTAGGTGAAACTGGTGCAACTGGTGCTCAAGGAGCTGTCGGTGCACAAGGACCTCAAGGTGGTATTGGACCGCTTGGTAACCAAGGACCAACTGGAGTTAAAGGAATTACAGGACCTCAAGGAGGAACTGGTTTAAAAGGAAATCAAGGTGGCGGTGGTGCAACCGGAGCAAAAGGTACAACAGGTTCTCCTGGAGCTACAGGTTTACAAGGACCACAAGGTGCAGTTGGAGCTCAAGCTTTAAGAGGACCAACTGGAGCACAGGGACCACAAGGTGCAACTGGTGCAAAAGGTATAACTGGTGCAACTGGACCACAAGGTAAACAAGGTCCACAAGGTGGCGGCGGCGCTCAAGGTGGCGTTGGTGCTCAAGGACCACAAGGTGGTGGAGGTGCTACTGGAGCTAAAGGTGCTCAAGGTGGCGGTGGATCTACTGGATCACCTGGTGCAACTGGACCACAAGGACCACAAGGTTCAACAGGTCCACAAGGAGCAACTGGAGCTAAAGGCTCTCAAGGTGGCGGTGGTGCTCAAGGCCCAACCGGACCTAAAGGTATAACTGGTGGAACTGGTGCTCAAGGTGCAAAAGGTGCAACTGGTGCTCAAGGTGTAAATGGACCTACTGGACCACAAGGTGCTCAAGGTTTACAAGGACCACAAGGTAGTGTCGGTGCTCAAGGTGGCGGTGGTGCTCAAGGTGGCGGTGGTGCTCAAGGTGGCGGTGGTGCAACTGGTGCTAAAGGACCGATGGGACCTCAAGGTGGCGGTGGTGCTCAAGGAAGTATTGGCGCACAAGGTGCAACAGGCCCAAAAGGAAATACTGGACCACAAGGTATTGTAGGACCTAAAGGATATACTGGTGCAAAAGGACCACAAGGTGCTCAAGGATTCCAAGGCCCAACTGGAGCTAAAGGTCCTCAAGGTGGCGGTGGTGCTCAAGGAGGAGCTGGTGCAACTGGACCTCAAGGTGCTCAAGGTGGAACTGGATCCGTTGGATCAACAGGCCCAGCCGGACCACAAGGTGGCGGAGGTGCTAAAGGTGCAACTGGTGCTCAAGGTGGAACTGGACCGACAGGACTTACAGGACCTACTGGTGCTCAAGGTGGCGGTGGTGCTAAAGGTGCAACTGGTGCTCAAGGTGGCGGTGGTGCTAAAGGTGCAACTGGTGCTCAAGGTGGTGGCGGTGCAAAAGGAAATACTGGAGCAACTGGACCACAAGGTGGTGGAGGTGCTAAAGGAAATACCGGTGCCCAAGGTGGTGGCGGTGCAAAAGGTGCAACTGGATCAACTGGACCAGGTGGTGCTAAAGGAAATACTGGATCAACTGGACCAGGTGGTGCTAAAGGTGCTACTGGACCTCAAGGTTACCAAGGTGGTGGTGGAGCTCAAGGAGCAAAAGGACCTACTGGAGCTCAGGGTGGTCAAGGTGCAACTGGATCCGTTGGATCAACAGGCCCAGTTGGACCACAAGGTGGTGGCGGTGCAACTGGACCAACCGGACCTGCTGGACCAACCGGACCGACTGGACCACAAGGTGGTATAGGTGCTGCCGGAGCAACTGGACCTGGTGGAGCAAAAGGAAATAATGGAGCACAAGGACCTACTGGACCTACTGGACCAAAAGGAAATATTGGACCTGCTGGAGCAATGGGACCGCAAGGACCAACTGGACCGACTGGTGCACAAGGACCGCAAGGTAAGCAGGGTAGTGTTGGACCGACTGGTGCATCAGGAGCAAAAGGACAAAAAGGTGCAACTGGACCGATGGGACCAGAAGGACCAACCAGCTTCTCGGATAGTAGATTAAAAACTGTTGTAGGACCTGTATCTGGAGCATTAAGTAAAGTCAATGCACTAAGAGGTATTACATGGAATAATAATGCACTTGCAAACTCGTTTGGATATAATGATCCAACTCCACAAGTTGGTGTAATTGCACAAGAAGTACAAGCACAAATTCCAGAGCTTGTTTTTGAACTTCCGCGACACCCTGGATATTTAGGTGTTGATTACTCTAAACTAACCGCAGTATTGGTAGAAGCAATTAAAGAATTAGATACAAAATTAATAGCGATAGAAACTGAATTAAATAGCCCAGAATAATATGTCAAAGATAAGTGCAAAGCAAGTACTCGGATTAAACCTCCCAAGTAGTGGCGCTACGACCGGCGATTACTTAGGATATAATACAGTAACAGGAAATTATGAAGCAATTAGTGCCCCAAATGCTGGAGCACCTGGTGTTGCAGGTTCTCCTGGTAGTGTAGGTCCTGATGGTAGTAAAGGTGTAGCAGGTCCAAAAGGATCTACTGGAAATAAAGGATCAAAGGGTAGTACAGGTTCTCCTGGAGCAACCGGTGCACAAGGTGGTCCTGGTATAGCTGGCGCGAAAGGTGGAATTGGTTCTACTGGAGCAGTTGGTATTGGAGGAGGCCAAGGTGCTCAGGGTGGTGTTGGTGCTCAAGGCGGTGTTGGTGCTCAAGGTGCTACTGGTTCAATTGGAACAAAAGGTATTCAAGGTATTCAAGGTCCACAAGGAGCTCAGGGTAAAACTGGATTTCCTGGAGGGCTTGGCTTAGCAGGTGATAAAGGTCAACCAGGACCAAAAGGTAATAAAGGTGCAAAACCTATAGTTGGACCGAAAGGAGCTCAAGGTATAAAAGGTGTTCAAGGCCCAGATGGTGGCGGTGGAGCACAAGGACCTAAAGGTGTACAAGGATCTAAAGGAAGCATTGGTATTATTGGTATCGATGGATCTAAAGGAATCCAAGGTACAAAAGGTATTCAAGGTGAAAAGGGTGCGATTGGACCTAAAGGTATTAAAGGTGTAAGACCTGGTAAAGGAGCATTAGGACTTCAAGGTGGCTCTGGAGCTAAAGGAGTTAAAGGTATTATTGGACCTAAGGGTATTTTAGGTACTGCTGGTGCAAAAGGAGCATTAGGATCTCCTGGTGTAATTGGTGAACAAGGCCTTCTAGGTAAAACTGGAGATGGTGGTGCTAAAGGTTCACAAGGTGGACAAGGAGCAAAGGGACCACAAGGTGGAATTGGTTCTACTGGTACTGTTGGTATTATTGGTGGTCAAGGTGCTAAAGGTAGAGTTGGTGAAAAGGGACAAGTTGGACCACAAGGTGGAATTGGTGCACAAGGAAAACAGGGTCCACAAGGATTTCAAGGTATTCAAGGTGGAACAGGAGCTAAAGGTATAACAGGTGACCAAGGTGGAATTGGTGATACTGGTTCAAAGGGTATTCTAGGCCCACAAGGTGGACAAGGAGGACTTGGACAACAGGGTGGAATTGGTGATACTGGTATTGTCGGCGCAAAAGGTATAATCGGCTCGAAAGGCCAAAAGGGTGGTACTGGTTTAAAAGGAGCATTAGGATCTCCAGGTGCCGTTGGTGTTAATGGGTTAGCTGGATTAAATGGTAAAGACGGTGCTAAAGGAAATACAGGTGGACAAGGTGCAACTGGTGAGATTGGAGCAACTGGAGGCGTTGGTGCACTTGGTGCACAAGGTAATAAAGGATCGCAAGGTTCTCCCGGAGCAATTGGTATTGGAGGATTCCAAGGTGCACAAGGTCTTAAAGGTGCAAAAGGTGGTCAAGGTAAAACCGGAGGCGTAGGTGTAGATGTTATAGGACCTAAAGGTGCAACAGGACCTAAAGGTGGACAAGGAAATAAAGGAGTACAAACAACAGGACCTAAAGGTGGAACTGGAGCTAAGGGAGTTACAGGTGCTAAAGGTGTTCAAGGTGCTAAAGGTATTCTTGGAACAAAAGGAAATAAAGGTAAACAAGGTAATAAAGGTGGAACAGGACTAAAGGGTTTTCTAGGACTTCAGGGTAACCAAGGTGTTCAAGGTAAACAAGGACCACAAGGAGAAACTGGTTTAACTGGTGGACAGGGTGGACAAGGACCAAAAGGACCACAAGGTGCTAAAGGCAATACAGGATCGCAAGGTATAATTGGTGCCGGTGGTGCAAAAGGTGTAACAGGACCACAAGGTGCTAAAGGTACTCAACCTGCAACAAGTGAAGCTGGTTTTACTGGATCACCAGGTGCTAAAGGTGGAACTGGAATACAAGGAGCAACTGGAGGCGTTGGTGCACTTGGTGCACAGGGACCTAAAGGTGCTCAAGGTTTAAAGGGTATTCAAGGAGGTCAAGGTGCTAAAGGTGCAACTGGTGCTCAAGGTGCCGGCGGTGCAAAAGGTAATCAAGGTGCTCAGGGTGTAAAAGGTGCAATAGGATTTAGTGGACCACAAGGATTTGAAGGTTTACAAGGACCAACCGGTGGCGGTGGTGCTAAAGGAAAGATTGGTGCTCAAGGCGGCCAAGGTGCTGGTGGAGCACAGGGACCAACCGGTGGAGGTGGAGTTACAGGAGCACAAGGACCACTCGGTCTAACCGGAGGTCAAGGTTCAAAAGGTGTAAGAGGCGCTGGTGGCCCAAAAGGTGCAACTGGTGCAAAAGGTGCAACTGGTGCAAAAGGTGCAACTGGTGCAAAAGGTGCAACTGGTGCAACCGGACCTGGTGGAGCACAAGGACCAAAGGGTACAACAGGAGCAAAAGGACCACAGGGTAAGCTAGGTAATCAAGGAACAGTCGGAGCGCAAGGAAAGAGAGGATTCGATGGTGTTAATAATACTGATGCGGACGGCGATATGAATATGTTAGATTATTCAACATGGTACGCAGGTAATACTTCAGCTACTGGATTTTCGCGTAATGGTGGCTCAAATGAAAACATATTAGAATACGGTGAAGGACCTTATGGAGAAAACACTGTATTATGGAGAACTCAACCAGATGGTACTAATAGTGGTGCTGATGGTGGATGGAACAGTTCATTCCATAGTGTAGATCATACTAAAAAGTATAGATTTAGTGTATGGATGAAAAGAATTTCAACACAAGCTAATGGTACATTCTATATGGGAACAAATGGAGGAGGTTCTTATGTATTAAGAGGAAACAACGGAGCTGAACAAGGTAATCCTTATTTTGAATGTCGTGGTGTTAGTGGTTACACAAAAGATGTATGGTATTTAGTAGTAGGTCATGTATTCCCTTCAGGAACTGGAACTACTTCTAGAGACTCACAAACTGGTGTATATACAATGGCACAAAATGGTCAAGTATTTGAGACTAACGGTTGTAACCTAGGTGGTGATGCTGTAATGCAATCTACAACTACATCACTTAGACATAGAACATATCATTACTATGCTAATAGTTCTGGTACAGAATTAGTATTCGCACATCCTAGAATGGAAGAAGTAACTTCTTCAACTCCAAATATAGTTAGTGGTTATTTAAGTGGCGCGTTTACTAATGTTGGTACCCAGGGTGGCGGTGGTGCTGTAGGTGGCCAAGGTGCCCAGGGTGGAACTGGTGCCGGAGGCGCAAAAGGTATTCAAGGACCTAAAGGTATAACTGGAATACAAGGACCAAAAGGTTTCACAGGTAATCAAGGTGCTCGAGGGGGCACTGGACCTCAAGGACCTAAAGGTGGAACTGGTGCCGGAGGCGCAAAAGGTATTCTAGGACCAGGCGGACCAAAAGGCCCGGTTGGTGGAACAGGAGCTAAAGGTATAACTGGTGGCGGTGGTGCACAAGGACCTAAAGGTGGAACTGGAGCCGGTGGCGCACAAGGACCTAAAGGTATAACTGGTGGCGGTGGCGCACAAGGTATTCAAGGACCAGGCGGACCAAAAGGCCCGGTTGGTGGAACAGGAGCTAAAGGTATAACT
>ERZ1046148.368-NODE-368-length-28379-cov-6.818882_pt1 | contig 28379 bp, 30 predicted proteins | sample MGYA00383090_ERZ1046148 | MGnify/ENA primary metagenome ERZ1046148 (study PRJEB29581, sample SAMEA5548360) | metagenome | biome: marine; feature: coastal; material: water | depth 25 m | study: Short-term variability in the microbial, nano- and picoplankton... | reverse complement strand
TGCTCCAGACCCGGAGCGGGCGTTTCTGGAGTGGGCGAGGGGTCGCCCGTTTGCATTTACACGCCCGTTCCAACTTCTGAGCGGAATCATCTTTGCTCAAATACATCGTAATCGATGAGGAAGAGAGTTAGAAGGAGCACACAACGCTCCTCCAGTGTCAAGTTTTTGTCATGAAATGTAATTGAAAATGTGTCCGCTTGAGTGAAGGCCATTTTCATTATACCCTCAAATTTCTTTGTGATTTTAGCAACCACTAGACCGTTCTTTGTTATGTCGAAAGAATGCTTCCCGAACTGGAAGATACTACTTGTTATTTCAAATCCAGAAGAACCCGATGCGCCTATCGAATATTTGCGATTCAACATGTTGAAACGGCGACGGGCACACCCGATATTTTGTTGATTAACTATTGTATTCATTTCAGAGAATAAGAATTTAAATGGCTTCTTTCCAGTGGTTATTTCTTGGCCCTGTGTATCATAGATATGGAGTGTACATGGACGTCTGCTTTGCAAAAACTGGCGCATTAACCAACCGCCAACTCCACTTCCTTCTTCGGCAGCATTGCCCAAGACTTCACCACTTGGATCAAAAAGGATGTAGCGGTTAGCTGCATCAAATCCCAAAATAATGTTAGTTAACTCTGTATCTTGTTTAACAATTATTGTCTCACGTGAGAGCATGTGCTCTAGTGTTGAGTTCATGTTTTGTCCTAGTCTCGGCATGTTATCAACTTGCCCCCTAAAATAAATTGCTTGTGGGGAAATGTTTTGTCCGCAAGGGGCTTAGAGGGGACATGGCCGAAGATACAGGTAGTGATGAACTAAGCATCGAGAAAGCAATTGAAGCATTAGCCGGATTGCTAAAGCAAAGCGAAATGACTCTCGATGAAATCTTTGATAAAATCGATGCTGATAGTGATGGAAAAATTAACGGTCCAGAATTGTATAACGGAATTAAAGATATCACTGGGAATAATATGTCACTTGGCCAAATATCTAAAATCATCACAATATTAGATGACAATAACGACAATCGAATCGATGCTAATGAGTTCAAAAACGCATTAGCAAAATACTGATTATTGTCGCACTCAAACATGCGTTCAATGTATTACAATCTCAAAATTGTATATGGACTAGGTATTGTGTCTTGGATGAGTCTGCCATAATGGCATAAAAATTACCTGTAAAATATGTTGCAGTTGTAGTTGTAAGAGTTATTCCAGTAAGAACTCCTATCGAAGTCATAGTCCCGGTTACCGGGTCATATTCAACAAATATTTCTTCGTTATTTGAGGAATCCCATCCATATCCATAAACGAGGCCAGTGTTTGATTCGACTTCAAATCCGGCAACTGATGACAAAATGTTTGCTGATGTAGGATTTGAAAGTTCTGAAAGGGTTACACCAAAAGTTCCAGTAACTGAAACTAGACCAAGCCAACGTTCGCTCTGAGAATCTCTGATTCCAATGTAGTAATTGGTGCCATCAAAGGTAGTAGAAAGAGCTGTTACCGAAGTTGGTCCAGCGGAAATAACGCCTAGTTCTGTTATCAATCCAGTACTTGGTTCAATCGAAACTGATACAGCATCATCGTTTGTACTGTCAAATGCATATCCATAGATCACATCGTTTACCGCATCATATTCAATTCCACCAACCTGATCTAAATCAGGCGCATTGGTATAATCAAAAGGTGTAACTGACACTAAATTACCATTGAGTGTCGAAACCTGAATGAGATTTACTACACCCTGTACATCACGCATTACAGCGAAATATTCCCCTTCATCGTAGGTTGAACTGTGTGCAACCATTTCAATTGTTGGAATTGTGGCTAGATATGACACCAAACCTGTGCTCGGGTCGATTGAAACAAACACTTCCTCCAAATTAATTTCATCCCAGGCATACCCATAAAGGACATTCAAATCACAATTGATTTCTATTCCCCCTAAATTTGTGTAATCAGGATGATTAGTGTAGTCAAATGCTGTAAAGGAATAGGCGAAGGTTCCGGTGATATTTCCGCCGCATTCCGTTGTATTGCCACCGGTTACATTTCCACCAGTTGTATTGCCTGATGTGCTATTGCCAGTGGTATTATTGCCGTTGTTGGTGTTGTTTCCAGTGGCATTGTTACCAGTATTGTTGCCAGTATTGGTATTGTTACCAATCGTATTGTTACCAGTATTGTTGCTCCCAGTGTTATTGTTACCAGTGTTATTGTTACCAGTATTATTGTTACCAGTATTATTGTTACCAGTATTGTTGTTGCCAGTATTGTTGTTGCCAGTATTGTTGTTACCAGTGTTATTGTTACCAGAATTATTGTTTCCAGTATTGTTGTTACCAGTGTTGTTGGTTCCATTGTTAGTATCTATTGGAGTACCGGTTCCGTTACTGTTGTTAGTTCCATTAGTTTCATCAAAGGAAGGGTCATTAACTGGTAAATCGATTCCTTCGGCAGGATCGATTTCATCATCTAAACAGCCGGCGAGTGGAGCAGTTGCGATTAATACACAAAATAGCAAACTAACTAATTTATTCATACTACTTCGAGGGGCTAACTGGTTTGAATGTTTCCGATTAAATGCTGCCAATGGCACACAGATTGAAAGCATGGCTGCCACTGAATGTGCCATGGGCACACTTTCTTCTCTGGAGTGGCTCAATCGTTTCCTCCGTGAAACCCCCGGAGATCCAGTAACTGGCGGACCTGTTAGGCAAGTACAAAATGCCTGCTGGTCACGTGTTTTGCCTACACCATCCCCCGACCCTAAACTTCGACTTTGGTCTAATGAAGTGGGTGAACTGCTGAGCATTGAGAAGGGTGATGCCGAAACTCTAGCAGGCGGTGCGCCTGTTGAGGGGATGGACACTTATGCACAGCGCTATGGCGGGCATCAATTCGGTAATTGGGCAGGACAACTTGGTGATGGTCGGGCAATAACATTGGGTGAAGTTCAAACTAATTCTGGAGTTCTTGAGTTGCAACTGAAAGGAGCCGGACAAACACCGTACTCTCGCTTTGCAGATGGGAAGGCTGTACTTCGCTCTTCCATACGAGAGTTTCTTTGTAGTGAAGCAATGCACCATCTAGGCGTACCAACTACACGAGCATTATCCTTAGTTACAACTGGTGAAGAAGTGATGCGCGATATGATGTATGATGGGAATAGGGAACTTGAACAAGGTGCGATTGTCTGTAGAGTTGCTCCAAGTTTCATTCGATTTGGCAGTTTCCAAATTCATGCATTAATGCGTGACAAAGATACTTTGCAATCCTTAGTAATGCATACTATAGAAAACCATTTCCCCAATCACAATGCTGAAACTGATGATGGCATAATCGAGTGGACCAAACAAATTGCAGAGGACACTGCTGAGATGGTTGCCCACTGGATGAGGGTAGGATTTGTTCACGGTGTTATGAATACAGACAATATGTCAATACATGGTTTGACGATTGATTATGGTCCATATGGGTGGCTTGAGGATTACAATCCAGGTTGGACTCCAAACACAACCGATTCCTCCCATCGCCGCTACCAATTTGGTAACCAACCACAAATTGCAGCATGGAATTTAGCTAGACTATTGGAGTCTATTTCTCCATTGGTGGAAGAACCTGAACGTCTAAATGAGGTTCTAGAGCACTACATCACCTTATTTGAGAAATGCAACAATAACATGTGGGCTGCAAAACTAGGATTCAGTAAATTCCTTCCAGAGGATGAAGAATTAGTCAAGGAACTTAACAAATTACTTCAGGAAGTTGAAACAGATATGACCATCTTCTTCAGAGAACTATGCTGGGTAACCGCTCCTGATATTTCGCAGTTGCATAAATCATTCTATGACCCTGAGAACATTCCTGTTGCGGGATGGAATGTTTGGCTTGAGCAATGGTGGCTACGAGTTGATGCAAAACCAGATCGAGATTTAATGCGTATTAATAATCCAAAATATGTCCTTCGTAATTGGATGGCTCAATTAGCAATTGATGCTGCAGAAAAGAACGATTATTCTGTTTGTGATGAATTATTTCAATTGCTCAAAACCCCTTACCACGAGCATGAAATCTATGAAAACAAATGGTACCAGAAGAGACCTGAATGGGCACGTCATCGGGTTGGATGCTCGATGCTATCTTGTTCTAGCTAATAGTGTGCGAATTTTCTCTTAGTGTGAAACAGGCCTTAATATGCTGAGCGACGATGGGAAGTTTATGGAGCAACTAAATATTGTAAACACCTTTAAGAAAAATAATACGGCGACGGCAACGAAATTTGTGGTACTGATGATGTTCATCTTTTTGATGGCATTTCTCGGAACTTTATTTCCGGTAGTGATTACCATGATGTTCCTTTTCGCCCCAGTTATCATCATGAACATTGGATGGCTTTTCTTCGCAGCATCACTCTAACCTTTCAGTAGGACTATGCACTGGACACACAACCACCGTCCATGACCTTGGATTCACAATTGCTGTGGTTTGTCGGCCTGGGGGCTTTTGCTTTCGTTACCGTGATGGCGATTAAGCCGTTTCACGCATACCTAATGTCGAAGGGTTGCGAGAACATGGTTGCGGTTTACTACAACCGCAAAGTGGCTCACATGGTAGCGGGTGGAGTTCCGCTAATCCTGTGCCCAATAGTGTTCACAGACCCAATTTATCCACTTCTAGGTGGACTTCTAGGTGCAGCAGGATTAGCTGCGGCTCACATGACTGACCGCAGACTCTGGTGGATGCAAACTGAACAGAACATGAACGATGCAACGTTTGCATTTATGCTTGGGATTTCAGTATTCGCTCTGTGGCATTACTTGGATGATGCCTGGCTGGCAATTCTTCCAGCCCTATTCATGGCATATGGAGACGGAGTCACCGGTATTATTCGCAACAAGATGTTTGCAAAGCGAACTAAGAGTGCTTGGGGTAATCTTGGAATGGCGATTCTTTGTATTCCTCTTGGCTACCTAATAGGCAAGAATGCAGACCCTTCAATTCCATTATGGGGAGCAATCTCTGGTGCTGTGGCATCATTTGTTGAGCGTTACGAGTTTGGACCAATCGATGATAACGTACTGATTGTAATCGCTTCAAGCATATTGATTGCAGCTGGCGTTCACTTCGGCCCGCTACTGTGATCAAGACATTATTTCGTCTTGCTCAGCATCTTCTACTAGAATAAATTCGAATTCTCCACTTCTACTGTCATAATCGATAGTTGAGAAAACAGCCTTCATCTGACGGTCCTCGAATGGGTCGTGGAAAATAGGTTGATCTTTTCGGAAAATAGTTAGGATTCTCTTGTACTGGTCCATATCCATCTTACCTGTGATTGTGTAAACTGCTGATTCTGCACCTTCATCAAGAAGGTCATCTCCTTCATTTCCACGAATAACTGTGCGCTGTAATCGGCGCTTTACGTTCATGTGAACATTGCAATCTTCGATTCTTTCCCAATCTTCACCCATGGTGGTGATGAAACACTCGTTATTCTCCATAAGATGCACCGGTGGCGCATATGTGATAGTAATTTCTCCAACAAATATCAGTTGGCAAGTTGGTTAAGCATATCCTCAATAGTCTCAGGATTGGCTTCCTTGTTCTTATTTGAAACACAATTTCTTCCAAGAACAATACAACCAAGGAAAGAGAACATATCACGCATTGCCATGATAACATGTTGGCCACCGCCACCACTGTGAGTAGCTAGTCCTACCTTGCGACGATTAAACAATTCACGGAAATCTTGCCATTCGGTGCTCAACCATGCAACCGCATTGTTTAGAGTTGGAGGCATTGAACCATTGTACTCAGGGGCAACAATCATCCAGGAATCTGCAGAAGACATTGCTGCTTTCAGTTCTGCCATTCCAGGAACGACATCTAATTCCTTAGAACGTGCAACAGTAAACATTGGCATATCCAACTTAACGAGGTCAATAATGTCTGCATCATGTCCCATTTCTCGTGCAGTATCTGCAAACTTTTCTGCTAATGCGAGATTATTATCCGAAGTTGCGGTAATCATCAGTATCTTGGCCATACCCATCCCATAAGGTCTCACTTCTCAAAGGTGTGCATTGAAACAACGATAGTGAGATTCAAATATTAATATGAACTAAAACGCTATGTGGAAGAGGATATCAAGTTTGAACCTCTACCTGCAGAAAGAGTTGAATTCGTACCTGAAGACGTTTCTCAAGCTAGAGAAAGGGGATGGGTGGGCGTAGCAATTATCCGATTGTTATCTGTGATGATAGTTGGAGGTGCGTTGTATTACTCTACTGAAGGGTTTTTTGCTGCTTTAGTACTTTTTATTCTTATCGTTCCAGTTGAAAAATTATTTCCTAGACACCGTGGGCAAAAAGTACGACGACCTTTGTACAAATTGGACTTGAGTTATGCTTTTTCATCACCTTTGCTAAATCTGGTTGGGCTAATTGCCGCAGTTATCGTCGCTATCATTTCGTTTGCATGGGCACCCGGCCTTCTGATTCGTCCATTGGTTACTCAAATACCAAGTCAATGGATGCCAGTTGTCGGTTTTCTGATTTTCGATATGATTGGATATTGGACACATCGATTCTATCATGAAATTCCAATTCTTTGGAAATTTCATGCGGTTCATCACTCAACTGAACATCTTGATTGGGTTAGCGGATTTAGGGCTCATCCCTTTGATGGAACATTGATTGCACCTGCGTTTATATTCCTAATAGCCGCTGGTTTCAGTCCAGAAATAACTGGAGTATTCGCAATATTCCAGATTATTCTCGGCCTCTTATTGCATGCAAATGTAAAATTCAGATTTAGGTGGTTGCATCCATTTGTGGGAACTCCAGAAATGCATCATTGGCACCACAGCAATGAAAAAGATGCAGTCTGGACAAATTATGGTGTAGCGCTTCCATTATGGGACCAAGTGTTTGGAACCTATTACATGCCAAAGGACAAGCGGCCAAGTGTGTACGGCATCGATGAGCATATTGAGCCAAATATGATCGACCAACTAATGTACCCACTCGGGCAAATCGGAAATCCATTCAATATTATTCGTCACCCATTCCGTTCAATTGGTGTAGGATTCAGATTTTATTGGAATCTAATGAAGAAAATGAAGTGGGTGATTTTCCGCCCCAGAGGAATGAAACCACCTATGTAAGTAAGCCATTACTTGTTGTTTCTTAGGACAGATGCGCACCCTTAATGATGAGAAAGTGGTCAAATCTATCTAATCCTAAAGACGTTTGAAGACTGTAGAAATATACGGCCTCTCTCCACCAAATGGATTGATGTGAGTATGTTTTATCGCTTCAATTAAAATCCAATTCGCCCCTAATAATTCAGTCAGCATCCCTTCGTCATATGTGTGTAAATCAAGACCACAGCACATCTGTTCTCCATCTGTAGAGAAAGTCTCAATTACAGCAAAACCCCCACTTGGTATCGATGCTTCCAAATTTACCACGTAGGACTTTCTTTCATTTTCTTTTAGAAGAAAGTGCAATACTGCTCTGTCATGCCAGATATCAAAAATTCCCAGTTCCAGATTCTCAGTAAGATCGCCTTGAACATATTGCATATTAGTACCATGCCGCTTAGAAAGAATCCGGAGAGCTTCTGACGAGACATCCAATACAGTGACATCATAATCATCCAAAAGAAGTGTATCGACAAGAGTTGTGGCACCTGCTCCTACATCGATAATCTTCTTACCATCACATGATGAGATTAGGTCCATTGAAACCGCATGTTCTTTTTGATACCAGCCTAACTGAGTTGTGTCAGAATCATTGTATGCAGCATTCCAGTGTTGTGCATTACTTGGCATAATACCAGCTCATTGGAATGTGACATCGACTTCCATCGATTCACTTACCGATACACAGACGGGACAATTGCAACCTTCTGTAATCAACCAAGCACGTTCATCCATTGATATGCCAGAAGGTAGGTTGACTACAACTTCGAGTTTTGCAACACGACGTGGGTTAGCAGCCATTGTTTTCTCTACACTTCCTGTCATTCCAGAAACATCAATTTCTCTAGAATCAGCCCTGATTGCAACAATTGTCATTACACAGGTAAGCATTGAAGTTGCAAGTAAATCGGTTGGAGAGAATGATTCACCCTTCCCCTTGTTATCGACTGGCGCATCGGTAATCAGTTCAGTACCAGAAGGGCCATGAGTTGCAGTGCAGCGTAAATTACCATCATATGTCGCTTCTATCCTAACCATTCACTCACCATCCAATTCAATATCATGACCCATTCTATCTGCCTTGGTTTGAAGATAATCTCGATTGTCACTTCCGACACCAACGACTAGTGGAACCATTTCGACAACATTGATTCCATATTTCTCAAGTTGTTTTGATTTATCTGGGTTATTGGAAAGTAGGCACACATCAGTTACACCAAGGGCACCTAGCATGGTGCTAGCAATTCTATAATTACGAGCATCGGCCGGCAGACCTAGCATTAAATTAGCGTCTAAAGTGTCCGCACCTTTGTCCTGTAAATGGTATGCTTGAATTTTTGCATGCAGTCCAATTCCTCTACCCTCTTGGCGCAGATAAAGAACAACTCCCCAACCTCGTTGTGCAATCGCTTGGAGTGCTGCATCAAGTTGTGGTCCACAATCACAGCGAAGAGAACCGAATACATCACCTGTCAGGCATTCAGAGTGAACTCGCATCATAACTGGATCAGGGCCAGCCATATCACCTAATGTCAATGCAACATGGTCAAGACCAGACCCTGATTCATGGAATACACGAATCCTAAAATCAGCATGGGCCGTGGGTAGGCGTGCCTCACTAGGAACTTCGTCGATCGTCATTTGCACACCTCGATAATATAACGGAACTCCCCTGCAGACTTGAGGACATCGACTAGATGATGACCCAAACGGTCTACCAAAATCGGCAGGTCGTGCATGGTTTCGGGGTCATCTGCAACCACTAGCAACACGTCTCCAGTTGTCAAATCTGACAATGCCTTTCGAGCTTTACTAACTGGAACTGGACAGTAATGGCCCAATACGTCCAATTTGTGAGTTGGCTCCATAGAATAGGCGAGGGGATAGCCAACTTGAACTCTCGTACAAGTGAGACTTCATCAATGAGGTGAATTATTCAACAGCATGGCGGAAGATTCCAAGCCACTTATTGAGGAGGTCGAAGACCTCTCTTGGGGAGAATTTGGAACACTTGCACGAGGTTATTTACGAATACCTTTGGCCCTAATTATTGTCGAGATGTTCTATTGGTTCATCACTCAACCAACAAATACTCTTGGTATTATTCAAGAATCTGAGGCATGGATCTGGTACCAGTTGACCGAACTGATATACGGCCCAGGCGCAGCAACTCTGTCCGAGTATAATGGATGGACAACCTTGGTAACCCTGCAACACCCTGACTTTTACTATGACCATATTCGATTGTATGTATCCGATGAGTGTGCCGGTGTGCATGAAATGATATTCATTACCGTACTGATTATGATGACTACGGGTGTTCCACAGAGGCTTCGTATCAAGAGTGCGCTTGTGGCTTGTGGCATAGTATATGTTCTCAATATCATCAGGCTACTTATTCTGTATCCGTTAGCCGTTTCTGGTTGTAACGAATATCCAAATTTGCAGTATTGTGAGCAACCAATGCATGACTTTCATTCATTCGTTTATCAGTGGGGATTTCTGATAATACTAGTTTTGATGTGGCTTGCTTGGTTCAAGTGGGTAAATGCAGGTGACCTGATTAGAAAGGAACAAGCAAAGAGTCAAAGCCAGTGGAAGTTCATTTACCGAAAGAACTGGGAAAATATCCACAAGGCAGCATTGGCAATCTCGGTTTTACTTGTTCTAGGCGCATTTGCCAATGTATTGCTAGATGCTGATGCAATGGCTGCTAGGGAAACTGTTGAGATGTGTGATTTCTACTCAAGCATCGCGGGTGATTGTGGCGAGGCAAGAGATGCATGGTCACAAGAAATTCAATCTTCTTGGTCGCTTGCGACCTTAGGTATGCTTGGATTTGCATGTACTATAATCGCAATCGACAAACCAAATGACGAAGAAGAATAATCAGGACTCAATAATTGATGCCACTATATCCTTTGCGTTGAATGAACGTACTGCCAAGGATGCATGTTTATTGTGCACCTCAACGATTGTAAAATCGTCGTTGATTACAATATCTCCAACCGACAATTCATTGCAATTCAAAGAGGAGGTGATTTCATCAACAATCGCAAATTTCGACATCGATGTTGTTGCAATCTTAATGGGAACCATGCCGAAAACATCTGCTGCTTCTGAATTGTCTTCGACTTTACGAACAGGATCTCTATCAACGCCATCTGGCAGGTCAGGAGCTTCTGCTGCAACGATATCAAGTGAATGTGTTGCTATTATCTTGTTGAGTTGTGGGATATCATTGCGTCCAACAAGGACCCATGCCTCACCTTTGCGTCCAATTCGACCTGTTCTTCCAATTCGGTGGACATAACTGTCTACATCATCAGGGACATCGTAATTGATTACAAGAGTTATTCCGTCAACGTCAATTCCTCTTGCTGCAACATCGGTTGCAACAAGTATTCGTGAATTACCTTCCTTGAAATTGGCGATTATCTTCTCTCTCTGATTCTGTGAAAGGTCACCGTGAATTCCATCAGCATCAAATCGGTTCTTCTTGAGTTTCTGAACGGTCAAATCTACCATCCGCTTGGTATTTGCGAAAATTATAGTTTGGTCCGCGTCGCTCATGCGAGTAAGCAATCTACCTACTACCCACAACTTGTTGGCTCTTCCAATTCGAACACTGTATTGGTCTATCGGAGGGATGTCAAGTTTTTCGGTATTTGTCAAAATAAATTCTGGTTCATTCATGAACTCATTTGCAGCATCAATAATTTCCTGAGGGAAGGTTGCAGAGAAAAGTAGTGTTTGAGAACGACTGGTCATTCTTTCAATTACCCACATAATATCTGGGAAAAATCCCATGTCGAGCATGCGGTCTGCCTCATCAAGCACAAAGAAACCAGGCTTAGCCAAATCAATATGGCCTCGGTTAGTCATATCCATTACTCGGCCAGGGGTCCCCACAATAATGTCAACACCACTCTTTAGTGAGCGTGCTTGTTTTTCCAAATCAGTTCCACCATAAACGGTCTGAATAATCAGTCCAGCATTGCCTTGAATCGTGGATAACTCTTCGGCAACTTGATTGGCTAATTCTCTAGTTGGGGTTAAAATCAATGCTTGGAGTTCTCCCGTAGTTTGGCAAGCATTCATTGTTGGCAAACCAAATGCTGCAGTTTTACCTGAGCCAGTTCTTGCTTGGCCAATCACATCTTTACCCGAAAGTGCAAGTGGAATTGTTTCTGTTTGAACTTGTGTTGCGAATTCCCAGCCAATACTAGCTAGACCATCTTGAATCTCTGATTTTAAATCCCATGAAGAGAATGTGGTTGTTGTAAACATGCGAGTCCCTCGTTCCATCCCTTCCCAATATGGGCCACCGGGACGGGTCAGTGACCCTCTTCACGATCAGAAGTTGTCGCTATCCTTAGCCTCAGCCTTGAGAATACCAACCCAATATTTTAGGGCGTTTTCCTTAGTGAGAGGACGCTGCATCTGGCGAACATGCTCAAAGATATACTGGCGGAATTTGAGTGACTTTGTACGATTAATACCGTTTGGAGTTACTCCTTCCCACATGTCATTAAACTGCTTCTCTTTGTCATTGAATGGTTCATCAGTCATGATAACAACTCCTTGAGCGATTCGCCGACCAGCACACCCTTCTTAACCATGCCGCGGCTTGTCATCTTCCTTGACTGGAGGCTCAAGGTCTTCCAGTCCAACGGTTTTGCCTTGAGATTCGGCTATTTCCAAGTCTATTTGCGGCACGCTAGGGGACGGAGCCAAGTAGGCATTCTTTTGCGCTTCAGTACCCTCAATCTGAGCATCGAATGACAGTTGGTGTAATTCTGATATGACGCGTTCATCCTTTTCATCACGTAACAAAGAATTGCAGTGGTTACGCAAAATTTCATCTCCCATCAATCTAGGCAATATCTTAACACAAGCCAAACGGACATTGACATCCTTGTGGGTACATCCAGATAATACAAGTTCTCTTGCACGACCGTTATCAGTATCTAGAACTTCTATACATCGAATTGCTGCAAGCATAACCTTCGAATCCGAATCAAGAATTGCTCTTTCTGCCAGTATGGTTGCGATTCTCTGTTCCCTATGTGCTAAAGGAACGAGACACGATGAAGCCTGACGCCGTGTTTCAACATCCATGTCACTAAGTGCCCAGCCAATTAAATCCCAAGCTGCAGCTCCACCCTTCGCCAAAACCCTACGTAGTAATCCGGCTGCTTTTCTTCGCAGTTCCAAATTTTCTTCCTGTAATAATTCATCAATATGATCACAAGCAACTTCAGGCCATGTTCGACAAAGGCCACCTAAACCCGAGAATGCAGCATCACGACGAGAACGTATTTCGTGGCGTAATTCGAAAGCAAGTGTCCCCTCTGTAGCTGATGGGAAGATTGGTGCTACGTTCTTTAGACAATCACTTGCGGCCTTTCGTACCGACGCGTCACTGTCATCCAAAAGTACTGACAGGTGGTCAAATAATTCATCAGGACATGTTTCAGCAACTGATGGGAGTGAGAATAATGCAGCTATTCTGATTTCTGGTTCGTTGTCCATCAAACTTTTGAGGAGGATTGCATGGCCATCATGCGCTAGGACTCCAGAAAGAATGGATAGTGCCTTGATCCCATCGAGTTGGTTCATTTGGTAATCCTTTTCCTTCCAACCTACTCGATAAGTTTCGATTTGTCCGGTTGCTAATGGAATAACTGCCTGCTGTGGAATAACCATCCAGGGGCCCTCTTTGACTTCGCTTCGCTTAGTCTTAGAACGGGTATTACCTACATTGAGGGGGCGACCGGTTCGAGGGTCGCGCGCTATGTAATCTCGGGCCATTGCAGGCCGGGCATAATGTCGAAGGACATGAACCCTCCTCTTTTCTGCCTAACCGGATAACACAACTATCAAACCCTTCATCCACACACGAGTCAGTATGCGTAGGGGGTGTTGGGCTGTTTTTATTGCCATGCTTTTCCTGTTGCAATCATGGACTATTACGGGTAGTGAGTTATCCGAAAATAAAAAGTCCCACACTTATCATGAGGACCAACTCTTCAATCAGACAGGGTTCTACGAGGATGGAATCTTCACTACAACTGATGGCGAAGCACATCTTGGCAGACCTCCGATTCAATGGACTATGCCCAATCAAGGGCTTGCCGCAATTCGTTCAGGTGCATGCTCGGTTGCAATAGAATCCTTTGATGAAGTATGGATGATGGGAGGTAGGATGGATCCAAACCCAACTCAAAGCGGTGATGAATTACCAACTAACATGATAGAGGTTCTGAGCAACTCAAACAAAACCTGGCTGCCCGCACAACTCAACATGCCATTTACCCAACAATATTGTGAAGCAGAAATGGTTGGAGATTTGGTTGTAATAGTTGGAGATTGGTACAGGAATTCTAATCCAGTTGAATATCCTACTGGCCGTGTTCAGATTTACAATATTGCAAACAACACATGGTTCAATGGAACCCCTATGCCATCCAATAACGAAAGGGGTCTAGGGGGAATGGCAGAAGACGGAGGCTACCTATACTATGCGGGTGGTGTGCGAAATTCTGCTGGAACTGATGCCACAAATCGTACATATCGCTACGACCCTGTTGCTGACCAATGGGATCGAATGGCCGACATGAACCAACCAAGAGCCTCTTTTGAATTAATTAATTACCATGGCCAATTGTATGCAATGGGTGGTTTCCAAGGTACACAATCATGGAACCGTGCTGCACTAGACTATGTAGAACGTTATGACCCTGCTTCTGACACTTGGTCGAACCTTTCTTCACTCCCAAAGGGAATGTATGGGTGGGGAGGTACAGTTCTCAATGACGAAATAATTCTCGTTGGTGGAAACAACGGAGGTCCTCAGAGATCGGTATATCATTGGAACCCGCTTGCCGACACATGGGTTGCTGGCAATGATATCGGTTCTATCGGACATTTCGATATGATAGTTGAAGAAATAAACGGCAGTATAGTTTGGGCTTCAGGAGACACCTCGACTTATGCCTACTCCAGTTGGCAACAAATGTTCTCAGGCGATACAGAATATCAAAATCAGACGGATTCACATACAGGGTGGATTACATCACCAGTGATTGACTTACGACCAAATGTGAATGGGCATGCCACACCGGTTCAATTTGAGTTACAAGGCACTAATACTCCCGGTGGAGAATTAGGATTCCAGTATCGTGCAGCCTCAGATTCTGCTGCACTCTCATCCGAAGTGTGGGTGGGTCTTGATGGAACGATTAACACCTCCTTCCCCCTCGGAACTACAGACTTGGATTTCGATGATTATGCTGATGTTATTCAATATCGAATAAAAATGACTGTAACAGATATGCAAAATTGGGATGAACCAAATTTAGATTCAATATCAATAGGTGCCGAGCATGCTGCATTTGTTTCAAATATTCCATCAGTACTTCATCCAAGAGCGGAGACATTTTCCCTTCAAACTAGCCATAATATCTCGAGTTCTGGTGAAATGTATGTCGAATTAGCTGCCTGTGATTCCTTTGGTTCAATTACTGGACCATGGTCTCGCTTATCGCATGATGGAGCAGTATATACCGAAACAGATACACAGGGACTTTTTATCCAAAGTTCTGGAATGATCAATAATTCATCACTCGGTGAAACTATCATTGATTGGTACATAGACCTCGGTGATTTGACAGGGATTACGCACCTCTGCACGCGTGTTGGTTCCGACGGGTTAACGACTACAGAATATACGCATTCTGCACCAATAGTTGTTGACAATATCCTCGAAGTCAGAATCACCGACCTAGGTGGGTTTTCTACTGGTGATGCAATAACTGGTGGGATTCCCATTAATGTAGGGCTTGAGCATACATTCCCCTCTTCTGGACTGACCTTGTCGAGTGGCGATATACAAGCACGTATCACCTTCTATGTACAGGTTCTTGACCCTGAATTAAACTATTATACAACTTGGGTAAACCAAACAACTCCATGGACTGATTTGACAATTGGTCAATCAGATATAATCTCATGGTCACTACCGAGTGATATATCAGGGCATGTTGAAATCGAAGTTGAATCACGCAGTGACCAATCATTCCAAATGTTGAGTGATGCAAACTCCTCATGGCTATTATTGGATAATGAAAATCCGGTTATACTATCGAGTAACCCGCAACATGGCAGTTACATTAACAGTATGCCAGATAGAGAAATCTCACTACTACTCGCAGATACATCTGGCTTTATTTCACAAAATATGAGCCTCGAAGTTTGGGTTCAGGGGCTCGATGATGGTTCCGATGGTAGTTTCCCTGACCAAATACCGCAAGATATGGAATACCGCGTCATCAACCATACTCTAGAGAATAATGGAAGTCTGTGGTGGTTCAATGCAACACAATCAGATGATATGAATGCGGACCATGACCTAGTATTCATGCGAATAATCGGTTCGGACTTGGTAGGAAATACAACTCAAAATAATACAGTCTCCTGGCAAACTCGTGATGCACAAAATGCAGTAATAAAATCAATATCAAGTGAAAATCAAACCCAATTCTGGGAAGTTTCCCGAGATATTACATGGGACGTTACTATCAGTGATGCTAATGCAATATCTGATGTTATGTCGTTACGTATTGAGTTGGGTAAAGATTCACAATTCGGAGTAATTTATGATGTAGCAGACTCATCTTGCTCCACACTTGATTCACGTATTGATTCAGACAGAACAATTTGTAGTCATTCATATGACGATGATGATATGGTCATATCTGTAAGATTATTTTCCGGATGGGAAGTCGAACGTTCCATACTGGATGAAGGTAAGGTCGAAATATTCATCGAGGACCTAGATGGCACCAGTAAAACCACATTTGATGATATGTGGATATTTTCTCAGGACTTTGATTTCTCTATCGATTTGGTTGAAGATATAACAGGATCAACTGTTGGAATGGTGACTACTGAGAGCATCGTAATTATTGGTGATGAAATCCAGATATCTGGTACGATTACCCATTCACTCTCAGGCACACCATATCAAGGCGACCTTTCGGTAAGTTGGTGGGGTCTACTTCAGGGGCAAAGTTGGTTTGGAGCAGGAACAATTTCGGTAGTAGATGGCGTGATCTCCACTACAATTCCAATGCCTACTACTGGTGGGATTCTAGACATGAATTTGGCAATTATGGATCCACTTGAAACAAGAACACTTGGCAGTTATGAAGTACCCGACTTCATTGTAGATGCAGGTGCACCCATCATTTTGGAATCGAACTCCGAAGGCTATTCGCGATTCCACCTTGAGAGTATAGGGATTGGAGTAAATATTGTGGAAGAGGTGTCATGGACTGATGAATTGAATCTCACTTGTCAAATTATTTCTACCGACCTTCAATGGCCCCCTCTAACTCTTTCAGTTATCCCATCTACGGTTTTCCAAGGTAAAACACTGTTTTCATTCGATTTTGATTTCTCGCAGCAAGGTGACCCTTCTTTGTTGTCCCCCGAAGCTCGCATTGATTGTTGGGCCAGTGGAAAAGATGATGCAGGATGGGATTTGATTAGTTCAACAAATCAATCCCTAATTGAACCATGGTTAACCCTGCCCTTGTCTACAATAGGGCCCAACATCGAATTGGCAGAGGTTAACTTGGAAGGAAATGCCGAACCGGGCCAAGAAATTAGGCTAGAAATTACTGTGAAAAACACTGGTGAAAGTCTTCAAAATTCCTTTAACATTACAGTTTACACAATATCGGGTGAGGACAAGCAACTGATTGGAAGGTATAACCAAGCCCAAATCACAAGTGGTCAGGGAATTATAAAACGGGTTTCAGTTCTTGTGCCTGAAGGCGATTGGACACTTGAAGTGGTAGTTGATGAAGAACAGCATATTTGGGAATTAAACGAAAGTGACAACACATTTTCAAAGGATTATTATGCACCTGAAGAATTCAATACAGGATTGTATGTTGGCCTAGGTGCGGGAATAATTGCTTTATTGGTACTGGGACTAATTTTGAAACGGAAATCCAAAGATGAATTGCCGCAAGGCCCAAAAATCACTCCTGCAATAGAAGACTTGCCTCGTACTGGTCCTCCAATGGAGTCTCGCAATAAAAGTGGCCCACCACCTGCGACTAAACCAAAGAAGGGTCCGCCACCTAAGCCGGCAAGTGCATCAGTCGATGCTCCTGCTGCAGATATTTCTGATGCCATGACAAAATTGAGTTTGAGTCAATTACCTGGCCGTAGCGAACATCAACCTGAAAGTGTATCATCGTTTGAATCATTACCTGGCGGTGGTGAATATGAATACCTCACTGAAGGAACCTTCTACTTTGGAGATAACATCGGGCGCTGGAAACTTGAAGAAGATGGTTCGTTTTCTAAGTTGGAGTGAGAACCGATGTCAATCGAGTCAGAGGACATCAAACGTGTACTGGCCATTTGCTTTCGGCTGGGTGATAGCCAGTCATCGGATGATTTAGAGCGAGTTCTTTCATTTGACATGGGATGGATGGATACCGATACTGCTCATGATGCTATCAAAGCCCTAATATTCGCAGGATGGATCAAGGATGACGCAGGAATATTGTCCCCCAATTGTGAATTGAAAAATATCAGAGCACCCCTCGGTTGGCAACCCAGGCCATCGCGGTTGACGGACCCTGTTGTCAATGAAGCATTCATTGTCGAACAACCACCAGTTGCAATAATTCCTCAACCTGTAGTCAAGGCGAGCGAGGATATTGTTGAAGGCGATCCTCGAGCAAAGGTAGAGAAAAGACTGATTCGCTATATTGCCAGGCAGGCAGGTATTGAAAGCGCAGAGGTTCGACGAAGGGCTGAGCGTAAGGTCAAATCTTTGCGGTACTGTACTATTTGGCTAGCGTTATGCTTAATCAGCCGTGAGCAAGGTCTTGAAATGAGTACGATCATCAATTCACTCGCTTCGTGATGTATTTTGAGACATCATCAAAAGCACAGGTAATACAACCACTGAAAGTATTAGTGAAAATGTCACTGTAAGCGCTGTTACCAATCCGAATTGCTGTACAACTGGCATTGGCGAGAATAACAAAACAAGGAAGCCGAGGGCAGTAGTTCCTGCAGAGAGGACTAGTGCAACACCTGTTGTAGAGATAGTCTCTTCAAGAGCTTCATAAATATCATCGGTTTTACTTTGTTCAGCCTCAAACCTACGCCACATATGAATGGCATAATCTATGCCGATTCCAAGCGAGAGTGCAGTAACCATCACTGTGAGGACATTCCACTTGAGGGAAAGAATGACCATTGAGCCTACAACCCATAGTGTTGCTAGAACAACAGGAGTCAAGACTACCAAAGCAGGGACTGCCCTTCTGGTAAGAACAAAGAGTACAATGAATGATACAGCAAACGAGATTGCAGTTGATGACAGTTGAGATGAATTCATTCCATCGAGTACATTTTGCAGAGCAACTAAGTCACCTGTGACATAAACCTTAGCAGAACTAGATAATTCACTACGCATTTTACCAGGGTCGTCTTCGCCGCCTAGTTCATTTTCAAACCACTCAACAATACGGCTTGTTTCACTCGAGGTTGATGCATCAACCCTCACTTCAATTCGGATATGAACAATCTTATCTCCATCCAGATGAACTGTGTTTCCGATTCTTTCTGCCCAAGATTCACCAGTGAATGGGTCTGCTACCGAATTATTTTCTGAGAGATTAACAAGTGCTGCGCCCAAATCAAAAGACCCTGCATCGCCTCGGCGTAAGTCCCCTCCGGTAATTACTAGACCATACCTTTCACCAAACACTACATCGTTGTCAACAGCGTCATACAGAACCTTGTATGGACCTTCGTAAGAGGGGCTTGCATCAGAACCTCCACCACCCACTACATCGTGATTATTAGCCAAATCTCCATGCAAACCTCGCATTTCGTTGAGGAGTTTGAAATCTGAATTGATCTCGTCACTTCCAGCAGTAGGTTCCATTAGCACATAGACCACTTTCCAGCCTGCACTTTCGTAACTGGTATCGAGATTATCTCTCACGGACATTATTTCCATATCCTCATCAAGGAAATCTGTCAAGTCAAATTCCGTTTCAAGGCCAATTGCTCCGATAATTGATGCTCCAGAAATAATCAGGGCTACGATGAAAACAATTGCCTGTTGTGTTCTCTGCAAATCCACCAACTTCTTTGCTAGACGTGGCATTCTAATTGGTTCGGCTGGTGGCTTATTGCTGGGTGAATCAAGAACAACGTGTAGTGCTCCGACAACAACTGTTGCGTTGATGAATGCAGATAATACTCCAATTGCTAGCGCTATACCAAATGTTTCTAACGGCGGTAATGGTGAAATTATATTTGCAAGGAATGCAGCTACAGTAGTAATTACTGCAAGACCAAGTGGTGTTGAAAGACGAGCACAGGATGCTAGCCAAGATTCAGCAGCATCATCTAATTCACTCCGGAATACATTATACCGCCTTTGCAAATGTATCGAATAATCAATACCAAGACCCAGGACTAGAGGCGCCACTGCTACTTCTAATGCAGTAAATCTCGCACCAGAAAGGTTGAGAATACCATAGGTCCAAATCAATGCAAAGGAAAGTCCTACTAGCGGGAATACTACACCTTTGACACTTCTAAATGCGATTGCAAGTAGAACTACTACAACTAATACTGCAAGTAGAATGAGCGTTGCTAGGTTGTCAAATGTACCTTCATCTATGTCGTGGGAAATCAGATCTAGCGAGGCCACGCCATAATTCAATTCAGACTCATCACTGAGTTGATGGAATAAATCTCGTAACTGGTTTTCCTTGACTTTACGCTCCTCTGTTGAGAGATTCGGGTCGACTTCCAGTATCCAAAGTGTAGATGATGCATTCATTATTGCAGAGCCACTCACTCCATTACTCTCAATCCAAACACAAATATTGGTACCATCAAAGTCTTTGTTGAGCATTCCATCAAGAATGAATTGAGCAACTTCTCTTTGCTTGGACACATCACCTGGGCAGTCCGATTCATTTACATCGATAACCAAGTTTAGCATTTCTTCCCAACTTTGAACCTCAGATAATTGAGTGCCATTGGCTTCCTCATCTAGTGCTAGTTGCAGAATAGAGGGGGCTGTAATCCAATTTTGAACTAAATTTTGCAAACTTTCACTTTCATTCTGAACGGTTTGCAGGTGCTCGTCCATTATTTTGAGAGAGTCCATCTCCAGAATGTTTCCACCATCATCTCGAGTGACGTGGACGAACATTGGTCTGGTTTCGTTAGTAAAATGTGAACTTATTCTTTCATGGGCATCTGCTGATTCTGATTCTGGTGCGAAATCGGCCAAATCTGTATGGAATGAAGGGGTGTCAACAAAGGCTAAATCGGCGACTAGGCCGGCGGTTAATACAACTGAAAGAATTAATATAGGCCAGGAATATTTCCTGAAAGTGGCTGATTGGCCACGTAATTGCCGCTCAATATCAGGAGCACTCACATTCTGCTGGGGTCCGATTCAGTACAAAAGCGAGAAGGGTAGGAAAGTCATCTATAGTACGATTATCTATCTCATTTTCAATAGCGATTTTTCCGAAATAAAGCCAAAGGTTCATGAACGCGAGGCTGGACGCCAGCATCGTTCACTATGCCAGTTAAGGTCCTCGCCCGCGATGCCAACGAACTTCGTGTTCGCTTTATTGGAGAATCTCACACCTCACTACAGATTCTCCGTGAGAGACTAAACAGCGACAAGGGAGTCGATTATGCAAATTATTTTCCCGGTCACCCTGAGTTAGATGACCCGGAATTCTTTATTCGTACTAACAAGGGAGTAGACCCCGCCAAGCTCCTCAAGAAGTTGCTTGGTGATATCAAAGGCGATTACGCTGCTCTAAACATTTGAGATGTGTTAGAACATGCCAGTCGAGGATAGCCTCGCCAATTCTATTGGCCTAACAGGATACGCTGTTGAGTCAGAGGGTATCGGCGGAGTACTAAAAGCAAGAATTGCAGATTTCCGTGTTGAGGAAATCTCAACCAAAATTAGTTTAGACCCGAAAGGTCGCTTTACAGCTGCAAATGTCACATTAACAAATTGGGAAACCAATCGCTTCATTTCCAAACTGGCTTCAGCGTGTGGTATTTCACGAAATCGTATTTTCTTTGCTGGAACCAAAGATAAGCGAGCAGTGACACGCCAGGTATTCATTATTGATGCCCCCCTGAAGCGGGTTTCTAATGTTAGTTTGCCGGATGTTGAAATCGAAATCATTGGAAGAACCCACCAAAAGTTGGGCTTTGGAAACCATAGAGGCAATCGGTTTACGATTGTTGCAAGGGGTTGCTGCCACCCAGATGGCTCTCCAATGACTGATTCTGAAGCAATGGATCATATTGGAAAAATTGAAACTACTATGAAAGAAAAATTAGGTGATGGTCTATTTCCAAATTGGATTGGCCCGCAGAGATTTGGTGCAGGAAGACCGGTTACCCCGGTTGTAGGACGGCATGTTATTTCGGGGGATTGGGAAGGTGCAGTAATGGCATATCTCTCATTTGAGGGAGATGAGAATGATGATGTATCCGCATTCCGAAAACACATTCGTGACAATGGACCGACTGAGGCGGCATTGGAGATTATTCCTCATTGGCTTGGATTTGAGCGGGATTTGTTGCGCCATATTATTGCTAATCCTGAAGACTGGGTTGGAGCTTTCCGTAAACTTCCAAATAATCTTCAATTGATGACTGTCCACTCACTACAGTCCGTCGCCTTTAATCGTACAATAAAAGCAAGAATTGATGCTGGTCTTTCACTCTCTACCCCTGTCTGTGGTGACTTAGTAGGACGTGTTGATGAAAACGGCCAACTTGAAACTTCATCGATGGTATCTGTAGAAGAACGTACTCTTAGCCGTGTTACTCGGAATTGCCAACTCGGACGGCTAGTCGTTACCGGACAATTACCGGGATCTATTACAAACACACCCGAAGGTGAGTTTGGAAAAATTGAACAGCAGGTCCTCAATGAAATGGGACTTTCAGAATGTACTTGGGAAGTAGAGAGGATACGTCGACTCACAACCAAGGGTACACGACGACCATTAGTCACAACATTCAGTGAATTCCAATATGAGTCAGTCCCTATTGCAGGAGATGAAACCATGGGCGAGAAATGGGGTGCTGGAGTCCAAGACGGAGAATTATGGAACCCCGAAGGCGCATGTATTAGATTCAGATTTATTCTTCCATCTGGAAGTTATGCTACAACTTTACTTCGTGAGTTCATGCGAACTCCGTTACAGCAATTGTAAGTTGGTGGAAATACAATTTGTATTATTTGACTTCAAAGAAGTCCCATTGATAGAACTTCGATTTCACCGGTGCCGGAAATAGCACGCATCTTTTCTTCGAAGATATCGGACAATCCAGAGCCATCGTTCATAACAACGTGCACTTGAATGAATTTTAGTCCAAACGCAAGAGGCTTGGTTTCGCAAAGTTGGACATCGAATGTTTCGTCCTTCAGTGCTGTAATTTGTGTTGCGATATCATCAGCAGATACATCGTCAATACTAGAATCAGGCATTACTTTGTAAGTTAGTGCGACCATTCCCATAGAAATCACCTAGTGTTTTCAAGGCCCCTGGAAGCCACAAGCACAAACATATGCGACACCTTGGTTTCTACAGCGAGGGCTGCGACCAATGGATTCACCACAAGAGGGGCATGGAAATGTTGTAGATCCTTTGTCAACCAAAGGGACTCCAGAAGAGGAACAGACAGTAGCGCGGTCAGACATGATATTACACCTCAGTGCGTTTCGGCCACGACCTCTCCCTCTTTATCCTTGCGCGGCGAACTGGTCATCTCTCAATTACCATAAGTGAGCCATTTCTACCTGTTGAAACAATAATTTCACCATTACGTTCACGGCACCAACCATTCTCAATTCGTATTATGTCACCCGTTTTGACCTGCTTTACTTGGTCACCCCATAGCACAATTCCAACCAACCCAGTCTCATCTCTGCCGCACGCTGCGGCAAGTGAACCGGTGTAGTTCACAGAATTCACCAAACGACGCGGATACCTTCGTAAAACAACCAATTCTAGTCGATGAACTGGTTCGTTTGGAAGCAAATCTACAACCCGTTGCCTAATTGCCCTTGAAGTCACAGGGTTCGTTTGACTTTTCATTGCAGACAAAATCGATTTTGTTCGTTTGTCCGGCTCGGTATTGTTTATGCTTGGCGTTGTTGGCATGAATCGATTTGGATTAATTTAACCCTAATCAATGCTTTCTAAGCCATGTTAAAAGTAAACAATCACTCATTGGGAGATGATTTCTTACGGACACTGAACGTAGATTTTGCTGGCTCCACCTCATCAAGTGGCTCAGGCCCACCCTTGCGGTTTTCTAGTGCATACTCGAATGCAGGCCGGATATGCCAATCCGGACCTCTTTTAGGAGTGTGAAATTTACAGACAAGATATACTTCAGATGATGAGTTTCTACTTGCCATTGGTGAGAATCTCTTGACTGTTTGGAAATGCGGTCGCACGAGTTCTATCATCTCTTCGACCCCGACGCCTTGGAACAGTTTTGTTACAAAGTGACCGCCATACTTGAGGATTGGAAGTGCGAAATCAAAAACATCTGCGACCAGCATAAGTGATACTGCTTGGTCTATGTCCCATTTTCCAGTAATATTAGGTGAAATATCTGAAATAATAACATCGATTACTTCTGTATCGATTGCATCGAGAACAGTTTGCTGAGCAAAGGGGTCAGTAATATCTCCAATAATCAAATTTGCACCCTCAACAGGTACACACGATTTCAGGTCAACTCCGACAACTTTGCCTTTCTCTCCCACTAATTCTACCGCAACTTGCGCCCAACCACCAGGATGGCACCCTACATCCAGAACACTATCTTCTGGCTCGATGAGTTTGTGGCGATCTTGAATTTGCTTTAATTTGAATGCGGAACGGGCTCTATATCCGCTGGCCTTTGCTTGCTTACGCCAAGAATCACGTTGATGATCTTGAACCCAGCGGTCAACCATTGTGCACCCTCAAATCAATCGGGGAAGCACCTCCATGATAACTTCATGGACGGGATAGGCCCCCATCTGTCCAATGAGGCACATTCTGGCCGTACTCATCCTGGCTTTGTGCCTCTCGTCCACAACCACTGCAATTGCAGAAGAGAGTGTTGAGCAGCATTGGTTGAAAAGGACAGTACTGGTTGAGGAGCGAACTGCGATTTGGTGTCCTTCATGTGCCGAAATAGATCCTGAATTATCAATGGTTGCCAGATCACATGGGGCACGAACTGCCATTGTAGGATTACATATTGATGATGCTTTTGAAAATAATGCAAGCCGCGCAAGAATCGAATACCAGATGCAGAATGATGAGACAAATTACGGTACACCTACCTTTTTCGTTGATGGAGTAAAAGCTGCCGAAGGTTATGATTCCTGGGCAGATGTCCAAAAAAAGATATTATCACAAGAGAGTAATCGACAAGCACCCGAAGATATCGCACTAAGTTTGGTTGATGGGGAATTCACAATTCCAACTCCAGCAAATGGACAACTTACGCTCATGGTTCTCGAACATGGAAAAGTGGTTCCCGCATCTGCCGATAATCCTGGAGAGGATACTCGAGATCGAGTTCTAATCGGCATGAAGGTGATTGACTCTGGGTCAAATATCACATTGTACGGTGACCTAGAACTTCCGGAAGTGTGGTCTCTTATTCTAATCCATGAACCGGTTGAAGGAGGAGAACCATACGGTGTTGTCGAAATTAGTAACCAAGTTTTGCAGGAAGATGCAGATGATAACTTGTTTCAGATTTTGGCGATTTGTATATTCCTAGGTGGATTGCTAGTATTTATCCCCTCAAACAGACCCCCTAATTCGGAAGAAGAGTGAGATATTGGCGCTAAAAATTATCTTTTAGTGGATTTTATTACTGTTTTCCGGTAAAAGATACACAAACCGACCAAACACTTGAAAAGGTTGGAGTGTAATGTATAACTATGGAACCAACACACAATCCCTCTGAAGACTGGGGCCTTACAAGTGCAAAAGCCTGGATGGTAGAGTATACTGTTCAGGTTGATGAAGAAAGTCATAGACATCTCTCTATGATCCGTGCAGACGATGTTTCTTCAGTTCATCAACAATTACTTCATGAATTGCGTAAGGCCTACCAAACTAGTTCAAGAGTTGATGTTACAGTGCATAGGATGGAACCAATTACAACGAATACAGACTTCCTGTACTTTGAAGGAATCTATGCGCCGTAATCAATTGGAAGTATAGGTGATCACAATATTCTGACCATCTTCAAGAATTAAATTCTGATAATCCATGCTTTCTTGACCGTTCACTGTCATCTCAATTGTTCCATCACGGTAATCAAGAATACCTGTGCTATCGAAGTGTACGCCCCATACATCAAAGAAAACCTCTAGTGGCACCTCTTCAACAGTGTGGCTTTCAACATGTAATTTTCCTGATGCATCATGTGTATGAGTCATATGCATTGCATCAGGACATGTTTCAGTGTCAATTCCAGTATTTTGTGCGATTGCATATTCATCACCGTCGATAACAATAGTTAGGTATGGGTGGAAGTGCATTGCCATTCCATCATGACCGTTCAAGCAACTTTCGCCCAGTGGATGCATTTCATCAGATGTATTCTCAAGAGGGCTTGTACTCGATTTGGACTCACCAAATATGTCAATTTGTCCTTCATACTCCAACAGTCCGATGAGCGATACAAGGCAGACTACGGTGAATACCATCCACCAGCTGCCTTCTTTCACGTTCATTCCTCCTCAGAGGCTAACTTTGGGGCGACATACCCGCCGCGCTTAGATTTGCGGTCGCGTGAAGAAGAGTCATCATCACTTGATGCGCCGATTCCCCAAGCACTACTACCATACATTGAGCCTAGTCTGAAGAATCCAAATGTGCTTACTACATGCGCAACGTGTGCTGTTGTACAATACTGGCATAGTTTGCCAATATCATATTCGGCATATATCAGATAGAATATCATACCAATTCCAAGTATTCCAAGATTTGTGCCCACCTTTAGATGCATTAAGACCCAACTGGCTGTGGGCTCCTTAGCAACTGAGATAATAAGCCACATGAATAGTGCAAAGGCTAGCATTCCAACTACTCCCCAAGGTAGTCCAATGAATGGTATTGTATTCCAGTCCGAGTTCCCAATTACACTTGAGCAATCCCAAATACCATCTGCGCTACAGAAACTGGCACCGCCCATTTCATTGGCTTTGTTGTGGATCCAAAGTGTGTGTGCTGAAACTGTAAAGCCTCCAAGGGCTACAGACAGCATTCCACCAAGTGTCCTGCCACGAGTGGTAGACAAACTTGGCCACTTAGAAGATAATTGCCTGGCTAGGCCTTCACCTAATGGAGACATAAGGAACATACCAAAGACGATTGGAATCCAGTGGAACATCAGTTGGGTATTTGCATCTAGTGCCATCAAGCATCACCTCTAGGAATCTTATTTTCCATTACATCCCATACTGTTTTCGAATTATCCTCTGGTGAAGCGAACTCAATCAGCCCATTTGGTGCAATGAGGAAGTAAGACGGTGTTCCACCAATATCCCAAACTTCACTGTTTGAATTGTCATGGTCATCCATGAAAGGGAAATTTTGGTTGTAATCAGTTTTGAAATCTTTTATTTCTTGTTGGCCATAAGACCAAGATTCAGGGTGGAGTGCAATTGAAACCGCTAAGAATTCCACAGTTGTATTGGTTGGTGTTGGGCGAGGATTATCGCCGAGCCACTTGTCTTGTTGTTCCGGAATAGAATTCATTGCAGAATTCTGGCAAGCACTACAATTGGTATCCATAAATTCAATCATGTACCAAGTCCCTTCACCAGAACCCTCAATCCAATCTTCGTCAAATGTATCATGCAAATTGAATGCGGTCCAAGAGTTTCCATCCCATACTTCGCCTTGAAGTTCAGGAGCTCTGTCTCCGGCCCCTACCCCTGTGTAAACTGGGCTCGTAGTTAGTGCAATGTAAGCGAGTGTTGCAAAAAATAGTACACTGACCATTAGCATACCATCGGCTCGGGCTCCGGCTTCGTTTGAAATATTTCTTCGCTGCATTTGTTCACCCCATTATCTCCTCGATGAGGACTCTGGTTGTGTGGGCCACGGCTTCCTCACTATCATAGTTGACCTTGAATCCTAAATCCTGGAGCCGGTTAATTGCAAGCATTGCCTTAGGTATGTCTCCGGCCCAACCACGGTCTCCGCCCGTGTAATCTATACTTGCACCAGTACATCCGGTTTCACGGACTACAATTGCTGCGATATTTCTGACACTACAAGTGTCACTGGAACCAAGATTGTAAAGATTGATTGGTGCGTCGGTTTTACTAACTACCAGCAATATAGCATCGACACAATCGCCAACTTCCATGTAGGACTTTTCTTGAAGCCCATTTCCAAGTACTTCCAGACGGTTTGGATCTGCTTTTAGTTTGTGAATAAAATCAAAAATTACTCCATGAGTACCACGTTCTCCAATAATATTTGCAAAGCGGAAAATCCAGGCCTGTAGACCAAAGGTACCAACCCAAGAGCCAATTAGCCCCTCACCTGCTTGTTTGGATGCACCATACAGAGAGATTGGTAAGCATGGACCATGGTTCTCAGGTGTTGGCATTGGTGCACCTTCACCATACACTACTGAAGAGGATGCAAATGCTATCTTTCTAACTCCGGCTAAGCGCATGGCCTCAAGCACATTGTAAGTTACTATCGTGCCTTCTTTCAGGTCGGTATCGGTAATTCGAGTTCCGAGTCTGATATCAGCATTTGCAGCAAGGTGGTACACCATATCGACGCCTTCCATAACAGGTATCAAACTGTCTAAATCCTTGAGGTCAATATTGTGGAATGTAACTGCTCCAGAGTCGATGTGGCCTTGGATGAAATCAATAATTCCAGATGACAAATTATCCGCTACTGTAACGTCGTCGCCTCTTGCAACAAGTCGGTCGACTAAATGTGAACCGATGAATCCAGCTCCTCCGGTAACTAGTGCTCGCATGTAAGGGCGTCTGCTTTCTTGCTT
>ERZ1046148.367-NODE-367-length-28386-cov-8.894850_pt1 | contig 28386 bp, 20 predicted proteins | sample MGYA00383090_ERZ1046148 | MGnify/ENA primary metagenome ERZ1046148 (study PRJEB29581, sample SAMEA5548360) | metagenome | biome: marine; feature: coastal; material: water | depth 25 m | study: Short-term variability in the microbial, nano- and picoplankton... | reverse complement strand
AACATCGATGAACTCGGAAGGACTATACCTCTTGGGCCACTTTGGTGGTTCATGAAGAAGATTGCAATTCTGCTCGCGTGCACGATGATGCTTGCTGGATGTACCGAATTATTAGATGACTCAAACGAACCAACAACATACACAAACCAAGATCTCGAAGGTGTGTATTACGGATTAATATTTAGTTTGCGTGTGGAAATGAATGTCGATGATTCATACGTCATCTATTTGTTAGAAATGAAAGATTGCTTTGATTCGGTTGATGAGGCGAATGAATATCTCGATGAAGCAGATGATGAAAGTGGGGCGGTCTATGACACCTGTGTGTATGAAGAAATACCTCTTGAAGAAGAAGAAGATCTTCAAATAACAAGCGAACTATCATCGCAGTCAGACGTTCCATATATTCATCTCGAGTTAGCTACTATCGAGTCAATCTTCACTTGTGATGCAGGAGATGAAATTCCTGGGGATTGGGTTAACGATGGTAATGCAGATTGTGCAGAGGGTGAAGATGAAGAAGAAGGGGCTGAAGATAATGTTACTTATTCAGAAGAAGAAGAAGAGTTTTCAATGTACCTCGCCGCTGATGGCAATGGTGTACTTATTTATCCCGAGGATAATGATTTTTCAGAAAACGGATTCCCTTGTATTACAATGAATAAAGCACCTCAATACTCCATAATGGTTGAAGCCGCTGAAATGTTGACTGAATTTGATGAAGATGGCGGTGAAATTGATATTGAAGATGCTTCAACTATCCCATCAGACGTGATCGATTTATTCGCATCGTTCGATGAAAGTTTTTCTGAAAGTATCATCCAATCTCTCGCTCCAGAATGTAACGGCGTATCGTTTTCACAAGCCAGTTTGATATTCTATATTTGGGCGTCAAGTCTTGCTGAAGGCAATACAGATGCTAGTTTTTCGATGTATGATTTTGATGTGTCTGATGCTGGTACGAGCCTTTCAAGTGCCTCAAATGAATCATTAGTCTATATTGAATTTAATCAAGGAGATGATTTGAACTGGGCACAAGTGAACTTACAATTGTCCGTAAATGATGGTGCTTACATGCAATGCACAAATCCACAAAAAACTGCTGGAACAAGTTGCCATCTTACGGATGATGGAGACAACATTTGGGCCTTTACTGAAACAATTACTCTAAGCGAAGGTTCTGACGATCTATGCGATGGCTCTTCCGTTTGTGATATACGAATAAAAATCATCGATTCAATGAATGGAAATATCATCTATGAATCGACTTTTGTATCAGTTGGAAATTGATGAATGAATCCATTAGATTCATTTGTGTCATGTTAGTGGAATTTCCATGGGCCTCCTCCAACAAGCCGATTGGGACGTTTTCAAGCGTTCTGAAACATGGAAGGCTTTTGGCATAGCCGTGATAATGTTTGGAACAATTGCCTTTGCAGGTTTGACATTGTTCGACAGCATTGATGACATTTTTGAGTCCGATGCTGAACCCGCACCAATTCCTGACATCATGATGGATTCGTTGAATCGAACTGGAATTGAATCTGAAATTGCTGACGAGAATGGTCGAATTACCACTTCTTCTCTTCGAGGCGATGTAATCATTCTCGATATGATGGCGCATGATTGTTCAAATTGTCATTATGTCCAAGAACATATTGAAGAGAAAATGGATGCATGGCAGGCTTTAGCCGACGACAATGGTGTCAATTTGCACATTCTAGGTTACGGGTCATGGTATGGGGAATCTGTAAGTTATCTCAATGAAACAAGTGGTGAATACACCGTTCCGTTGTATCCTACTGGCTTTGGTTCCGAGGATGCCGCAACCCTTGAAGACGGTAGTACAACAGACCCAGTGCGACTGTTCACAACAGCAGGTACTGGACAAATTCCTGTGGTAATGGTCATCGATGTTGAAGGATATATCATTGAAAAACAAACTACAGGAACTCCAAGTAATGGCTGGGGTGACTTTGATTCTTCACTTGAATCTGCACTCACTGGAAACGTATCGATAACCATGTCTGATCGAATCGCTTGGGAAGAACCATCAACATCCTTTATGGCCGTATTTGTTCTTGGAATGATTCTGTCCATTCTGGTCTATTTTTCACCCTGTGCGTTCCCTGTTTTACCTGGTTTCATCTCCTACTACCTCAGCCTTGGTGCGAGAGAAGATGAACTCATCGAAGAAGGGAAACTGAAAACTAAAATGCCATCTTCATGGGTTATTGGAACACTTGCTGGATTAGGAATGTGGACTTTCTTCATCCTCATTGGTATCCTTGCATTCGCAATGGGTGAAGCGTTTGCGAAGTCTGGATTAATTCATTATATTGCGATTGGCATCGCGATGCTTCTTGTTATTCTAGGTACGATTATGCTCCTTGGGATTACATCACATCTACTTGGATTCGTTCAGAAACTGGTTGACCGTTGGTCAACAACGGAAATGGATGAAACATTCACGCCACGTAGAAACATGTACCTCTACGGTATTGGTTATGCAGCTGCTTCCATTGATTGTACTGCTGCTGCAGTGCTTCCATTCGTTATCTTCCTTGGAACTCTTGGGACATCTGCAGTCATATCTGGACTGAGTGGGTTGATGATTGGTTTGTTAATACTGATGATTCTTGTTACAGTCCTTGTAGGTCTTGGTCGTCAAGTGATGATTAATTTCCTAAGACGAATGACTGGAATGATCAAGCTTGTAGGGTCTTGGATGATGATTATGGCTGGTATTGGTCTGACCATCTATCTGACACAACCTGAAGTTGTATCTGCAGTTTTCGCTTGAAACCTATTCACTTTCGAGTCGATGAAGTTCATTCCATTCGATGATTCGATCTCCGATGATTGCAGCCTCTTCATGGTCATGAGTGACATGTATCGCTGCAATACCTTTTGATTTCAACGTGGTTCGTATTTCCAATGCCAATTGACGTCGTACGTCTAAGTCAAGAGAAGATAATGGTTCATCAAGAAGTAATAATTCAGGATTTGTGAGTAAGGCTCTAGCCAAAACGACTCGCTGTGCTTCTCCGCCAGAAAGCGTTTCTATGGTTTGACTCTTCATTGCGTAGATGCCCATGTCCTTCATGATTTCATCTACTTCTTCCATCTTACGCTCTTTCTTTTTTCTATATGCAAAGAGAATGTTTCCAAGTACGTCTTTGTGTGGGAACAGTACAGGTCTTTGGAAAAGCATGCCAATGTTTCTTTGCTCTGGTTGGAGTTCATTCAAGATTTTACCATTGAGGTGAATTGTCCCAGAATCAGGTTGTACAAATCCAGCGATTGCTCGTAGCAAGGTTGTCTTTCCACATCCACTTGGTCCTAATACGACGAGGATCTCTCCTTCTGTTAAACGTAGATTACACTTCGAGAGGATGATGTTTTCATCATAAGAAAGTGTTAGTGATTGAATTTCGATTGTCATCAGAATCCTCCTCCTTGATGTTCTCTAAAGCGTTCTGTGATGACAAATAAGACGAAGGTTATCATCATCAAAAGAGAAGCAGTCGCCATGGCAACTGGTTCAACGAGTTGGAAATATTTTGGTCGAGCCATCAATTGGTCAACAAGAATAGGTAATGTGTCCCAAGAACCAGAACGTAAAAGAATCCACGATGCTCCAAATTCGCCAAGTGAAAAGGCGATGGAAAGTGTAGCGGCTACGACAAGTGAACTTTTCATCAAGGGGATTCGCACGTTTATGAATCGCTGGAAGTTTGAATATCCAAGCATTGCAGCAGTTTCATCATAACTTGAATCAAGACTCCTGAGAGCGGGGAGGAGGATTCGAATTACAAAGGGAGTTGTAAGCATTGCATGGGGTATTACTGGAAGTCCATACCATTGGAAGAGTTCTGGCCATATCTTGAGTACACCAAGTAAAACGCCTAATCCAACCATGACGCCAGAGAGTGCCAAAGGAAGCATTGAGAGTACATCGATTGCCATCGCTGTTTTCTTCTTACCCTTTGATTCGAAAGCATGGATTGATGAGGCAACAGCATATCCAAGAAGAACGGATACCAACATACATGCTATTGCATAAACGATCGAATTTGATAATGCTTCTATTGCTGATACATATGTCAAATCTCCAGTAAGTGCAATGTCCCACGCTTCTGTACTCCATCGATACGATTCATTGCTACGATCTCTGATTCGTACTGACGAAAGCAACATGGATACTAACGGGGCAAGTGCGAAGACGAGGGACAAAGAGACGCCTATTCGTGCAACACGTGATGGTTTTCCTGCTGTTTTTCGTGAAAAGGATTCAGAGACAATATCATTTGTTATTGCCTTCTTTTGTTCCCAATAACCTGCAAGGCCAAGTGCGAAAAGAAGGATTATTCCTTGTAATGTCGCTCCGCCGAGTACGAGTAAACTCGCTTCAGTTCTGTAATTAGGGATGCCAGCAGCCCCTCCTTCCACTGCCATCAACGCTTCGAGAGTCCACATGTCAGGGGCTAACCAGCGAACAAGAGCAAAGGAGGTGAATGAAAATATGAATGTGAAAATAAATGCAGAGGCGATAGAGGTTCTCAACATTGGCCACCAAAAATATCTTACTCTATTTAATCGAGTTCTTCCGATTGGTAGTAAGCGAATCGACTCCTCAAATCGAGGAGGAATTGTTGCGATTCTTGGTTCGACAAAACGGATGACTAAAGCGAGATTAAACCAGGCATGAGCAAGTAATAGAGCGATAATATGCCCCGAGTTTTCGATTCCAGTTGTACTTGATAATCGACCAATGAAACCACTCTCAAATCGAAGATCAATCCCAATTGATTCAATGGGACCTCCAGTTTTGAATAGGGCAAGGAAACCCATTGCTGCTACGATTGTTGGTGTTACGAAAGGAAGCGTGAGTGCAGCTCTGATTATATTCAGATGCTTCCACTGATGCCTGCCTAACCACCATGCTATGGGCAAGCCGATTGCAATCGTAAGGGCTGCGGATAGAATTGCTTGTATGAATGAGAAGTAGAGTGCTTCGCTTCCCAATGGATGATCGGATAGAGAAAGGATTGCAGAGAACGGGGATGAACCTGTCACATCCATTAATCGTTCAACAGCAAGCCATATAGGGATGAGAATCAATCCCAAGTATACCAAAATGGGAACACTTCGGACATTACGTAATACCATGACTTCAACTCATATTGAGTTCGTTGAATCTCGCCACTCTTTGAGCCAATCTTCCATTTCTAGACCAATACGATCCATTTCAATGGTTGATGGTTGCGATGGGACAAGGCTGTGATATCTGTACCCATTTGCTTCAGGAAGGTCTTGACCATCCAGGACAGAATACATCAAATTATTTTCTGGCATGTTGATGTTCACCTCGTCACTGAGTAGGAATTCAATGAATGCATTTGCAGCATTACTGGCTCCACCTCCGTTGACAAGTGCAGCATACTCAACTTGAGAGAATGAAGCAAAATCAATATCCACAGCAGAAGAAAGCGTTGAATTTTCCGAATAATATGCTTCGACTCCAGGAGAGTGGCAGTAAGATACTGTTAGCCATGCATCGCCGAGGTGACTCTCAAACTCTGTAGCATATCCTCCAGTATAGTGAGTCTCGTATGCTTCAGTCCAGCCGCTGGTGAAAATCGCATCATTATCTGCCATATCGGCCCACCAATCAAACGCAGTTGTATCGCCCGATTGTTGTTCGAAATAATCGATGGTTGCGACCATAAATGCTCTCCCAGGCGATGAGGTTACTGGGCTTGGGAATGCAGTCCTTCCCCCCCATTCTGGCCCTGTAAGTTCTTCGAGAGAAGATGGGAACGAAATGTTGTTTTCACTCAATGCTTGAGTATCCGCATTTAGGCAGATGTAGCCTTGATCGAACGGCACTGCTTTCATTCCATTGTACGGTTGTGTTGCTTTGGAGTCAAGTTCAGGAATTACTGCATCATGATCGGCAAGAAGATCGAATTGTAATGCAGTTTGTAAGTACGTATTGTCGAGGCCGAGTGCCAAATCAGCTTGTGGGTTATCTTTCGTGAGTAAGAGAAGTTCAAGGATACCTCCGGCATCGCCCGTACGAATCATCTCAATTTGGACACCTGTTTGGTTGGTAAATATATTGAGCACATCATCCGAGAGTGCATTTATGTCGTACGTGACAATTGTGAGCACACAATCGTTACCAGTATCTCTTCCTTCGTTGCAAACGAGTTCTTCGTTAGAAGTACCAAGACACCCACTAAACGGAAGGCTGACCATCAATAAGGAAACTAGAACATGACATTTCAGTTCGAACCCTCCAATGCATGGATAAGATTGTGGCATCGGTCGACGACTTCGAGTGGATTGCTTGCTAAGACGTAGAGGGAAGGTTCCCATCCGAAATCTCCAATGTCTAGGATTGCATCAATCGCACCGTCCATTTGTTCGATACCGTCTCTATCCCCGTCTGCAAGAACCCATCCGAGCTGGTCGCATGCGTCTCGAACCGCATCAATATCAGTTCCGTCGTGATCGCCTGGAGGTCTAATGTTGATGATGGAGTTCTTACTCGAATCCATCTTATGAACGTCCAGCAATATTCCTGCGAGAGTTTTTGATGAACCGAACTCTGGCCGACTATGGGTTCTCAAAACATTCCCTACGGCAGTGATCTTCCCTGGAATTGATGCAACATCGTCTGTTGAGGTAGCACTTTCCATGCAAGATGCAATATTCAATCCAACTTGAGGCAGGACGGGTAGAATCAACTTAGAATCAAGACGACTGACTGCCCACTCCAGTCGACGAATCATAGCTTGTTCCTTTTGATTCGCCTCCAAATCCATTCCAGTGAAGGTTTTGTCATATCGAAGAACTTGATTGTTGCCAAACTGGAATTCAATGACAAAACGTTGTCGAAGAAGCGATTCTTCTGGACCAATAGAAATCAAACCAGAAGCAATTTCTTTTGCCCATCCATCAACCGTGAGGGCATCAGCAGACCCTGGAAGGTCAATAATTGGCTTTTGATACTGACGGGATACAGTGCTTTGGGTTGTGCCTAACATGGCTGCTATGTCCATTTGAGACCATCCTTGGGAACGTAATTCACGTGATAGTTGCATATGTAATCGATTGAGCCATTTGTCGCCATTCTCTCCAAGCATGTTGTTACGAAATGACCCAAGTTATTCAACCTATTTATCAAATCATGCATCATGCATATATTATTTGACATTGTGATTGAACAGGGACGTTCAAAGACTTCATGGAGCACCGTTAGAATCATGGGAGCAGAAACATTTCTCGATGAGGTCTTGGTCCGAGTCAAAGATTTCTTGAATCGTTCACAACAAAGTGATGCTATTTGCGATAGCCTGCCTCATGCTTCACTTCGAAAGACAATGGATCTGAAACTTCCTATGGAAGGCCATGGGATTCAGGCTGCTCTCGATGATATTGAATCTGTTCTTCGCCATTCAGTCCACACGACTGCACCTGGATTCATGAATCCACTCTGGGGTGGCTTGTCAATTGCTTCGATTGCTGGTGAATTGGTTACAGCTGCGACAAATACTGCGATGTATACCTATGAGATTGCGCCCGTCGCTACGCTCATCGAATCAACAATTTTGACTCGTATGGGGGAACTGGCAGGATTTTCCTCCTCTAAAGGGACCTTGACTACAGGTGGTTCGAATGGCAATCTGCTTGGCTTATTGTGTGCGAGACAGTCCATGGATCCCAAATCCTCTTCTCTCGGCTTTGATGGGAGGAATTCGGTTGTTTTTGTCTCTGAAGAAGCGCATTATTCGTATAGCATAGCGGCCAATGTAATCGGAATAGGGCACTTGAATTTGATTAAAGTCTGTTGCGATGAAGATGGACGCATGCGTCCTGATGCCCTCGAAGATGAGATTGAACGGTCTCTTCAGGCGGGGCAGCGTCCATTCGCAGTTCTTGCAACGAGTGGAACGACTGTAAGAGGTTCATTCGATCCTCTTCGCCCACTGGCAGAAATCTCTCATAAACACAATCTGTGGATGCACGTCGATGCTGCATGGGGCGGTGCTTGTTTGCTTTCAAATCAATACCGTTCCTTGATGGATGGACTCGAACTTGCTGATAGTTTTTGCTGGGATGCCCACAAAATGATGGGTGTACCGTTAATCTGTTCTGCCTTTGTCGTTAAGGACGCAAAGATTCTGCGCCAAGTTTGCTCAACTGGCACTGAAGCACATTACTTGTATCACGGTGAGTCTGAAAACGTTGATCTTGGTCGCTACTCTCTTCAGTGTGGACGCCGGAATGACGCTTTGAAACTCTGGTTAGCATGGCGTGAAATTGGGGATGCAGGTTGGGGTTCTTTGGTTGATCGATTCATGGAACTTGCAACGTACCTCGAAATGAAAGTAGAGGCAACACCTGAATTAGAAATGGCTTCGTCACGTATGTGGACGAACGTTTGCTTCCGCTATGTAGGAAGCACTCCCTCGGAAGGACTCAACGAACTGAATGTAGAATTACGTCACAGGTTACTGCAAGATGGACGATTTATGGTGAGCAAAAGCACCATTGATGGGCAGATTATTCTTCGTTCCGTTATCTCAAACAATCAGATTACGGAACAGAGTCTTGATTCTTACATTGAACGCATTGTGGAATTGGGACAAGATATCGAGAGAGGTCTTCCCTCTCAGTAGTGCATAAAGGAAAACTTGAGAACCAGAACGGAGTGGTGGAAATATGAGCAACGGTGAACCTGTGAGAACAGCTCTTTTTGAGGAACATAAAACGATGGGTGGAAATCTTGTCGACTTTCATGGGTTTGAATTGCCCATCTGGTATTCGAACATCAAGTCCGAACATCTCGCAACACGAGAAGGTGCTGGAATATTCGATGTATCACACATGGGCACTTTCCGTTTCTCAGGTGAACGCGTCTTAGAGTGGCTTCAATCCTGCGCAACACAGAATGTGACAGCAGTTTCACCTGGGCGATGTGCTTACACTCATTTTCTCGATCATGATGGATTCATTATTGACGATATGATTTTTGCAGTCGTTTCAGAAACTGAGATACTTGGAGTTCCAAACGCCTCCATGATCGGCGTGATGTGGGACTGGTTCCACCAACACAACCCGGGGGAAATGGGTGTGAGCCTGGAAAACCTTTCTCCATCGATGTCCATCATTGCTCTTCAAGGTCCAACAAGCAAAGAGGTGTTGGACTCCGCATTTGGTGAAGGGCAACATGTAGGGCGCTTCCGTTGGAGTAATTTCTCTCAAAACATTCTTGGCGTTACTGGATGGATTCAAGGAACAGGTTACACAGGCGAAGCCGGATACGAAATATTTGTTCCCAACGAAGACGTCGTTACCGTATGGAGAGCTCTCGCAGAAGCAGGAGCAACGCCGGTTGGATTAGGTGCAAGAGATACGCTTCGATTGGAAAAGGGGTACCTCCTTTCCGGAGTTGATTTCCTTTGGCCTGGATTGGACGATGGTTCTCACACCTTCCTTGCAAGAGATTCTTGGGAGACCAACGTACCGTTTGGCTTGGACCTCGATCATGAATTCACTGGTAAATCACGAGTCGTTTCTCATTCCGATTCTGACGCACGCTGGTGGGGTATCAAGTATCTCGAACGAGGCCCACTCCCGCGTCCTGGTAAAGGAGTTACGACTCTTGACGGTGCCCTAATCGGAGAACTGACTTCTGGAGCTCCTTCTCCATCGATGGGTAATACCGGTATCGGGATTGGTTACATTTCCGGTGTCAAAGAAGGTGACGAGGTCTTGATTGCTGCTAGTCCAAGGTCTTCGGTCAAAGCCGTCATTGTCCGTCCTCCATTCGTTTGAATCGCATTGGAACTCCTGATGGCTCAATGACGAATATTATGAGCGCTACGCGATTGGTTCAATACACCTGCGGAGGTGCTTTTGAATGGTTGACCAACTCCCAAATCTAGGACGAGAAAAAGAAATGCTTCAAGAAATGGGTTTCGACTCCATTGATGCTTTGTTTGCAGATGTTCCTGCGGGCGTTCGTATGAACGAAGATTTACCTCTCCCAGATGCTCAAAGTGAAGAAGAATTACTTGCTGATGCAAAGCGGCTCCTTGGTTCAAATGTCGCACTTGGCGACCGTGTATCGTTTCTCGGTGCAGGGCTGTATCGGAATTTCGTTCCATCAAGCGTGTTCCAATTGATCACACGTGGAGAATTCCTCACTTCATACACACCATATCAGCCTGAAGTTTCTCAAGGAATGTTACAAGCAATGTGGGAATTCCAGTCGCTCATTTCAGAATTGATTGCCATGCCAGTGACAAACCTCTCTCTCTATGATGGGTCAACTGCTGCTGCTGAGGCGATTACGTGCGCAGTTCGTGTTCACAATCGCAAAGCAGAACAGAAAAATACAGTCTACATCTCAGAACTAACACCTCCCGACCGTTGTTCAGTCATACACAATTATTGTCAAGGTGCAGGTATTGAAATTAAGACATTGAGTCATCATGAAAACGGACTCATCAATCTTGAAGACGTAAAGAACGCTGCTGGCTCCTGTGCCGTTTATGTTGAACAACCAAATCCTCTCGGTATTATCGATGGTGGTTATCCTGCATTAAAGGAAATCATTGGAGACAATACAGGTTTAATCGTCGCTATCCAGCCAATTTCACTGGGATTAATCGAAGCACCAGGGAATTATGGTGCTGATATTGTTGTTGGTGAAGGCCAGCCTCTTGGCAGCCCAATCACAGCAGGTGGCCCAATCTATGGAATCTTCGGATGCACCAAGCCCTACTTGCGCTTGATGCCAGGACGAATTGTTGGACGAAGCATTGATGTTGATGGAAAAGAGGCGTACTGCCTCACCCTTTCAACTCGCGAACAACACATTCGTCGTCATCGTGCAACATCAAACATCTGTACGAACGAGACACTCATTGCTCTCATGGGTGCGATGCACATGTCACTTCTTGGACCAGAAGGTCTCGAAGAACTTGCAATACGTAACATGGCAGCATGCACCTTTGCTAAACAGAAACTTGGTTCGATAGAGGGGTTGTCGATTGTTCATCACACACAATCTCACTTCAATGAGTTTGCAATCGAAGTTCCAAACACTGGGAAAGATTGTTTGACATATCTTGAGAGCAAGGGGATTATTGGTGGATTCGACCTTTCATGGTGGTATCCTGAACAACCCAATCGTTTGTTGCTTACCTTCACTGACCAGACTTCTGGTGATGATATCGAGCGACTCGCAACTGAACTTCAGTCGTGGGTAAGTGAGGTGGTTGCATGAGCCATCTTTTCGATCATCATGGAGCTCCTGGAAAGGGTTATGCTCAACCAAAACCACTTCTCGCTGGTTCAGAACTATCTCTTCCAAATAATTTGGTTCGCAAGAGCCTTCCTCGATGGCCACGCCTTTCAGAGCCAGAAATGGTTCGACACTACACTTGGCTTTCAAAGAGAAACTTTGGAATTGATACTGGCTTTTACCCGCTTGGTTCCTGCACTATGAAGCACAATCCTCGTGTCAACGAAGTTATTGCCCAATTGCCAGGTATTGCAGATATTCATCCACATCAACCAGAACATCAAATCCAAGGTTTGCTTTCGATTTACTACGAAATGCAAGAAATGCTTTCAGTATGTGCGGGTATGGATGCAGTTACGCTACAACCCGTTGCTGGAGCACAAGGTGAATTCACTGCAGTTCGCTGCTTCCAAGAATATTTTAGATCTCGAGGGGAACTTCAGAGAACCAAGGTCATTGTCCCAGATTCAGCCCACGGAACCAACCCGGCAAGTGCCGCAATGGCAGGATTTGAAATCATTGAAATCCCAAGTAAAATCGATGGACGTATCGATCTTGAGGCACTTCGAGCAGTCGTTGGTGAAGACACAGCCGCAATGATGATTACGAATCCAAATACGCTCGGTTTGTTTGAACATGACATCGCTGAAGCATCTGAACTTGTTCATGGAGTTGGCGGACTCATGTACTACGATGGTGCGAACTTCAATGCAATTCTTGGAAGAACAAGTCCTGGTCTGATGGGCTTTGATGCCGTTCACTACAATCTGCACAAAACCTTCAGCCAACCTCACGGTGGTGGCGGTCCAGGTTCAGGCCCAATTGGTGTAAAACAACATCTTGCACCGTTTTTGCCAACCCCAATCGTATCTCGAAGAGGAGCAATTGAATCTGAACTGGAACAAGCAGTCGACGAATTTTGGTACACATGGCACGAGCCCGAACATACAATCGGTAAGGTACAGCAATGGCATGGCAATGCTGGTGCGATCATTCGTTGCTGGGCATACTACCGCCGATATGGAAAGGAACTTCGAACAATGTCTGAACATGCGGTATTGAACGCTAATTACCTACGCCATGCAATTCATAGAGAAGCGAAAGCAGCTGGTGTCGATCACATGTTCGTTGATGGAGCAGAGACTGTTGTTGCAAAACACGAATTCACACTCTCTCTTGCACCTGCAAAGGAAGCACTTGGTATCAGTGCAATGGACGTTGCCAAAGGATTGCTCGATATGGGATACATGGCTCCAACTGTGTATTTCCCATTGGTCGTTCCAGAATGCATGATGATTGAACCGACTGAAACAGAATCAAAGGATACGCTCGATACGTTTGCTGAAGATTTCGCTAAGGTGTTGCAAGTGGATGCTGAAACATTGCATAATGCTCCAATCACAACACCAGTTCGACGTGTTGACGAAGTCTATGCTGCCAGAAATCTATGCTTGCATCATCCATTCGATGAATGACGGTTAAATTCAATCGGCTCCTGAGTAAATTGAAGCACCTCCCACGTAAGTTGAGATGAATGAACAAGCATAGCAAAACCAATCAAAATCACCTCAAGAAGTGTCCAAACCCAGGATATCGTCGCAATTGAGACGACGATTGTCGTGGCAAGAATCATCAAACCAATCAGACTAATCTTTGGTTTGAATCGAACAACAATCTGTTGTTCCATTTGTATTATACTCAACGAAATCATTTGGAGCCATCCCTTTCGAAGGATGAGTGTGTGGCCTGAATTTTGGATTTCAACATATGGATGCTCTCCTAAACGGGCGAGAAAATCTTCTCTCGAGGAGGCGTATACTTGTTCCATTCTAGTGTTAGTTGATTATGCTATGACTTAATCTCATTGCCTATATCCAACAATCAAATGAAGTGGGAGTTCTTCGCAATGACATGGTTGGATTGTTTGTTGATGGTTGGTTCCCCTCAGAGGAACGCCCTGTCATGATGATCCCTCTCTTCACAATGGCTTGGTCTCTTTTCACTCTTGTTTGTCCGATTTTACTCTTGATCTCAGGAAAATATACTCAACTTGTCCCATGGTTCATCATGGCCTCAATTCTCCTTCTAGGATTCGCCCTCTTCTCGACGATGTCTCAAAGAAGAGTCCTGATACTTCATCGGGGAGTACATCTTAGTGGGGTTCTTATGGCTGCAGTTATCATTCTAACATTCATTGATTCAGTGTTATCATGGGTGCCTTTGGGACTTGCTTGGATGCAATTTGCTCTAACATACCATGTCACTAACAGAACAGTTGCAGGTTTTGGCGTTCAGTTCCGTCACAAGTGGAATCCAAAATCTCTTCTTGAGATATCTCCAATCCAAAAAGGCCAATGGCATTTACTCAACACAAGAGCATCAAATGGATTGATGGGTATTCTACGAAAAAAGGGGTCCATTGGGGCTTTGTACTGCACTTTTGAAGAGGATGGCTGCTGGCTCCATCTCGACATTTTTAGCAAAGAATTCTTTGATCTAAATGGCATTCTCATCGAAGAAGAGTGAGTTTATTTTTGTAGGATGGTCAAGGGTCATCTAAAAGAACCATCCGCGACGGGGAAGATACATGGATGTGACCATCTTACTCGGTTCCAAATCGGACATGCCTATTGCTGAAAAGTGTACTAAAATCCTCAACCATTTTGGTGTAGATTATCAATTACGTGTAGCTTCTGCTCATCGTTCCCCGAAATTCGTTGAAGAAATTATACATCAAGCCGAGGAAGATGGATGCAAAGTATTCATTGCAATGGCAGGTCTTGCCGCTGCTTTACCAGGTGCAGTTGCTGCTTTGACCACAAAGCCAGTGATTGGAGTTCCATGTGGAGGAAAGGTTCCATTCGATTCACTCCTTTCAATTGTTCAACTTCCTCCTGGTGTACCCGCAGCTACTGTCGGTGTTGACCGTGGAGACAATGCTGGACATCTTGCAGTACAGATGTTGGCTCTTATCAATGATGATATGGCTCAGAAATTAGTTCAAGATAAACTCGACCAAATTGAACGTGTCCTAAAGATGGATCGTGAAGTAAACGGCGGGGTTTGAAATGTTTGATGCACCTGAATTCATCGAAGAATCGATTGAGCAAATGAAAGCTACAATCGATGATATCGCAATCATTGCGTGTTCAGGTGGTGTCGATTCAACCGTAGCAGCCGTTATTGCTAGCAAGGCTGTCGGAAATCTCCTGCACTGCGTCTATGTCGATACAGGCTTCATGCGTAAGAATGAGACTGAAGAAATCGAAAGAATGCTTTCCGAGCAAGGAATCAATCTCGTTACAGTAAAGGCGGCTGATAGATACTTTGAGGCGCTTCAAGGAGTTACAGAACCTGAGGAAAAGCGTAAGGTCATCGGAGAACTTTTTATTCGAATCTTTGAAGATGAGCAAAAGAAATGTGGTGCTAAGTACCTCGTTCAAGGAACAATCGCTCCAGATTGGATTGAATCTGGTGGCGGTGTCCGTGACACCATAAAATCTCATCACAATGTTGGAGGATTGCCAGAGGACATGACTCTCGAAGTAGTCGAACCTCTACGTGACCTCTACAAGGATGAAGTTCGAGAACTTGCAAGAGAACTGGATATCATCGTTGCAGAACGTCAACCCTTCCCTGGGCCTGGACTTGCCGTACGAACCCTTGGAGAACTCACTCCAGAGCGTGTAGCGGTGGTAAGAGAGGCATGTGCGATTGTCGAAGAAGAATTCGAAGCAGCAGCAGCTGCAGGTGAAATGGAACTTCCTTGGCAATACTTCGCTGCTCTTCTTCCTGTCAGATCTGTTGGAGTTCATGGCGACGTTCGTGCCTATGGTGAAACCGTGGTCGTTCGAGCTGTCAAAAGCATAGACGGAATGTCTGCTCGATATTCTGAAATCCCTCACGCAATCCTGCAAAAGATCAGCACACGCATTACCAATGCAGTAAAGGGCGCAGTAAATCGTGTTGTGTACGATATTACGCACAAACCACCCGGTACAATCGAGTGGGAATAGAGGCGCCGATTGTGGGGCTCGAACCCACGACCTTGGGATTAACAGTCCCACGCTCCACCAGCTAAGCTAAATCGGCGATTTTTCCCAACAACATCTCCTTTATGACGGCTTCCATTGAATCAAGAACTACGAGCAGTTCTCAATTGTGATGGTTTCAAGGATTCGCGAACCGTCTTTGACTTGGTAATCACTGACCGAAATTGCATCCTTCAAGCGTTGTAAAAGGTGTATGTCGAAGCCATAATCTGCGTCAAGCGTCATAATCGCTTCACCTTCTTCGACATGATGTGAGACTTTTTTATGCAACTGAATTCCAATTCCGTGATTAATTTCTTGTCCTTGTTGAGAACGGCCAGCGCCTGCTTCACAGAGAACTTGGCCAAGAATAAGCGCATCGATATCAGCGATGTGACCAGTTTGTTCAGCCTTCAACACATACTGTTGGGGCCCCTTCGGAAGAACGCTCCATGGATCTTGGAGAAGTTGGTCTGCAACATCTGTCTCAACACCTTGTCGAATCAACATCTCTCTAAATTCATTGAGAGCAGTGCCGTTTTCAATGACCTCTTCAAGATCAAATCCAAGTGCCTTCCCTTGAGCATAGACCAACTCCATTGTATCTTCTGGTCCCATTCCTTTCAAGCATTGAATTGATTCATAGATTTCATGACTATTTCCAAGCCAGTTACCGAGCGGATGATCCATTTGAGTCAATTGGGCTGTGACATTGATGCCCAGTTGTGTGCCAACCTGAACCATTGATACGGCTAATTCGCGTGCTTTTTCTGAATGCTGCATGAATGCTGCTCTACCATACTTGACATCCAATACAAGTGAATGAATCCCTTCTGCAGCTTTCTTGGATAGGATTGAGGCTGTGATTAATCCAATGCATGGTACTGTAGCAGTGACGTCTCGAATGGCATAAAGAATTGAATCAGCAGGAGCAATCTCATTTGTTTGTCTGGAGATGAAGCAAGGGTTTTGCTTCATAGCCTCTATACTCAATCCAGTATCAAATCCAGGTATTGATTCTAATTTATCGATGGTTCCACCAGTATGTGCCAGTCCTCTTCCTGCAAGCATTGGTACTGTCGCTCCACACGCTCGAAGTGCTGGTGCGAGAATAATGCTCATTTTGTCACCAACGCCTCCAGTTGAATGCTTGTCCACCGCTGCTGGGTTGAGCGGTAATGATTCACCACTTTCAAGCATTGATGTTGTTAAGTGATAGGTCTCTTCAGAATTGAGTCCATTGATTTGACAAGCCATCAAAAAGGCTCCAATCTGCTCATTTGGTATTGCTGAAAGGTTCTCAATAAACCAAGAGAGTTCTTCCTGTGAAAGGATGCCTCCATCTCTTTTGGTTGCAAGTAAGGTGGGGATGTGCATGACGTCAACTCATTCTGATGCTAAGCCGATTTCAACGAGACGTTGATGGAGATATTCTCCGGCTGTAATCGATTGGTAAGAGGAAACGCCTCCTGTTCGGAAAACAAATTCTTTCCGCGGTGTCAAATCGATTTCATTTCTTGGATGAACGAACATCGGCATGGAAAAACGTCGTTGTGTAGGGTCTCCTGGGTTAACCACACGGTGAGTTGTTGATTTGAATAAACCGTTTGTTAGGTTCTGAATCATGTCACCAGAGTCAACGATAATCTGCTCATGATTTCCTTTGACATCAATCCATGTCCCATCATGATCCATAACTTGTAATCCTGCAGCGGTTGCAGTCATTAACAACGTAATCAGATTGATGTCTTCATGTGCAGCAGAACGTACAGCACCTTCTGGAGTGGACTCATCAAGAGGCGGATAATGGATGATCCTCATGATGGTATTCCCATCCTTGGCCATTTCAGGTAGCCAAGATTCATCATGGCCGAGATATGTGCTGCAAGCACTAAGCAGCATGGTCGATATTGCTTCCATTTTGTCGTAGAGTGAGTCTACATTCACTTCGAATTCAGGTAAATGCTGCGATGGCCAATTGTTCGCGGGATATGTCAAATCGCTTTCACTGCCTTGATTCCCTCTTCCTGTCTGCCAAAATTCTTTCAAATCAGGAGCAGGATTGTTCTTTGCATGTTCAATCCCAAATGCGGTATAGCCTCTTTGATGAGAAATTTCTGGACGAAGATACAATCGCTTTGTCTCTTCATCAAGGTTGAAGAAATTCTCAGCTTGCAGATACGTCTCTTCGATGTGACTCAGGTCAATGCCATGATTTACTAAAGCAAAGAATCCGATGTCAGCAAGAGAGTCTCCAACGGTTTCAATGAACGCCATACGACGGGTCTCATCACCTGACAGAAAGTCCTGTAAATCTGCTACAGGCAACGGTCTTGACAAAGGTGTCACCCCTAGTTGTCTCGAAGTTTAGAAAGAAGTCGAAGCATTTCGAAGTACAACCAAAGAACAGTTACGAGAATCCCGTAAGCACCCCACCACTCTTGTTGCTTAGGAGCGCCCATTCGCACACCTGCCTCAATCATGCCAAAGTTAGAGATGAGCATCAGGGATGCAACGACAATAATAAACAGACTAATTCCTATGCCAATAGGTCCACTGCTGTGTAGGAAGGGGATGGAAACTCCTGGAATGAACATGAACATTATGCTAATGAAATAAATGAACATAATCGACGCAGTAAGAGAAAAGACAATCTTGTTGAATGTAGGTGTAGGTCGTATGATCCGCAATGAGTAAATGGTCAGCATTGCACCTATGACACCGAGTGTCGCTAAACCTGCTTGGATAGCAATTCCAGGATACATCAATTCAAAGAACAAAGTAAGGGGACCGATGAAGAATCCTTCCATGAACGCATAGATCATGACAGGTGTTTGAGGATTTGATGGGCGTGAGAACATCAGGTACAGACCGATTCCAATTGTGCCAACCATTCCGAAAATCATCATTGGAAAAAGGAGCCCAGGGACAATGAATCCGAGCACAACTGTACCGAGTGCTGAAATGGTCATTAATCCAAACAGAATACCTATTTTCTGCAGTGTTCCTTCGAAAGTCATTCGGTTGTTTCCAGAGATTGTATTCCAGAACTTTGGTTGAAATACGGGGTTGCTCGAACTGTAAGCCATAACCTAACCATAGTGCGGTCCTTTGTGAAGGTTACGCGTCTCAAGGCTGTTCAGACATCTGTTGTTGGTAGTATTCTTCCAACTGGTCAAGACTCCAACCCATGTCGACATACTTCTCCACCATTGCCTCATCCCATCCTGGGAATCGTTCAAGGTCTTGAGTTGAAACTTCACTTTGAGTATCTGGTGCTTGGCCATCAAGAATAGGTTGATCCCATGTGGCATTCGAACCAATCACTGCGTTCAATTCTTCCTCTTCAATCCAATCTTTAACTTCAGATTTATTTTTGCGAGTTCGTATAATTCCATTGGTTGCACCGATGAGTAACAACGCTCCACCGAGCATCAACAAAAGCATGAATGTGGCACCCATGCCTTCTTCTGCTTCACCGCTTGAATCACCGGCGTTTTGATTGAGTTGTGAAAGAGAACAACCATCGACATCAGTAGGTGTGTTTGCCGGCGTATCTGGACAATCATCATCATCATTCAAGACACCATCATTGTCATCATCAGTTGATTGGTTTGTGGTATCGTTGGTTTGGTTGCCTGATGGGTCCGGAGTAATGCCTCCAAGGTCACATCCTAGTGCATCTGCTTCATTGACACCATCGCCATTTGCATCTGCCATGTTGATTGCATCGTATGGAGAGACATCAGTAACTCCAGGGTCAAGTGCGGTTGTCTGAGCCCAAGCTACTTCGATTTGATCCAAGATACAATCGCCATCAGTATCTTGCGACAATGGATTTCCTCCTAAGACGTATTCGTCATAGTTCGAGAGTGTATCGCCATCGACGTCAATGCTACCTTCGAGTGTCGTACCAAACATTGCTATTGTTCTGTTCAAGCCGTTTCCAACTTCCCAAATATCAGGCAATCCATCGTTGTCGGTATCAGTTACATTGTCTAGGCGATTCCAGTCAGCATACCATGAGTCGATGTAGGGTGTTGCAATTTCAGCAGAATCGACAATTAGCCCCATCTCTCGGTTACGAACCATTGCAGAATCGCCCCAGTTGATGCTCGAGATAAGAACAGATGTACCGTCGACAATTGCTCCTTTGTTGTGCAATTTCGAAACATCATCATCCTCACTCATGATGATTGCAGAGACATCCCAGCCATTGGTTTGATTCCAATCGTTGTTCATTCTGTCAACGATGTCTTGGATATCCTCGTCCAAGTATGCTCCGTTGATGATAAGACGGATTGAAACATCTCGTTGTGCAGCATCTTCAAGTGCGTTTACAACTGGATTTTCGCCCCAGCCCCATTGCCAATCAAGATCGAGATATTGCAATGAGAGCAAGATTTCATCATCAGCATTTTCGATCATGCTGGTTAATCCTTCCACACAATCATCAGGGCATGTCAACAATGTACCGGAGTATGTTCCAGTGAAAGTAGGTGCAGAATCTCCGACGATTGTTCGAACATCAGGCATAGAGTAACTGTTAGTTGGAGGCGTAGATGATACAGGCATGACATACATTGAATCTTCATCAAATGCCATGTGCTCTAAAACAGTCTGCGCAAGTTCTTGGCTGTGGACAATCATACTCCAGTCTCTGTTACCACGTTGGCCAGGCGGTGGGAGTGATGCATCCTTCCAGTTTCCAGAACCAATCCACACGGATGCTTCGTCTTGAACTGCAACCTTTGCGTGAAGGTAGAGGTAAGGGTCATCTCCACTTCCACCAAACCATGAAACATCGATTCCAGCCTGCTTGAGTTCGTATGCATATGATGCTTGAGTTTCACGATCGTTCGTGTTCCACCATTGTTCTACTTCGTTTAGGACGACAACGACGGTAACGCCACGGTTGTGTGCATCAATGAGAGCCTGAGTAAGGTCCATAGATTGAAGTTGATACAGATGCAAATGAAGTGAAGTTTGTGCTTGACCAACCCATGCCAGAACATCCACGAGCCCATCGTGAGGTCCGAGAAGTGGTTGAATCATTGTTGCATCGGAGAACGTGAGGTCAGTACAGAAATCACTTGCTCCAAGACGTCCCCAGCGCTGATGCCAATCCATTGATTGGTTTGTATCAGTCATTGTTCCGCATCCATCGCCTCTGTACAGGATTAAATTGTCAATTCCATTTACTGGTTCTGTAAGAGCAACGCCAGACCATCCTTCAGCATCGACAGGGCCGTTGCCATAGACAATAGTATCTGCGACTTGTCCAGTTGGGTGGATGAGTTGCAAGGCCATGCCGCTGTCGAGAAGGTAAATTGGAGAACTCATTGCCACATTCATGTCGATAATGGTTCCATCTTCATACAATGCAAGACCAGATACATCGTTCGTTAATTTAACAGATGATCCAGCGGCAACCTGAAGATTGGTAATGGTCGCAGTATATTCAGTACTATCTGCTGCTGTACGTCGAATTTGCCATCCATTGAGGGTTGCATCTTCTTCTCCACTGTTGGTGATTTCAAAGAATTCTAATTCTGAAGAAATCGACGAGGTACCATCCCACATGAGTGATGTAAATTTGATTGCATCCTGAGAAGCGATCATGGTTGCATCTGGTTCTGCGGTGCCAGGAGTTGGCCATGCATACTCAACCCATTCAGAATTCGTAATGTTGTAACCGTAAGTAACACAGTTGCTTGCGAGGAATTCAGGTGATGGAGATGCACTTGTGACAAGTTCACCATCGGGATTGAGTAATGTAAGTACTCCAGCATCTTCAAGAGAACCACCGAATATATCGTATGTTAATTCAACAACGCTTCGCTGTCCTGCTTCGATTGTGGTGTTGTTTTCGGCATGATTCCAAAGCATACTTGAGTCAACAAACTGTCTTCCCATAAGTGGGTTCGAGGTGTAATCCATGCTTACTCTCCAACGGCTTAGGTTGACCTGTTCTGTACCCGTATTGTAGAGTTCAATCCAATCTGCAGCTGGAGAAAATTCTGAATCATCGCAAGATGAAGCGATTTCTGTGATCACAATCGATTCGGATTCAGTGTATTCTGACCATACAGGATTTGCACTTCCGGGTGTAGCCCATGCACTGTTGACCCAGTCGTCCAATCCCCATGTGGTGGATGTTGTAGGTGCGTTAGCACCGGCTTGTCCAGCACCAGCATGAGTTTCTGTGTTGTTGATGAGGGAACCGCCCTCGAGAGTCGTTGTCCATTGGGCAGTATGAGCAATTGCTCCATTTCCATCAATGAGATTGATTTGATCGGGTGTGGTGTGCTTAAGGTAAAATTGGGATGTACCGTTTAAGGCAATTAGTGTTGTTTCACCAGGAGCCAAAATTGTTGTTGACTTCATTGGCATGTTATATTGGTGCAACATGAGGTTTCGATTTGCTGCTGACAATCTCCAACCTGCCACATCCACTTCTGTAGAACCATAATTGTGCACTTCAATCCATTCACCACCAGGGTATGATTCCGAGTCGGAACCTACAGCGTCAGGAAGTAACTCTGTGATTCGGACATCACCAGTTGTTGCAGTTGGTACTGGCTCTGGTTGCCCAGGTGTTGGATAGAGGGATGGTGACCATGCATCGACGTAGTTTGTACTACGTAGAAGCGAGATGTTCGGTCCGTAATTTGTGGCATACCATGCCATGTCTATCATCATGGAAGAGGCATCGAGCAATATGAGGTGATTGTAATTGTCCCAGAGGCGTGTATCGGCAGTAAATTCAACGATTCGTCGTTCTCCTGATTGAATAGTTGTGCTCCCCTGAGAGCTGTTTGCAGCAATTGTTCCAGGGTCGAGGAAGGTTTGATTGCCCATACCGTCGATGATTGACCATCCGTTGAGGTCAATGTCGCTTGTTCCAGTGTTGAGTAATTCAATCCATTCACCCATAGGTGATGCGTTACCATCATTGTTTGAGACAGGCATGATTTCATTGAAACCTACAGATCCTGAGGCTGTAATGGAATCAAGAGTCGGGATGTTTGTGGAATTTGGTGATGGATAAGTCGAGATGACCCACATTCCACCAGCAGGATTTTCCTCAAGAGAAAATCCAGGTTCGTTGTTATTCCAACTCACTTCGTCACCAATACTTCCGTTCGGAAGGTAGAGGCGAAGGGTCTCTTGGCCGTTGTTCAATACGCCGCTGCTTGATGTTGCATTAACTGCAACAACTCTTGTTTGGCCTGGTTCAATCATCTGTGTTGCATAATCTGAAGTTGCACCCACAAGATGAGAGGAATCCATTTCGATCATGTTACCTGCTTGATCTTGTAACCACCATCCTGACATGTTGATGGTTGTGGTTCCGTTATTGTACAGTTCCACCCATTCACCGTTAGGCCACGAAGCATTGTCCCGACTTGGCCATGAGTCAGCCATGACCTCATTGATTTGGAGTTCACTCGGGAAATATGTAGGTCCTGCGCTTCCTCCACCACTATTCGAAGAGCCAGGTGTTGGATTTGATGTCGCTATCCAATCTGCATATGGGTCGGATGGATCTTCTTCCAGGCTTACTCCAGAGGAACTGGAGTTCCACGTGGCTTCATCAATCCAATTTCCTGACCCATCATAGAGGGTCATGAAATCATTGGAATTTGCAACATAGAAATTGGAATAGCCATTTCGAGCGATGACCATGTACTCTCCGGGTCCGATTGTGTATGTGGATGCATTGTTGGCATCATAGTCAACGATACTGTTGACGTCAAAAGTAAGTGTCTTTGCTGCTTTATTTGAGAAATACCAGTTACGCACATCAACACTTGTCGATCCTGAATTGTAAATCTCGAGCCATTCTCCACCAGGATACATTGCATCGTCAAGACCGTTTGGATTAGGTAATGCTTCATTAATGCAAACAGCCCCTGAACATGGCTGGCTGCGAGCGGATGTGGATTCTACAGGTTCAACAAATGGTGTGAGAGGAACGAGTAATAGAAGGGCGAGTAAAAAGTATGATTGGCCGCGCATGGTGTCACCTACAATGCAACCTGACATCATCCCCCTCATATCTTTTGGCGAGGTGTAGTTTCCCAAAAATCAGATGAAACCAAAATTATCAGCCATTTGTGCGAATGTGTAAATCATGATTGGGACAAGGATAATTCCCATTCCGTGACTTCTTCGGATACCTATTCGGGGTGGCATCATTCCAAGGATGGTTCCAACGATGAGGACACCAATTCCAACGAATCCTGTTGATAGCCAAACAAGAGCAGCAACGAAGATAATAACACCCATGATCATGGATTGCAATGGGATTGCAGCGTGAAGCCGGAGCATCCCTTTGCCAACGATTTTCATGATTGGCATTGCCATAATCCCTGCGGCAAGACAGACTGCGAGTAAGCGGATAAAATCGGCTGTAGGTTCTGTTGAGTTCCATGTTTCGATAGGATACATCATTTTCAGAGCAAGTGTTGCTCCAGAACGTGATCTTCCAATGATGTAGAGGAACCCGAGAACCATGACGGTAACGGCTGTGTTCACTGCAGAGAGAATTGCAATGACTTCCAAATCTTGTTTTGTTTGAGGACCTTCGTGACCACCCTCTGCTTCAGCGATGGCGATTTCAAGCAATTCATCATCGGAAAGTTCTGTCAATCGACGGGTTTCCCAATCCATTCCATAGCCTTCTTTTCCTTGCACTTTGGCTGCAACGTTCCTACCGCCCATAACCAATACTGTTGCTTGAGATGCAGTCATACCTGGTAACACACCCATGCTTGCTCCAGCTACTGCAGACCAAAAACACGGTGCAATAAGCGGTTTTATTGGTGGTAGATCCCAATTATCACGTTGAGGAGGAAGGTGGCTTGTTGTTGCGTAAATATCCAGTAAATTAGCAATTCCGAATAACCCTGCCAGACTTGGGAGCAGAAGGGACGGTGATGGCATCCCTACTGGGCTATCGACTGGAAGTTCGAACACAGCCCATCCATACAATCCTGCGAGAAGGAAAAAGATTGTCGCTGCAAAGAATCCAGCGAGACGACTGTCGTTTCCGAGTTTCTTTCGGGTAATTTTCTGAATCCATTTCGGCCAATCAAGGCGGGTTGTTTCCGTTGCAAGAAGGAGCAAAGAAATCGTAAGAAGAATCACTGGCAACCAGCTTCGCAACCCATTGTACCAATTGAGTTCAGGTCCAAATGCAATACGTGCAACAATGATGAGCGGCAGTGAGAGGAATAGGCCCAGTTGAGATCCTCTTGCAGACCATGCTACACCTCGTGCAGCATTTCCTGCTAACAGCATCCTATGCCCAGGCAATAGCGATAACGCAGTATCTCCATCAGGTGCACCAATAAGTGCTGAAGGAATATAATTCAGGAATGTGTGGACCGTACCTGTCGATACGATAATCGCAGCAACCGCTGAAAGTGGAATGCCTAAATCGAGCAATGCAGGCGACAAAGCAAGTAAAATCAAAGCGACATTGTTGACGTGAAAACCAGGGATAAGTCCAGTCAAAGAACCCATGAATACACCGAAGAAGAGCGCTCCAAGGAGCCACCCTAAATCAGTGAAATATGCTTCAATCATGTCCTCACCTCATCATTGTTGGTCGATGTATTCTTGACGATCGCCGACACCGTCTCCATCCGAATCTTCCAAATACGAACTTGTTCCTATTGAGTTCTCTAGAGTGTCACTGAGACCGTCGTTGTCTCTGTCATCAACGTCTGCGCTTTCTAAGGCGTAAATCAGTGCAATTGACCCGCTGTCCTCCACTTGAAGCAAACGACCTTCCCATGTCATCGCTGTTCCCAGATGTAATTCGTCAAGACCAATGGAATTGCCAAGTGCATTTAGCCGAACTTTCTTTTCACTTCCAGGTTCTACGAGGTACCACGTGCCATTTTCTTCTACAGCCAAACCGTTTAATCGAACAACTTTATTCTTATCATAACTCCATTGTGTTGCTCCATCAGTCCACAGGAGCGTAGTTGGATTCATCTTGTCTCCTTCTGAAAGGTCATGAACCAGTAATTCTGCTCTCATATTTTCATCATCCCATGAAACAGTTACGTCTGCAACTACGGCCTGACCAGCTTCGAGCCATGTCGACCGAGGTCCTGGGATCGTAACAGCGATACTTGTCCAACCAGGAGTGTATCCTGCAGAATCAGTAAAGTAGCCTGATTCATCTTCGACACTTGGTTCAACAGCATATTTCATGTAGGCTGCTACTGTATAATGTGTATTAGGATCGCTTAGGGCAGCAATTGGGTTCGCACTAAGCATCAGAAGTAGGTCATTGATGGTTGATGTCGCTGTAAGTGACTCATCGGAGTCACCTCCTTTGTCGAGGCACCATGAAGAGATTGCGGTGTTCCATACAAGGCGGCCTCGCATCTTGATGGCTTTTCCTTCCCACGTTTCTGCCATGGATTTGTCGTCGTCACTTGGTATCACGCACAAAGGTGAGCCTGCTGAACCAGTGAGTTCCCAAGTATCGTTCTCGATAGAAAGCATTCCAGCAACATCGACAGTTCTGCCTGATTGATACATCCATGTGGATTGAGATGACCAGTCGAGTAACGGGATTTCAATCGGATGGTTTCTGTCGACCATGATTTCAGGTCCTTGAACTCCAAGATTCCATCGTAACTCTCGTTGCTGATAGGACAAGACTCCTTGGACGGTAACCTTCGATCCTGCTTCAATCCATTGTCCAGTTGAAGAATGAATTGTCATCCCAATCTGATGTTCAGAGTTTCCGTAATTGGGGTGGTCTCCAAGTTTAGCATTCCCAAAGGCTATGTCTGGGGCGATTGACTTCGAAATAAATCCAGTGAGTTGAATGATTTCTCCATCAAAAGCCTCTGGATTTATCGCAACATCTGAAATGGCTAACAATGGTACATCTGGAATATCGGATGATTTCCAACTCATGGCTCCTGCTCCAAGTGCTTGAATCCACATCCTTCCTTCGTAATTGATGACATCTCCAATAATTGTCACGTTTGTGCCGATGGGGGGTGTATCTCCTGGCCGATACCATCTCAACTCCACAACTCCAGTGCCATCATCAATGATTGCATCGAGTCGATCGTCTCCAGAATTGTATGGGTCTTCGACCCACGAAATCAAGGTGCCTTCAACCTTGACGACTTCGTTGACATACTCAGTCAAATCGCTTACGTCGACCACAGATGGTTCACGAACCATTGCATACCAGTTTAGTGTGGCAACTAAGAAGAGCGATATGGCAAACATAACCCATAATCTCGGCCCGTTAGTTTCCGGGTCATCTGTCGATAATCGAGCGAGAAAGGACTTGAGACCATCCGCCATGCACAGGGGTTCCGACTACAGGGGATAGCCGTTGCCCTTCGACTTTCTCAGAGGAGATGCCTTGAAATGCAACGGGTGAGCAGGTCTAACCATGCGAGACAGGGTTATCCGCGATGAAATTCATCGTGATATCTTGGTGCCGGCACATCATGCTCGAATCATTGACACGCATGAATTCCAAAGATTAAGGAATGTGCAGCAACTTTCAACCTGCGAATTTGTGTTCCCTTCAGCGACTCATACTCGTTTTGCTCATTCACTTGGTGCTTATCATCTTGCAGGGGCACTTACCGAATCATTGCAGGAAGTCCAGCCAGGACTTTTATCAAATGATGATGCTGAATTAGTTCGTTTAGGGGCCCTACTTCACGACATTGGCCATCCTCCTTATTCTCATCTTTTGGAAACTCCAGAGGTTTTCGCAACGTATCATTCTCACGAACACTGGGGCCGAGTCATGCTTGAGGATACATCCTCTGAAATAGGCCAAGTAATCGAAGAGGTTCTCGGTACGAAGAGGAAAAAGCGTCTTTTCTCAATCTTGGATGGAGCCAAGGAATGCGATGGTGTTTCAATCGCTCCATTCTTGAAAGAAATAATTAGCAGCCAATTAGATGTTGATCGAATGGACTACATGATTCGAGATCAAGCGAATACCGGTGCTCAAATTGGTGGATTTGATAGTGCAAGAGTAATTCGTGCGATGAGGGTAAACGATCAAGGAAGGCTTTACGTGAAATCGTGGGGTTTGCCTGCTATTGAAGCATACCTCGTTACTCGGTATCATATGTACAATCAGGTCTATTTCCACAAAGTCAACATGCTGACACAAGCATATCTCGTTCGAATGCTCTCTCGTGCGAAAACATTGGCGTCAGAAGGTAAACTCGATCTTGGTATTGAGATTGAGCATATGCTGCTCAATGATTCCTTAAGTGCTGAGCAATATGCGGAAATTCATGACTCGCACGTCAAGGTGGCGATGAGCAGATTCTCAAGAAACTCAGATAAGATTCTCTCGAATTATGCTTCCCGTCTCATGGCTCGCCGAGGTTATCACAAATCACTTAGGATACCTTCTCTCACATCTGAAATGTTTGATATGATTCAATCCGAAGTATCCACTTTCCTAGAGGGTGCAGGTTTTGATCCGGAACACGATTTGATTACTGCTTCAATTCGAAAGCGAGGGTACATGCCTTACGAGCAGGGTATTATTCTCGAGGACGGACGAGATGCAGCAGAACATTCTCCTTTGATTCGATCGTTGTCTCAATCAGATGAACAGATCTTGGTTTTTGTTCCTGAGCAAATTCGAGACGAGTGTGAAGCACTCGTACGTTCCAAAACGAAACCATCTCAATCATCCCTTGCAATGTTTGATTCGGCAGACTCATGAACTTCGTGTTCTACCATGCATCATCGGGCCTGTAGCTTAGTTGGTTAGAGCACCCGGCTCATAACCGGGCGGTCAAGGGTTCAAATCCCTTCGGGCCCACTTTTTTCCTATCCAATTCTGCTTGCGTACATGCACTTCCCGGCAAAATGGTTATGAGGGTCGGTATAGTGGGTTGAGTTAGTGAGCACAATGTCTGGAGTTAAGAGAACACTTTGCGTTTTGACCCTTTACCTAGCATCAATGTTGCTTGTTGCAGTCCCTGCACAAGCACAGATACCAACTGC